>ENA-UOWO01006773-UOWO01006773.1-activated-sludge-metagenome-genome-assembly--contig:-NODE-6773-length-11600-cov-5.051537_pt1 | contig 11600 bp, 7 predicted proteins | sample MGYA00238148_ERZ761564 | MGnify/ENA primary metagenome ERZ761564 (study PRJEB28885, sample SAMN05720194) | activated sludge metagenome | isolation source: Anaerobic digester | place: USA...
TGGTACCAGTAGAAGACCGTGGCGTAGTCCATCCAGCAACCGCCCGCCTGCACTCGCTCAGCCCACTCGGGTCGCGAGGTAAACATCTGTTCCTGGCTCCAATTGATGGACCACGTCAGCTCCCGCGCGAAACGGATCGGCAGGTGATCGTGGAAGCGGTAAATGGAGAGCATCGAGGGTATGCCTTTGCCAATGAACGGCATGCCGGCACGAAGCCCCGCAAACGGCGCCTGGAAACCCCAACTGAATGTGAACGAATCTTCGGTCCCCAGGTAGTCCAACGCCCGCTCGCGGCCATCGATGTCAACTTCGTTGTTGCCCTCCATGACGAAGTTGAAATCCCGAAAGAGGGGTTCATCGGTCACGACGCTGAACTGCCGTCCGACGAGGTGGCCTTGCCCTTGGGCTCTGAACAGCGTGACCTTCGTGTCCTTCGTCAGTTGAAACGCCCACCGGCGCCACGTCGCGTGAAAGTAACCCAGTTCGGGATTCCACTGCGGCAGCGGCTCCCACTCGACGTAGCTGTAGTTGCTCGCGTCCTGGGGAGTGTCGTTATAAAGGATCACCCGACCGCGCTTGGCGAAGGGCATTGGAAAGTAGCAGTTGTAGCTCCAGGGGGCGCATTCGATCAGCGGCGCGCTGAAGTACGTGCTCTTGCCATTGCAGCCGTCACCGAAGAAATCGGCAAGCGGGCACAAGACCGCCGGCTCCGACGCATCGTCGAAGGTGATCTCGAGGACGATCCCCCGCGCGGTGAGCTCGGGATTGTGGTGCCGGGTGGTGTGGATGTGGCGGATGATCCCCGGGCCTTTCAGGTCCGCCACCACCATGCGTTGCCCCGCATCGAGCGACGGCAATTCCTGGTATCGGTCGTACTTCCAGCCGGCATTGGCGAAACCGGTTGGGGTGTCCTTCTTGAGGACTGCCAAGTCGCTCCCGACGTCCACGGCGCGACGAGGCGGCTCCTGTGCTGACAATGCGAGGCTGATGGCGGCGCACAGGCAAACACGGCTGAGGAAGTGCACGGTTCTTTGTTCTTTGCGGCGAGTGACACGTTGCATGATCGTGCTGCGGTCGCGCGGTGTGGCCTCATGCGCACACTCCGGTGACGATGAGGACACGGGTTCGGTGGCGGCCAGCACGGTGAACCGCCTGGGTGATAATGCCGTTGCAGGGGCCGCTTCCTTTTTCATGGTTGATCTGGTCAGTCCGACAACGCTCCCGCGGGTCTGTCCTGGCCGCCCAAGGTTCGGGCTGGGCTGTCCGGAGCCAGTCGGTAGTCGTGCTGGGCTGCATCGAGAAACTCGGGGTCGGCCAACAGGGAGTGTTGGTCGAACCCGCGCCCGTGCATGAACGCGGCGAACTCCTCGGCGCTGACAGTCTGTCGGCCCCAGAGCAGCACCGGCCCGCGCGACTGATACCAGCAGTTGTGATCCATCGCCAGCGCCGCGGTCCAGTCGCGTCCGCTCAGCCGGAGAAGGCTGTCGGTCGCGTTGCAGAAGACGTTGCAGCGGACGACCAAGTTCGTCGTGGCGGCGGCGTTGTCGTAGAACATCAGATGGCGCCCGTTGGGGTCGGGACGTTGCCGATGGCCCCAGCCGTAACCGGCATCAACGCAGGTATTGTGCTCGAACACGATATTGCGCGTCACGCTGCCGGAGCCACGATTCCAGTACTCGAACGAGTATTCGCTGTTCCAAATCACGTTGCGGCGATAAGTGATGTTCTCCTGCACGTTGGTGCCGTCACCCTGGTTGGTCAGGGCGGCATCGTAAATCTCCCAGAGGCGGCAGTCCTCGATGAGGCAATCGCGCGCGTCCGACCAGAACTCGATGCCGTTGCCGAAGCGCACGGGCGTGCCGTCGTCCCGGGTGAATTGATGGCCGCCGCCGATGAAGGAGAGATCGCAGCCGCGAATCGTGATATGGCGGGTGTTGCCCCCGCCGATGCCGTGGGCGGCCCCGTAACGCAGATCGAGGTTCTCGTAGGTCACATACGCCCGCCCGCTCTGGTCGATGATGTGTCTGCGCAACGCCAGTTCGATGCTGCGGGAGTGGGTGGCCGGGTTGTCGTCCGACCGAAGCTTCACCTGCTTTGTGCGGGCATCATAGTAGTAATCACCCTCGCGGAGCAGGTCCTCTTCGGACCACCGCTTGACCCCGGTGGACTTGCCGTGGTCGAAGATGAGGTTGCCCACGTCCAGCGACAATGAAGCGGCTTGATCGTCCGGCGAGCCAGACGGCGGCGTGGCCCAGAGGTGTTCGCCGACTCGTTCCCAGTCTGTGGGCCGATCCGCTGCCACCGAACCCAGGAGAACAGGCTTGGGCCCCTCGCCGTAGGCGCCGTACGTGACAACGCCACTGGCTTCGCCGCTCTGGGGAACGAGTTGGCCACGCCATGTCTGGCCCCGCCGGAAGAGCACCCGGTCGCCCGGTGTCAGCGCAGCGCGGTTCACCGCCGCCAGCGAACGCCAGGCGGTCTCGGGTTTGAGCCCGTCGCGAGTGTCGTCGCCGTTCACCGCATCGACGTGATGCGTGCGCCCTGGGCGGTGCTCCTCGATGTGGACCATAATCGCCGTTCGCATGGCTTCGGCCGCCCGGGCGGAGACAGCATGCGTGCTGGGCGGATCGTTGAACATGCGCTTGGAAATCGTCCATTGCACCTCCGCATCATCCACGGGTTGCTCGTCGGAGTGCAGGGTGATGGTGAACCTCACGGGATCGCCTTGCGCGTATGTGGCATCGGCGCGGTCGGTGGCGACGGAGAGGGCCGGGTTGGAGGAAGCGCCTGCGGGTCTCTCCGATGCAGCATGCGAGACTGCTACATCGGTCAACAACACCGCCACGGCCGCCAACGCCCAGGAAGAACGACTCAGTCTCACAGGAATACCTCAAAGCGGATGGTTGACGTGTTCAGTTTCAGCCGTCGGTCGGCGATCAACCCGAACCGCACAGCCCGGATTTCCGTTACACCTTTCCATTGGTGAGAAAGCCGCGCAGGCGGTCAACGCAAAGGCGCCAAGACGCCAAGGCGCAATGGCAGACGGATGATTCATCCACCTGCAGTCCATTCCCGCGCACGGCATTCTGGGTCTGCGTCCTCGGCGCCCCTGTTGACAGTGTGAGGTGCGTGGCACGGCTTACGTGGCAAGCATCGGCACCTGGTAACGCGCGAAGGTCCGATCGGAGGTCACGACGGTCAGGCCTTCAACCGTCGCCTGGGCGATGAGCATCCGATCGAACGGGTCCTGGTGCAAGTCGGGCAAGGCACGAAGCGCCGCGGTGTGGGCAAAACGCACCGGCAGTTCAACAAACCGCTCCTGAGTCAGGGTTTCCTGGAGATTCTCCGGGGTGCGTAGCTTGCCGAGCCCCCGCTTGATCTCCATTTCCCAGGCCGAAGCCGCACTGACAAACACGGTGTTGTTGCCGTCGCCGATGGCACTCCGGGCTGGCTCGCTGAGCTGAGCCGAATCCGCCAGCCACCACAACAACGCTTGGGTATCCAGCAGGAGCTTCATGGCCGGGAACCTGCCCTGCCCTCGAAGAGGGCGATGATCCGATCGTCCCCCGCATTGAAGTCCCTCGCCATCCGCACCTTCCCCTTCCAGGCGCCGGGTTTGCGGGGCGACACATCGCGCTGGAATGGCACCAGCCGCACCATCGGGCGTCCCGCCTTCGCCAGCACAATGTCGCCACCCGCCGCCGCCTCCTCGACCAGTCGCGAAAGGTGGGTCTTCGCGGATTGCATGTTCACCGTCTTCATACCAGACCAAGTCTGGTCTGCTCCGCAGCGCGGTCAAGGGCAAATCCGTCGTTCACTCCGACCTTGAGCGTGTTTGTTGGTCCACCTCCCCGAAGAGAGTCACCTTCCCTCCTTCCTCATCCTCACCCTTCGCGTCAGTGCCTCATCGCGCCTTTGCGTTCCCCACCGGACCGAGGAGTGCGCGGCGGCTTGAGTTGGCCGCCGCATACTGAATTCTACACGGTTACCGACTGTGTGAAGTTGAACTCGTCCAAGCGGGACTCTCTTTGGAGCGGTTACGGTCTTTCGCCGAAATCGTCGCGTCAGGCGGGATCATGGCCGCGGCTGGGGACGATCCGAACCGGCAGAACCAACTCAGCCGACAGTTGAAGGAATTGGAGCGGTACTTCGGCGTTGGTCTGATCCGCCGTGGGCGCGGGCGGATGCAACTGACGTTGGCAGGGCGTCAACTCCATCGGCGATTGGGCATGCACTGGACGCGCGGCTCGATGATCGTGGCGGAGTGCCTGTGGTCTGGAGTCCGGCGGAACGAGTCGCCAAACGAAGGTTCTTGGCAGAGTGCAGGCTATTGCGCTTTTGTAATCGCGGACAGCCGGAAGTCCAGGTAGAATCCGACCCCGATGAACCCGGCGACTCCGCAATTCCGCCAAACGACCCTCACCCGAATAGATCACTCATATGAAAACAGTGAGAATCATCGCGGCCTCGGTGCTGGCTGGACTATTGCCCGTGTTGGCCGGCGCGGCTGACATCACAGGTCAGTGGCGCGCCGAGTTCGACACGCAGATCGGCGTGCAGAACTACGTGTTCACGTTCCAGACCGACGGCGACAAACTCACCGGCAAGGCTACCCGCGTCGAACCCGGCAGCGCTGCCGCGACACCGGCCCCATCCACGAACAAGGATCGAGCTGTCGCGCCCCAGGAACCGCGGATTCCGCGTGGCCGCGGCATCACCCTCGGCCCCGACGACAAGCCCGCGTTCGACGATCCGCCCGCCGGCATCACCGCCAAGCGCGACGGCATTCCGCACGGCAAGTTGGAGATGATTGAATACGATTCCAAGACCGTCGGCGCCCGACGCAAGATGCAGGTCTACACGCCGCCCGGCTTCTCAACCGACACGAAGTATCCGGTGCTCTACCTGCTGCACGGCATCGGCGGCGACGAGACGGAGTGGCAGCGGTTCGCCCAAGTGGATGTGCTGCTGGACAATCTCATCGCTGACGGCAAAGCGGTGCCGATGATCATCGTCATGCCGAATGGCCGCGCACAGAAGGACGACCGCGCCGGCCCGAACGCCATGGCCACCGCGCCGGCCTTCGCGACCTTTGAACGCGACCTGCTCGACGATGTGATCCCGGCGATCCAGTCGCGCTACAGCACACTCACCAATCGCGAGAACCGTGCCTTGGCCGGCCTTTCCATGGGCGGCGGCCAGGCGCTGAACTTCGGTTTGGCGCATCTCGACACCTTTGCCTGGGTGGGCGGCTTTTCGTCCGCGCCCAACACCAAGACGCCCATGCAACTCGTCCCCGATCCCGCAGCGGCCATCGAGCAACTGAAGCTGCTGTGGTTGTCGTGCGGCAACAAGGACGGCCTGATCCGCATCAGCCAGGGCGTGCACGCCTACCTCAAGGAGAAGGGTGTCCCGCACGTGTGGCACGTGGACGGCAATGGCCACGATCCGACGCACTGGAGGAACAACCTGTGGCTGTTCGCACAGCGGATCTTCAAGTAGATCGGCCATCCAGCAAACCTTGCAGAACCAAGCGCTTGGGGCGCGAGAACGAATTCTGCTGGCCAGTTGGCAACACCGTGCTCACCGTGCTGATTCCGCGCCAAATCCCCGATCCTTATGAGAATACAACTCCCGCTCCTGGTCCTCGCGGCCCTCCTCCCGGGCCTTCCCGGCCTCGCTCAAAACGACACACCGCCCATAGAGGACTTCAAGCCCTCCTCGCTCAACCAGCGCGGCAAACAGTACCCCCAGGTCAACTCCGAACGCCGCGTCCGGGCCCGCGTCGTCGCGCCACAGGCCCAGAGCCTCGTGTTCGAGTTCCTGGGCGGTGCCAAGTACCCCCTGACCAAAGGCGACGACGGCGCTTGGACCGGCGTCACGCGGCCTCAGGACGAGGGTTTCCACTACTACCAGTTGGTCATTGACGGCGCCGGGGTCCCGGATCCCGGCACCCTGTACTTCTACGGAGGCAGCCGGTGGGGCAGCGGCCTCGAGGTCCCCGCCGCGGACCAGGACTTCTATGCCCTGAAGGACGTGCCGCATGGTCAACTCCGTCAGACGCTCTACGCCTCCGAGCACGCGAGCGCCGTTTTCCGCTGCTTTGTCTACACCCCGCCGGACTACGAGACCGACCTGGCCCGGCGGTATCCCGTGCTGTATCTGCAACACGGCGGAGGCGAAGACGAGACCGGCTGGGGCAGCCAGGGCTACGCCGGGCTCATTATGGACAACCTGATCGCCTCGGGAACAACCCGGCCCTTCATCATCGTGATGGCCAACAGCTACATCCCTGGCGCGGCCGGCCCGGGCCGCCCGCCGGGAGCCGCGGTTCCACCCGGTGCCACGAACAGCGCCCCGGCGGGCGCCACCAACGCCCCGCCGCCGGGTGGACGCGGCCCCGGCGGACGCATGTTCGACTTCAGCGCCTTCACGAAGGTCCTCCTCGACGACCTGATCCCTTACATCGACGCCCACTTCCGCACCCTGACGGATCAGCCGAATCGCGCCATGGCCGGCCTCTCGATGGGCGGCATGCAGACCCGATCGATCACCCTGGCCCACCTCGACACCTTCTCCCACATCGGCATCTTCAGCGGCGGCAGCATCGCGCCCGCGGACATCGCCGACCTCGAGACGTTCAAGCAGAAGGTCAAGGTGGTGTTCGTCGGCTACGGCAGCCGGGAACTCGGCGGCGGGCGGGGAGGTTTTGGCGGCGACCCCAAGGCGAATACGGAGGCGCTCAAGGCGGCCGGGGTCAACAGCTACTTCTACGTCTCCCCCGACACGGGCCACGAGTGGCAATCCTGGCGCCGCAGCCTGCATCAGTTCGCGCCGTTGCTCTTTCGGGACCGCCCGGTCGGTGAGTTTGCGAAGGAGCAAATCGTCGCCCGACGCGAATCAGGCACGCCTGCCACAGGCGGGCAGGCCGTGCAGGTGATCCGCATCAAGGCCGGCAAGTCCGAGCCGGTCAAGGACGCGGAGGGCAACGTCTGGCTGGCGGACCAGGGTTTCGATGGCGGGCAGACCATCGAGCGGCCGGACATCCAGATCGCCAATACCCGGAGCCCTGAGCTGTACCGGGCGGAGCGCTACAGCATGGACTCCTTCACGTGGCCCGTGCCCAACGGAGACTACGTCGTGAAGCTGCATTTCGCAGAGACCTACGAGGGCATCACCGGCCCGGGCGAACGGGTGTTCTCCTTCAACGTTCAGGGACGCGACTTCAAGGACTTCGATGTCTGGGTCAAGGCCGGGGGATTCCTGAAGGCCTACGTGGAAACCGTCCCCGTCGCGGTCACCGACGGCAAGATCAAGGTCACCTTCACGCCGAATGTCCAGAACCCGCAGATCAATGCAATTGAGATCATCCCCCAGGCGGCGGACGCGACCGCGGCAGCGCCGCCCGCACCGGCCGCCGCCGCGGCTCGCGGCGGCAGACGACCCAATCCGGACCTCGGCCCACCGCCCGAAATCCACGCACCCGTGCCAAACACGTTGCCCGGTTTGCTGGGCAAGCCGCTCAACTGGAAATCGACCGGCGTGCTCGTCGCGCCGCAGAACGATCCCACCCATTTCCTTGACTCGGTCAAAGACCCCACGATCTTCCGCTATCGGGACAAGTGGCACGTGTACGCGACCGCCTTCATGGTGAGCGGCCCCGCCGCGGCGGAACTCTCGAACGCCGACGCCAACCAGCCGGCGCAAGGCCAGCAACGCGGCGGTCGCGGCGGGTGGAGCATGGTTTACCTGAGTTTTGCGGATTGGAAGGACGCGCCGAACGCCAGGCTCTTCTACATGGACACCGTGCCGGGATTCGGCGGCTACAAGTGCGCGCCGGAAGTGTTCTACTTCGCGCCGCACAAGAAGTGGTACTTCATTTTCCAGACGCAAGCGCCGGCGTATTGCACCAGCGAAACGCCGGATGACCCGAAGTCATGGAGCGCGCCGCAACCGTTCTTTGCTCAGGACACCCCCATGCCGCGGCTCCCGATTGACTACCATTGTATCGGCGACGGCGAACACATGTATCTGTTCTTCACCGGCGACGACGGGCATTTCTATCGCAGCCGCACCCCGTACGCGGAGTTCCCCAAAGGGTTCTGCAGTCCGGCGATCGCCATGCGCGGCACCCGCGCCACGGTCTTCGAGGGGAGCTTTACGTACAAGATCAAGGGCACGGACAAGTACCTGACGTGCGTCGAGGCATTGTCCCCGACCCGTTTCTATCGCGCTTACATCGCGGACACACTGGATGGTGAATGGCATCCGGTGGCGGGACTCGACACCTTCGAGCAGCCCTTTGCCGGCAGCAGGAACATGACCTTTGAAGACGGGGTCGAACCCTGGACCGGCCAGGTCAGCCACGGCGAGATGGTCCGTGACAGCCACGACGAGCGCATGATTCTCGATCCCGACAACCTCCTGTTCCTGTACCAGGGAATTTCCGACGCCGACAACCGCGGGGACTACGGCCGGCTCCCCTACCGGCTCGGCCTGCTGCGCGCTGTCCAGGATTGAACCAGATGAGCATTCGTATGATCTCAAAACTTGTCCTCGCCGCCGTCGCATCCCTTTGCCTCGCGTTTCCATCGCGCGTCAGTGCCCAACGGACGCGCCCGGCCCAGATCGAATCTCCCGTCGTCCAAGTGAGCCGCCCCCTGCCATGAACGCAATCGCCCTTGCCTTTGTCGCGGCCCCGTTGCTTGGCGTCTCCGGCGGCGCCTTCGCCCAGGGTCAGGAGCCCGATCCCAAGTTCCAGATCAGCGGCTGTTCGGCAACGCCGTCCACAAACGACCCAGCCGTGGCTGCAGAGAGCGCCAGTCGGACCATCGAGGATGGCGGCACGGGGCCTTACCCAGCCCTCATGGCATCGGACCGATCCCTGCCGGGCCACACCGTATTCCGACCCAAGGACCTGACTGGCTTCGGCCAGAAGGCGAAGCTCCCCATCATCGCGTGGGGCAACGGCGCCTGTGCGAATTCGCCTTGGGAGCATGTGAACTTCCTGTCCGAGATCGCCTCGCACGGATTTCTCGTCGTCGCCATCGGCCCCATGCCGGCGGAAGGCCAGCGCGGGGGTCCCGGCGGTCCGACCCGGTCCGCACTGATGACGGACGCCATCAACTGGGCGATCGCCCGGAACAACGACCAGTCGAGCCTGTACTGCCAAAAGCTCGACGTGGCTCGAATCGCGGTCGCGGGCATGTCCTGCGGCGGATTGCAAGCCCTGGAGGTCGCCCCGGACACCCGCATCACGACCGCGATGGTCTGCAACAGCGGGATTCTGAGCAGCCCCGGCAGCGGCATGGGAGGAATGCCCCAGTTGACCAAGGTGCAGTTGGAGAGACTGCACACGCCCGTGATCTACATCCTCGGGGGCGAGAAGGACATCGCCTACAGGAACGGCATGGACGATTTCCGCCGAATCAACCATGTGCCGGCCTTCGCTGCGAACCTGAACGTCGGGCACGGCGGCACCTACTCCCAACCCCACGGCGGTGATTTTGCGGCGGTCGCCACTGCATGGTTCCAGTGGCAACTCAAGGGCGACCCGCGGGCCGCCACCATGTTCGAGGGCGAGCCCTGCGGTGTGGCCAGGATGGCCGGCTGGACGGTCGAGAAGAAGGGCATCCGGTGAAGCCCACCGGATTCACTTGAACCCGCACTGGCGATGGAACCACGTCCCTAACCCGTCTTTGGCACTTCGCGACAACAGCGCAAACATGCGCGAAACCCGCATGAACACGGCTCGAAACAGTGTTTTCAAGGTTTTCGTGCATTCGCCGTAAAAGCGCACAAAAGCGCACTCCGGCTGTTGCATTCGTTACACGGGAAAGGCACGGTTCCCGGAACCGCAGCCGCGCGTGTTGGTCTGGCATGTCTCAGCGGCGGACGTGCCGCCCTCGGCACTGAGGAGAAGGCAATGGGGTCGCATCTATATAGTTGACATTTTGACCACCTCCCCCGCAACGGCCTGCGAAACAGCCCCCGCACACATCCCCCGGCGAACATCCATTTGTCAACTGTTTAGATGCGACCCCATTGCCTTTGAACGTTCGACCGCTCGCCGGTCAATGGGCCGTGAGCGCGCCCGAACCAGCCGGAGCCAGGGGATTCCAGTGGAGGCCGAATTCCGCGATGGCTGGCGGTGCGGCGGCCTGGCTGATCACCAGGCGCACCCGCTGGGCAGTCACGTCCGCGAAACGGCGCAGTTGCTTGTGGCCGATGACCTGGCCGGTGGTCACGGCGCGCCACTGGGCGCCGTCGAGGACCTCGACTCGATATGCCTGGACGCGTTCGCCGAGGGTGATGTCCTCCTGCACGCGCGCCACGTTGAAGGTCCGGGGTTGGCCGAGATCAAACTCGATTTGACCGGTGCGTTCGCCCTCAGCCGGCATCCACGCCGTGCCGAGGTTGCCGTCCAGCAGGGTCTGCTCGGCGTGTGCGGAGTCACGGACGCTCGAAGCGGTCACGGCGGCCCCCGCGGCGAAGTTCGTCGCGTTCAACTGCCTCACAAACGCTCCGAATTCCCGCAGCCGAATGGCATCCGCATCGGCGATCCGCCCCCGCCGATCGGGCGGCACATTCAGCAGCAGCACCGAATTCCGGCCGACCGATTTGAAGTAGATGTCGGCCAGCGTCGGGAGCGACTTGACCTTGGCGTCCTCGCTCGCGTGGTAAAACCACCCGGGCCGGATCGAGACGTCGCATTCGGCCGGGTGCCAGGCCGGCTGACCATCGCGCTCGACCACAGAAGACTCGTTCTCGCGCGCGACGCCCGATTCATTGCCGACCCAGCGGATGTCCGGCCCACAGATCGCGATCAGCGCCTTCGGTTGGAGTTGGCGAACAACCGCGTAGAAACCGGGCCAGTCGTACTCCTGGCGCTTGCCGTTGGGGCCTTCGCCGCAGGCGCCATCAAACCACACCTCGTCAATTGCCCCGTAATCCGTCAGCAACTCCCGCAACTGGTTCCTGAAATACTCGTTGTACCGCGGTGAATCGCCGTACGCGGGCTGGTTCCGGTCCCAGGGCGAAAGGTAGAGACCGACCCGCAGACCCCGTTCACGCAGGGCTTCGACCACTTCACGGACGACATCGCCCCGGCCGTCGCGCCAGGGCGAGCTCTTGACGCTGTGCCCGGTGAACTTCGATGGCCAGAGACAGAAACCATCATGGTGTTTGGCAGTCAGGATCAGAAGCCTCACCCCCGCGTCATCCAGCACGGTAGCCCACTGGCGGGCATCGAAATCGGTTGGATTGAACAGGCTCGGTTCTTCCTTGCCGTCACCCCACTCGCGATCCGTGAAGGTGTTGATCCCGAAGTGGGCGAACGCGATGAACTCGAGGCGCTGCCAGGCGAGCTGTTCGGGCGTGGGAACCGGGCTGGCGGCGAATACGGCACTGGCGCACACAGCGAAGGCTGACAAACCGGCGATGCAGCTTCTGAAACGCGCAGACGCGGACAACCATCGACAGCAGCAATTCAAGTTCATCGGGGCACCTTAGAATCCTTGAATTGGAAATGCCACAGTGAACGAGTCCAGTTCAGTCTCTCACTGTGGCTCCCATGCGGTGCGCATCTGGAACAAGGTCCG
>ENA-UOWO01006774-UOWO01006774.1-activated-sludge-metagenome-genome-assembly--contig:-NODE-6774-length-11598-cov-6.452915_pt1 | contig 11598 bp, 9 predicted proteins | sample MGYA00238148_ERZ761564 | MGnify/ENA primary metagenome ERZ761564 (study PRJEB28885, sample SAMN05720194) | activated sludge metagenome | isolation source: Anaerobic digester | place: USA...
ACTGCGCGATAACCGCACGATTCACAACGCAGCTCTCGCTGTTGAAAAAGCCGATGGGCAGGTGCGTCAGGCCCGTTCGATAGCGGGTATGAAGCTCGGCGCTAATCTTACCCAGACCCGCCTCGACGAAATAACCAGCGCGGATTTTGGTGGCCAGAGTGTTGCCTTAAGCAAGTTGGATAACCAGAAAATCTGGTTTGAACTTTCGCAACCACTTTTTCTCGGCCAGAAAGACCGGGCGGCTATCAAATCTTCGCGCCTTGGCCGCGATATTGCCGGTTCGGCATATACCCTGACCCGTCAGCAGACGATTCTTGCCGCCAGTATCGGTTACTATTCCTGGCTTTACGCCCGCGAAGTTGAAGATGTCGGCCGCATGAATCTCGAACTGGCGCAGGCACACTACGACCTGGTAAAAAAACGCTTTGGTGCCGAGCAGGCATCCAAATACGAACTGCTGCGCGCCGAAGTCAGGCTGGTGCAGACTCAGAGCGCCTACCTCAAAGACCAGAACGATGCCCAGCTTGCCCGGCTCGAACTGCTGAAAATGCTGGCGTTGCCGCTCGAAACAGCACTCGATACCAGTTGCCGTCTTGAAGCCGAAATTCTTAAGCCCGATCTTGAATCAGACCTTTCACAGGCTGAAGAGCTGCGTGAAGACCTGAAAATAAAGCGTGACGAGAAGCGTCTTGCCAATCAGGCGGTGGTTGCCGCCCGCGGTGAAAAACAGCCGACTGTCGCTCTTTTTGGTCAGTTCGGCAGTGAAGACCCCTCTTCAAAATCAGGTTTCGGTTCGCTCGAACGCAAAAGCTACTGGCTGGCCGGCGTTTCGGTCAATCTGCCGGTTCTTGATGCCGGCTTCAGTTCTGGTAAGGTTCTCGAAGCAAAATCAGGCCTGAAACAAAGTGAAACAGGTTATGCCGACAGTCTCGAACAGGCGCAGCTCGAAATCCGCAAGGCGATTCTCAGCCTTAATACCTCTGAACAGATCGTCAATGCTCAAAAAGAAAACGTTAAGCAGGCCGAAGAAACGATGCGCCTGGCCAAAGTGCGCTACGAAAACGGCATGTTCACTCAGGTCGATCTGTTTGACGCCGAAACTGCCTGGTCCAATGCCAGGCTGATGTATATTCAATCAGTATTTCTGCACCATCAGGCCAGACTGTCATATCTTCTGGCTACCGGTCGTCTTGGCCGCGAACTCATTGCCGACAGCAGCGGCGAAAGGAAAAGCAGATGAAGTTGAACACGCAGATACACCATTCACAGACAGGCTTCAAAAAACTGTGCCGCAACCTTATCCTCTGGTCGGCGCTCTCCCTGCTGATTCCGGTTGAACTACCGGCCCAGAATGGCAATGGTGTTGCTATTCCGGTATTTGCCGAAAAAGTAACTACTGGCACCATCAATCGCCGTATCGAGACTTCGGGTGACATTCTGCCACTGCTGGGCGTAAACGTGCACCCCGAAGCCGCCGGCCGTATTACCGAGATTTTCGTCGATGTCGGTTCAAATGTTAAAAAAGGTCAGGAACTCGCCCAGATTTACAACGACGTGCAGAAAGCCCAGTTGCAGCAGGCTCAGGCTGCCGTAACCGTTTCTAAAGCCGCAATCGAAATGCAGAAAGTTATGGTTGAAACCACCCAGTCAGCCCTGGTTGCTGCAAAAGCCGGTGTCGAGGCTGCTGAGTCGCAGTTGAAGAATCTGGCGATAACCAGGGAACGTCTTGAAAAGTTGTTCTCTGAAGGCGCTATTTCACGCCAACAGCTTGACGACGTCGTTGCCCAGCATGACTCGGCTTCGGCACGTTTGATCGCCGCAAAATCAGAAGAAAAACGTGCCGGCGATGCCATTCAGTCGGCAAAGATGACCCTCGAAATGCGCCGTGCCGAACTGATTCAGGCGACCGCGAACCTCAACTCGGTGCAGGTATTGCTCGACAATACTCTTGTCAGAGCGCCATTCGATGGTGTGATTACCGCCAGACATGCCGACCCCGGTGCCATGGCCGGCCCGGCTGTGCCTCTGTTCAGAATTGAGCAGATCAACCCTGCCAAAATTCTCGGCACCATCATCGAAAAGGATCTTTACCTGATCGAGGCTGGCAGAACGCCGGCGATAATAACTGTTGACGCCGTAAGAGAAGAATCGCGCGGCGTGGTTTCACGTATTTACCCGGCGATAGACAGTAACAGCCGCACCGGCCGTATTGAAATTCTGCTGCAGAACCCTGAACTGAAACTGCGCAGCGGCATGTTCGCCAAGATCAGCCTGTTGATCAATACCAGCGAAGACAAGCCGGTAGTTGGCCGCGATGCGCTGCTTAAATACGAAAACAATTACTATGCCTATCTTATTGAAAACGGGCACGCCGTTAAACGCCAGGTAAAAGTCGGAATCATCGACGAAGACCGGGTTGAAGTTGTCGAAGGACTTAAACCCGGCGACCTGATCATTTCAAAGGGGCTCGAATTCATTCGCGAAGGCAGTGCCGTCAAGGTTTCTGAAGGAGACGGCAATAAATGAAACTCTCTGAATTCGGGGTTCGCTGGCCGGTAACGACCAGCATGATCTTCATTGCCATCGTCATTCTCGGCGCTTTTTCCTATACCCGCGTCGGCATCGATCTGATGCCCGAAATGGATATCCCGGTCGTTTCGGTTATTACCGCCTATTCCGGGGCTGGCCCGCAGGAAATCGAGACCCGCATAACCGAACTCATCGAAGAACGCGTTTCGACGGTTCAGAACGTCGACAAAGTGACGTCTGCATCTATGGAAGGCATATCGCTGATCAGCGTTAAATTCGACTGGGGTACTGACCTGGCAGAGGCAACCAATGATATTCGTGAACAGATCGACCTGGTTCGCAAACGTTTGCCCGACAATGCCGAAGACCCGGTGATCATGAAATTCGACATGAGCATGATTCCGGTCGTCGTTCTCGGCGTAACCGCCAACGAAAGCTGGGAAAAGCTCGACCGCATCGTCGATAAAAAGATTGTCGATAACCTTAAAAGACTGCCGGGCGTTGCGACAGCCCTTTCTGAAGGCGGCCTGAAGCGCATGATCAGAGTGCAGCTCAACCGCGAACGCCTCAAGGCCACAGGCATTACTGGCCAGCAGATTGTTCAGGCCCTGCATCTGCACAATCTCAGCAATCCTGGTGGCCACATCAAGTCAGGCACCATGGACTTCCTTATCCGCACCCCGGGCGAATTTTCTTCAATAGAGGAAATCGGTAACGTCGTAATTGCAAAGCATGCCGGTATCGTGCGTTTAAAAGATATCGCCACCGTCGAAGACAGTTTTGGCGAAAAAACCGAAGACTTTCTGATGAACGGCAAGCCGGCGATTGGGGTTATCGTGCAGAAACAGTCGGGTGGCAACACCGTCGCGGTTTCGCGGGCTGTCAGAGAGGCGCTTCCTGGCATCCAGGCGCAGTTGCCGGCTGACGTTAAAATTCACGAATTTTTTGATTCGGCCAATTTTATCAGAAGCACCGTTGACAACCTGAAAAGTGCACTGCTCATGGGCGGCGTCGGCGTTTTCTTTGTCATTCTTTTCTTCATCAGAGACCTGCGAGCCAGTCTGATTATCGGCGTTTCGGTGCCAACCTCTCTGATCATTACCTTTTTGTTGATGTACCTCAATGATTACACAATCAATCAGATCTCGATGTCGAGTCTTGCGATTGCGGTCGGCATGGTTGTTGACAACTCGATCGTCATTCTCGATAACGTCAAGCGCTATGCCGAAAGGGGCGTAACCCCGCGTGAGAGCGCGATATGGGGTGCAGCAGAGATGGGTTCGGCGGTTGTCGCCTCGACGATGACAACGGTTGCCATTTTCCTGCCGATCATTTTTACCACCGGTATCACCAAGATTATTTTCGGGCAGTTGGCTACGATTGTAACCATGGCGCTGATTGCTTCTCTGTTTTCAGCGTTGTTGCTGACGCCGATGCTCTGCTCGAAGTTTCTCAAAACCGGTGATCTGCGTGAGCACAAGCTTTTTGCGGTTTCCGGGCGACTGCTTGAACGGCTCGAAGAGGCTTATGGCAGTTTTCTTAAAAAAGCGCTGCGCAATCGCTGGAAAGTGCTCGCCGGCCTGGTTGCGCTGTTCATGTTTTCGCTGGCCCTGATTCCGCTCGTCGGCGTTGAATATATGCCGCAGCAGGACCAGGGTTTCCTGTTCATGGAAGTAGAACTGCCCACCGGTACCCGCTTCGAAGAGACCCGCAACGTCTGCATGCAGATTTATGACATTCTCAAAGAGCATGTGCCCGAAATGAAATCGTGCGTCATTACCTTCGGTGTCGGTGAATCGGCCGAACAGGTGATGTTCAACCCGAAGAAAGCTTCGAATACCGGCAAGGTTGAGATGGTGCTGACGTCAAAAAACACCCGTGCTGCCAGTGCCAAAGATATTATCAGCCGGGTCAGGCCATATACCGACAAAATTCCCGGTGCGATCATCAGATTTACCACCTCTGACCCGATTGGCGAGATGATCATGGGCGCCAGTTCTGATTTTTCGATCGACATTTTCGGGCACGACCTCGACCAGGGCGTGACTTTTGCCCGCAGCATCGTCAAAGCCCTCGGCCAGATCGAGAACCTGAAAGACATCGAAATCAGTCAGAAGCTTGCGAAGCCTGAGTTGCAGGTAAAGGTCGACCGCGAAAAGGTTTCGTCTCTCGGCCTCAACGTTACTGATGTGGCACGGGCGATCGAACTTTATTTCAGCGGTGATAAGACCGTCAAATACCGCGAAGGCGGCGAAGAATACGACGTCGAAGTGAGACTTCGCGCCGAAGATCGTCTGAATCTCAAAGACCTTGATCAGGTCAGTATGCTGACCCCGACAAATGAGCCGGTCAGGTTGAGCAATCTGGCCAACATCATTCAGACGATTGGCCCGACCCGCATCGAGCGCTCAGAACAGCAGCGCTACATCAAAATCAGCGGGCAGGTATTCAACACCGACCCTGGCACCGTTATCGCCAGAGCTGCTGAAATAATGAAGACCGTGCCGGTGCCCCCGGGCTTCAGCTGGGAATTCAGCGGCAACGAAAAGGAACGCGTCGAATCCTTTCTGCTGATGCTGCAGGCCGCCGTGCTCGGCATGATTCTCGTTTACATGGTCATGGCTTCGCAGTTTGAGTCGTTGCTGGCACCGTTCATCATCTTTCTCAGCATTCCGTTCGGTTTCATGGGCGCGATTCAGTTGCTGGTAATTACCGGTAACCGTATTTCGGTCGTGTCACTGCTCGGCTTCATCATTCTCATCGGTATCGTCGTTAACAACGGCATTGTTCTGATCAGCTACATCAATATGCTGATCCGGCGCGGTGTACATCTCAGCCAGGCTCTTATCGACGCCGGCAAAAACCGTCTGCGTCCGGTGCTGTCGACTACCTGCACTACAGCTCTCGGCATGGTGCCGATGGCCATGTCTACCGGTGATGGTTCAGAAGTCTGGGTGCCGATCGGCCTGAGTGTTATCGGCGGTCTGTTCGTTTCAACGATCATGACGCTGGTTCTGATGCCGGTAATTTATCATCTGATGCGCCGCTGGCTCGTGCCAGAAGACCAGCGCCAGTGAAGAGAAACGGGCTGCGCCATTCCGGGGATTTGCCATCGCGAACACAGGAGAACTAAAAATGGAATTTGTCATGCTTGTCTGCAGCGCAACGCTGCAGGAAGACCTGGAAAAGCTGTTTAAAAAGAATCTTATTACCGGTTACACGCTGCTGCCAACTGTTTATGGCTCTGGCCGCGGTGGTGGCACCCGTCTCGATACCGAAGTCTGGCCGGGAATGAATATAATGTATGCTCTCGCTCTTCAACCGCAGCAATACAAGGCTGTCAAAGACTGGGTCGAATCATATCGTCTGCTGAAAACCCGCGAAGGTATCAAACTCTTCTCTCTCGCCCTCAAAGAGATGCTTTAAAATCTTTTCAATCAAAGTCTTTGAGCATTTTGAGAATGTGCTTTGCCAGCTTTTCATTTATTTCGTTGTGTCGTGGTACTGGTTGTGAGACTCTGGTTCGTGGGTTTTGATACCAGTCGTGATTGCCGCCGTGCCTTATAAACACGCAATTTATCTGTGCGAGCTTTTTTAAAAGTTCGCTTCTTTTCATGCTACTTCAAGCTCGTCGATCCGTCTTGCACAAGGTATTTCCCCTGATGTGAGATCTTTATAGAGGTCTTTAAGGTTTTCTTTTAGTTCGTCGAGGGTAGTGCCCTGAGTTCGGTAGTCGGGAAAATCTGATAAATAACCGATCCAGAAATCTTCATCGCGCCAGTAGACAAATTGAGCTTTCATGGTTCAAAATCTCCGATTGATTCTTGTTTAATTATATCATTTTCCGGTTGCGTTTATGCCGGAGCTTTATATTATTGGTAAAAAGCGACAGTAAAATTCAGGGAGGCACAAAATGACCGTCGAACGTTCTCTTGAAATCATTAAACAGGCTCTGCTGCTCGAAAAGCGTGGCAAGTCATTTTACAGCAAGGTTGCCGAACACACTCAGCATGCTTCTGTACGGGATTTTTTCCAGTTGATGGCTGAAGAAGAGCAGAATCACATTCATGCCCTGCTAAAACAGTACAAAGCAATGAAGGAACGCGGCCGCTTCGAGGCCGGCAGCTTCGACGAAAGCATCGATATCAGGCAGACCGCCGATCAGGTTCTCAGTAATGAAATAATCAAGCTCATCAATGGCGCTGACTATGAATCGGCAGCTGTTTCCGCTGCCATTTCCATGGAGGAGCGAGCCGTAAAAGTCTATTCTGAACGGGCCGAATCGGCCACCGACCCTGAAGAGAAAAAGCTCTACAGCTGGCTCACCCGCTGGGAAAGAGTGCATCTGCACCAGTTGCTCGAGATCGATCGCGTTATCAGCGAACGCATCTGGAACGACAACAATTTCTGGCCATTTTGATGCCCTCCTGATTGTTCTCGAAGCATCATCATGATGCTTGCCATATATTACACCGCCTGCTCACGCAGGCGGTCTTTTTTGCGCCACGGATGGCGCAACGCAGCGGAGGCCAGGATGGCCGAGAGTCGCGTCAGCGCTCACGGGCGCAACGCAGCGGAGGCCATGATGGCCGGGAGTCGCGTCAGCGTTCCTTTTTTTAGATTGCTTCGAGAATTCTGGTTTTCAGCTGATTGAATTTTTCTTCGTTGATCAGTTCGCGTTCGCGCAGCAGTCTGACGAAAATCAGCTTGTCCTCGACTTCGGTGATCTTTTCCAGATCAGCTTCCGGGTCAAGTTTGCGCAGATATCCTTCAATGATCAGGTCGCGCTCTTTGCTGCCGATGATATCGGCTTTGAGAAAATGATCGAGGTCAGAAAGCCCTTCGGCAATCTTGTTGGGCCCAAGCTCTACGAACAAACTCTCGAAAAGACTCTGCTTCTTGGCTTTAAAATCATCGATCTCGATCAGTTTGATTCTGAAAAGTTCTTTGAGTTTGTCGAGTCTCGGAATAATCGCGGCACGACGTTCTGATACCGATTTAACCTTACAATCCATAACCTTTGCTCCGTTACTCCATGTTCGCCAGTAAGTTCCGATTTTCTTGTCTTCTTCGCTGACGTGCTTTTTTACCCATTCGATGAAGAACTGAATTAGACCGGGGGCTTCAGGATCTTTGCCTTCCTTCATCTGCAGCAGAATTTCAGTTACCTTGTGAATGAGCTCGTTGTGTATTTCTTTGTGCTGTGGCAGTTCGTCGAACCCGATTGACCGCATCAGTTCTTCTTCGGCCGAAAAATGGTGCCGCGTATAGCTGACGATAAATTTGAGAGCACGGGCAAGCTGCTCATTGGTAAGCCCGGTGCGCGCTGATTCTTCGAGCTCTGCAACCAGATTGATCAATTCTTTGTGCTGACCGTCGATCAGATCGCAGCCAACACTTAAAGATTCATCCCAATACATTGATTTTTCCATGATCTGTCAGTCCAGTAAACTTTTGATCAATTTAAGATTCATTGTTTCAAGAATCTGCAGAGCTCTCTTTTGCTCTGCTTCAACTGCGATTACAACCGACTGAACCCGGTTATACGTAACTTCGGGTGCTTCTGGCTTTTCCATGCTGGCGCCGGCTTCATCATGCTGCAGTTTCCAGTCTTTGCCCAGAATCACATAGGTTGTACCTTCGACCCAGGTTTCATTATACATCCGGCCATTTTCAACCCGAAAAATCTCTGTGCCATCGCTGAGTTTGCCGGCAACCGGCTCACCGTCGAAGCCCTGATAAAACTGATTGACCCCGATTCTGACAACTGCTCTGGCATCCCGGGCCGCGAGTTTTTCGATGACCTCGCGAAATTGCCGGTCAGATTCGGCGAAAATAGCCTCGCTGCGTGCCGAAATTTCTTCGGCCATGCTGTTGAGGCGCTCTACCTCTGTCATATTGCCGGCCGCCGCTGCGGCTGCGACCTGCTCAGACAGTTCCTCAAGCTCTCTTACATCGTGGCTTTCCGAGGCTTCAGGTATTTCCGGCAGCTTTTCAGCCAGCGCGGCACTGATTTCGTTGCTGGCCTTTTCGAGCCGTTCCTGATCAGCCCATTCGGCGTAATAGTGGTAGACAAGAGGCATGTTCTCGGTGCCTGGTGAAATATTCTCATATTCAGCCGTTTCGTGCCCCGATTCGTCGATTTTCTGCCACAGACTGACGCCAGAGACCGACCCGGTACAGGCGGCGATGACTTTTTCGTAGAAATCTTTTTCTGCCGGCGTTGCCGGGCGGGTTTCCGAGTCGGCAATTACCGGCCCGACCAGAAAAATACTGGTGAACAACAGCAGCAGAAATGTTCTCAATGTCACTCGTCACAGCCTCCGGTTTAATTACCGCAAATTATAACCTTAAGCCGGAAAAAAAAACAGCTGCAGACAAAATAAGTCTGCAGCTGCATTCAGAATCTTTTATCTCGGGTTGATCACCGGTTTGAGGTCATCACCATGGAAAGTCTTTTCGAGTTCGAACGGGTCGATTGGCTGAGCCGCATCTTCGGTAAAGCTGGTCGAGTATTTCATACCGCTTTCGATGATAACTTCGTGGCCGGCCTTCTTTGAGAACCCGACTTTGCCCTTTTCGACGCTGACAACGGTTTCGGTTTCTGAAGCGTCAATGCGCAGCACTGTGCCAAGAACGGTTGCCATGCCCTGCGGCGTCTGGATTTTGAGCTTGCGGTCCTGCGGGGTTACGTTGTAAATGGCAATGCCGCTGATCTGTCTGAGTTCTTTTTCGGTAAAATTCTTGATTTCGAGAAAAGTGTTGCTGCTGAGCCGAATCTGGCTCTTGTCTGAGATAATTTCGAGATCGGCATCGGCATCGTCGCCGGTTTTTATGGCATCGCCAGAGCGCAGCATCTGCTCAGCCGCTGCCGTGGCAAAATCAGCCGCGCCCGCCAGTTTGGTCGAAACCGCGCCTTTGACGGTGGTAATCTTCGCGACCGGGTCGCCCTGACTGCCACAACCGGTCATTGCCGCCAGCAAGCCCACAAACAAAACTGCAAAAACTTTAAGATTTCTCTTCATTTTTTTCTGGTTCCCCTTTTGCAAAATCTAATACAAGTAACGTTACATCGTCTTCAAAATTCCTGCCCTGAGCGTGTACCTTGAGCTGTGCCAGAAGATCGTCGACGTCTTTTTCGCAACTCTGCCCGTCAGGCAGCTCGGCCACCATTTTGTAGAAGGTGTCATAGCCGAGCATTTCATTCGACCAGTTTAACCCTTCAATAATACCATCAGAATAGATAAAAAGTTTTCCGTTTTCCGGAATCTCAATTTCTTTGATCGACATCGGTCGCTTTTTTTTGGCAACGCCAAGCGGCAGCCCGGGCAACGGGTGTTCGGTAGCCGTCGCCCCCAGCTTCATGACACTGGGAAGATGGCCAGCGGAAGCGAGCGTCAGCTTACGGTTTTCGAGGTCGATGATGCCCGCTACTGCCGACATCATGCGGCGCTTGTTGGTCATGCTGAAGATGGTATAGCCGATTTCCTGCAGCAGATTCTGCAGATCGAAATTTTCTTTTTCGGATTCTAGAATAACGACGGTTTTGGCGGCGGTGGTGATCATACTTGCCGAAATGCCGTGGCCGGTAACGTCGCCGAGCATGAAAAAGACCTTGCCGTCGGCGAGTTTGAAAAAGTCGTAAAAGTCGCCGCCCGCATCCTTCTGCGGAATACAACGGCCGTAGCAGGTCAGGCCGCGCGGGTCGACAAGATTCTCGGCCGGAAAGAAATTCTTCTGAATCGTGCCGCAGATTTCGGCTTCGAGCAGCTGCTGGCGCAGTTCGGAAATTTCGAGAAAACGCAGCAGAATGAAAATGATGCTGCCCGCGACTGTGTAGCCGAACCAGGTCAGAATGACCGGCGGGTGTTCGAGCGGCAGAAACGAGACAAAGAACAGCAGAACCGGCAGCGCCAGCCACATAAGAACCATCTGCCTGACGTTGTCTTTGAAGAAGTCAGAAAAAATCAGCAGCGCCAGCAGCGTGCCGGCAAGGTAATAAAACAGTCGGCTGGTCATCGAGTCACCGAGCAGCTGAAAATGCCCGGCGCCGAGAGTCACGATCGTGTTGCAGATGATTTCGGGGCCGGTGATCAGCCCGAGCGGCGTCTGGTGATAGTCGTGCAGAACCGGCGCCGTAGCGCCGATCACCACGATGCGGTCTTTGAGGTATTCAAAATGCAGGTCGTCTTCGAGCAGCTGTTTGATGCTCAGCTGTGAAACTCCGGTTTCTGAAGTCGCAAAATCGATAAGGGCGACCGCCTTGTCGCGGCGCATGAGTTCATTTTTGTGGGCGACCGGCATGTCGACTTTGTCGAGGAGTTCCCAGGCGATGTGGCGGCAGTCGATGCGCATGTCGCGCAGCAGAAACGACCTGATTTTGCCGTCTTCATCGATTGGCTGCTGCGAAAGCCCTGAAAAGGCGGCGTTGCGGCGCAGCAGTTTGTGCGGTGGCACAAATTTGAGCTGCCGGCCGAAATTGGTGACGATCTCTTCGTAAAGGGCGACCAGCCCGGTGCGGCCGGTCTCGCCGATCGTTTCGGCGAAGACTTTCAGCTCGGTATCGTCGTCTGATTCAGGTGTCTGAAAATAAACGTCGATGATCACCGCCTTTGGCTGACCTTCTTCGTTAATGCGGCGCAACAGTTTTGCCCAGTATGACTGCGGCCATGGCCATTTGTGCGGCGCGGTGGCCAGAGTTTCACTGTCGATCGACAGCAGCAGAATATCAGCCGGAATCGTCGCCTTGACATAACTGGCATTGAATTTGATCTTAAGGTCTTTAAGCCGGTTGTCGAACGGCGTCGTCAGACTGTTGAAAATTACCAGCAGCGCCGAAATGACCAGCCAAACCGCCGTCGCGGTGATGAAATCGCGGCGTGGCAGCAGCATCTGCAGGCTGCGCAGCTTTAACGACAGGTTGCGAAAAGGGTACATGAATCTGTCTTTCAGGGTTTTATAAATTCAATATACCCCATACCGCACATCAGGGCTAATAGTTTCTGCCAATTTTACCGCCTCGGGGTTTGACTCCCCGGCCGGCATGCAATAAGATTAAGATACGCAAAA
>ENA-UOWO01006780-UOWO01006780.1-activated-sludge-metagenome-genome-assembly--contig:-NODE-6780-length-11594-cov-4.013606_pt1 | contig 11594 bp, 10 predicted proteins | sample MGYA00238148_ERZ761564 | MGnify/ENA primary metagenome ERZ761564 (study PRJEB28885, sample SAMN05720194) | activated sludge metagenome | isolation source: Anaerobic digester | place: USA...
TTTCATTTGACCGCGTACCGTATAAACCATCTTTTTTTGAATCTATAAATGTATTGCCACTCCTTCGAGTGGTATTTTTTTGAAATTTTTTAAAAAATTTTTCGAAAAAATTCCTTTTTTGCCCTTTCCCAGTCCTATATAAGTGAAGGGGTTGTTATTCAGCCGAAGAAAACCTCTTCGCTGAACATTGACAACTGAATAACAAACTAACAGGTACGTTAACGGAAAAAGTGAGCCTAGTAGCTTGTACGCGATGACCTCTGATGAGATAGCGAGAATCCAGTGCTACAGAAGTAGGGTTGCTCCCTATTGGCAATGACCTTATCCGACAATAATGATACTTCTGTGCAGCCGCAGGTCGAGCGTTGAAGCGGAGAACAGCCTCCGTGAGCCGTCGCAACCAATGGGCACAGCGGACGAGAGTACCGGGGTGAGAGTCCCATGAGACACAAGCAAGCATACGTGTTGCCTGTTAGTTTCCCTATATGGGTTCCCAAAGTGCCTTAGGTGATAAGACATCATCTAAGGGCTAAGGGAAGTTCCAGACCCGCAGGGGGTGCATGGCAAATACTGCGGACTTTACATGACTCGAGGTTAGTTATTCCACAACAGACGTTTTTATAGTGTTTATATACACATTAGTATTAGGGAAATCAGATGACCTTGAGAAAACTAATGCAAAGGAGGTAAAACGCATTGGATGATTCATGTAAAGTAATAGCCATCACAAATCAGAAAGGTGGAGTTGGCAAAACAACAACCACACTTAATTTAGGTGTAGGATTGGCAAGACAAGGAAAAAGAGTTCTTCTTATTGATAGTGATCCTCAGGGGTCATTAACAGCAAGTACAGGAATATCTAGTCCTGATGAGTTAGATAAGACATTAGCAGAGTTAATGACTTATGAAATGACAGGTGAGGATAAGGATTATATCTACGAAAGCGATGTTATTAAATCGTTTGAAGGTGTAGATTTTATCCCATCTAATATTTCTCTATCTGGAACAGAATCCGCTCTATCCAATTGTCTTAGTAGAGAATCAGTTCTTAAAAGGTCTATTGAGGCCATTAAGCATGACTATGATTTTATACTGATTGATTGTATGCCATCACTTGGACTACTTAATATCAATGCTCTTGTAGCAGCAGATTCGTTAATTATTCCTTGTGAACCAACTTTCTTATCTAGTAAAGGTATGAATCTTCTTTTAGGTTCTGTAGGAAGAGTTAAGAGACAGATAAATCCAAACCTAAAGATAGATGGTATTTTACTAACAATGGTTGATTCCAGGACTAACAATGCAAGAGACATTTCAGCTGCACTTAAATCTGAATTAGGACCTAGAATTCATTTTTTTGATTCCCCAATACCAAGATCAGTAAAAGCTCAAGAATGTCCGTTAGCTGGACAAAGCATTTTTTCTTATGAGCCTAACTGTAAGGTGGCATTAGCTTATGAATCTCTAACAAAGGAGGTGATTAAGCTTGGCGGAAAGACCAAAGATAAGTCTAGGAATGTCAGCGTTAGATGACCTTTTTAAGAATGAACAGGAACTTGCAGAAAGTAAGCTCCCTAAACTCTACGATATTCCACTGGATATGATTGATGATTTTCCAGACCATCCATTTAAAGTAAAGATGGATGAAGATATGGATCAGCTCGTAGAGAGCATTAAAGAAAGAGGTCTGATAACGCCAATCACACTCAGAGAGAAAGAAGACGGCCGTTACGAAATTGTATCTGGACATAGGCGTAGAAAAGCTTGTGAAATCGCAGGTTTTTCCACAATAAAAGCAGATGTCCATAAAGATATGACTCGTGATGAAGCCGTTATTTTAATGGTTGAGTCTAATTTCCAGAGGTCAGTTATCCTTCCATCAGAGAAAGCATTTGCTTATAAGATGCGACTTGAAGCAATGAAGAGACAAGGAAAACGCACCGATTTAACTTCGGACCCACTGGGACCGAAGTCTGGTGTTCGTTCAAACGAAGAACTTGCAACTTCTACTGGTGATAGCATGACACAGATTAAGCGTTATATCCGTTTAACTAATCTTATTCCTGATTTATTGAATTTAGTCGATGAAGGAAAGATGGGAATGAGACCAGCTGTTGAACTTTCGTACCTTTCGCCTGCGGATCAGGAGATATTAAGTAATGAATTATATATAAACGACAGTACTCCATCTCATGACCAGGCAATTAGGTTAAGAAAGTACGCTGAGACAGGTGAACTTACTAAAGCTGTTATCGAGCTTGTAGTTAGGGAAGAAAAACCAAATCAAAGAGAGCGAATTCACATCAGATTCGATAAGGTTAAAGACTTTATTCCTAAACATGTGAATCCAGAAAACGCAGGTGACTATATCGTAGAAGCTTTGCAGTTCTACCAGAAGCACCAGCAGAAACGAAACAAGAATGTGAGGTGAGAAATCAATGTCCGATAATATCGAGACACCTGCAAACGCAGAAAAGGAGACAAAACGAGACGATATCTCGATTAAGTTCTCCAAGAAGCTTGCGAATACTTTCACCGACAAGGAAGGAAAGGAATTCGTAAGTGTAAAAATTCCAAACGCAGATACACAGTAACAAGTGTTGTTGTGTTTGAGGAGTTAAGACTTTTGCCAGATAACACACTCATTGGTGTTCACATGGATCTCAATGATGAGAATCAGACAGTTAAGCGTCCTCAGGCAGGCACTTTGGCTACTATTGGTGGAGCTAAGGAAATCTACTTAGGATCAAGTGAGGTAAGAGATATTACTATCACTGATACAATTTCCTATTCTAACCTCGAGCCAGGTTGTATCTATAGAGCAGAGGCAACACTTTATTTGTCTGATGGCACACAGCTTACTAATGAGGCTGGTATTCCAATCGTAGCAATGCTTGAGTTCATTCCTGAAACAGCTGATGGAACAGTTGATGTGAATATCACATTCTCAACTGCTGGTATGACTGATGGAACTCGCGTAGTAGTTTTCGAGAAGATTTTCTATTCCGCAAAGAATTCAAATTGCGTGGATGGTGGTCCTACTGAGGATGTGCTTATTGCAGTTCACGAGGATCTTAATGATAACGGTCAGACAGTAACAATTCACTACAGACCTTCTACTGGTGAAGTAGCAAACAAGGTTGCCGTAATTGGCGTAATTATCCTTGTATCTTCACTTGGTATTTTGGTTATCAGAAAGAAGAAGGAAGCTTAAGCGTAAGGGTTTAATCTCTTAACTGATAGTGCTCTTCAGAGTGGAAACATTCTGGAGGGCATTTTTGAGTTAAGAGGTTTCCTTTTGGAGTTGAAAAATCAAGAAATCACACATGCAAGAAAGCCCCATTGTACGGGGCTTTTTGGGCTTCTGTAATAATCGAGTTTCACCGGTTTTCATGGGTTTTTACTCAATTGTGCAACTATTATGCAACTGAAATAGCATCCATAGTGCTCTATTCGAATTACGATTGGGACTATGTATTATTCCACCGTGACGCACTTGGCCAGATTCCTCGGCTTGTCGATGTCGCAGCCCTTCAACAGGGCGACGTAATAGGCGAGAAGCTGGAGGGGGACGACCGTGAGCGAAGGCGCGCACAGTTCCCCGCAGTCGGGAAGGTAGATAACATGATCGGGGTTTGCGTTGGGGTGCTCGGGGTCTATGTAAATGGGGGTTGTCGTCAGCGCGATCACGGTCGCCCCGCGCGCCTTGACCTCGCGGATGTTGCTGATCATCTTTTCGTGGAGCGATGCCCCCGTACACAGGGCAATCACAAGCGTGCCCGGCTCGATGAGGGAGATCGTTCCGTGCTTCAATTCGCCCGCGGCGTAAGCCTCGGAATGGATATAGGAAATTTCCTTCAATTTGAGCGAGCCTTCAAGCGCGAGCGCGTAGTCGATGTTCCTGCCCATGAAGAAAATATCGCGTCGGTTAAAATAGAGCGAGGCGAGAAACTGAAGATCTGATGTATCCTTGAGAAGCGCCGAAAGACGATCGGGCGTTGCGAGCAGAGCGTTCACCTCCGCCTTCGCCTCATTGTCTGTGAGTTTGCCGCGCACGCGTGCGAGGTAGATGGTGAAAAGCTGCATCAGCGCAAGCTGCGTGCTGTATGCTTTTGTCGTGGCGACGGCAATCTCGGGTCCTGCCCAGGTGTAGAGCACATCCGTGCTCTCAACCGCGATGGACGAACCCACGACGTTCACGATGGATAATACCCTTGCGCCGCGCTCCTTCGCCTCTCTGAGCGCGAAAAGCGTGTCGAGCGTTTCTCCGCTCTGGCTGATGATGATAACGAGCGTTTCCGATCCGATCATGGGGTTGTCGTAGCGGAATTCCGAGGCGAGCGAAACCGTGACAGGCACACGCGCCATGCGCTCGATGGCGTAACGCGCGACCATCCCCACATGATAGGAGGAGCCGCACGCAACGATATATATGCGCTCAAGGCTTCGGAGCGCATCGTCCGAAAGCTTTTGAAGCCCAAGCTCTATGGTGCCGTCGTCCTTTATGCGGGGTGCAACTGTCCGTCGGAACGCTTCCGGCTGCTCCATGATTTCCTTGAGCATGAAATGCTCATAGCCGCCCTTTTCGGCGGATGCAGCATCCCATGTGATGTTGAGAACCTCATGTTCTACCTTCACGCCGAAGTGGTCGTATACGGTGACGCCCTCGCGCGTGACGACGGCCATTTCCAACTCGCCGAGGCGGATGATCTGCCGCGTGTGCGCGAGCAGTGCCGGCACGTCGGAGGCGATGAAGTTTTCGCCGCGGCCGAGTCCCACCACAAGCGGGCTGTCCTTTCGAAGGGCGATGAAAAGATCCGGGCGGTCGGCAAACACGATGCCGAGTGCGAACGAGCCGCGGAGCTGCTCCGCAGCTTTTCGCACAGCAGAAGCGGGGTCGCCCCGGTAATAATGGTCGATCAGCTGCACGACGACTTCCGTATCGGTATCCGAAACGAAGGTATAGCCTTCTTCCGAAAGAAACGAGCGAAGCTCCGCGTAATTTTCAACGATGCCGTTGTGCACGAGCGCGACGCGTCCTGAGAGGGAAAGGTGCGGGTGGGAGTTGACATCGTTCGGCTCGCCGTGCGTTGCCCAGCGCGTGTGACCGATGCCGAGCCGCCCGTCGACACAAGCGCCGTATTCCGTCATCTCCTCGAGCATGAGGAGCCTTCCCCGCGCCTTTTTCACGATGATTTCGCCTTCATTCACCACTGCGAGACCCGCTGAATCATAGCCGCGGTATTCAAGTTTTTCAAGACCTTTCAACAAAAGAGGGGCCGCCTGTTTGCCGCCGATATATCCGACTATTCCGCACATATTAAGCTCCTTTTCACAGCTATTCGCTACGGTATAAATAAAGATCCAGATAGAATATGCGATCAATTACAAACAATTTTAATGCCAGATATTTAGGCTGGAATTATGAAGCACGTTCAGCTTCAGTATTATGCAATTAGACCTGTTTTCGCGATAACTGCAAGAATGGCTTCCGCACTTTCAGTACAGATTTCTTCAGCGGGCGCTTCGATCAGCACGCGAATCACCGGCTCGGTGCCGCTCATGCGTAACAGGACCCTCCCGCTGTTGCCAAGTTGATTTGAAACTTGTGCACAGATAGCCTGCACCTCAGGATGGTTCATGGCGAGATTCTTGTCCACTACCCGAATGTTTTTGAGTATTTGCGGGAATATCTGCATCGGTTTTATTAGCTCGGAAAGCGCTGCCTTTTTGTCCAGCATAACCCCCATGATTTTAATCGCAGTCAGCAATCCGTCACCGGTGTTTGCCAATTTGCCAAAGATGATATGGCCGGACTGTTCACCGCCGATGAGGTGACCATTCGCCCGCATATTTTCATATACAAATTTATCTCCGACTGCTGTTTTCTCATAGCCGATCCCGATTGCGTCAAGCGCTTGATATAACCCAATATTCGACATAACTGTTGTAACAACCTTAGAATTACCGAGTGCACCACTTTCTTTCATATGGCGGGCACAAATATACATGATGCGATCGCCATCAACTATATTACCGTGTTCATCCACAGCAAGGCAGCGATCGGCGTCTCCGTCGAAGGCAAAACCCACGTTGCATTGATGCTCCTTAACAAATTGCTGCAATTGTTGCATATGCGTCGATCCGCAGTCACGGTTAATGTTTGTGCCATTCGGCGTATTATTGATTACGCAAGTGTCTGCACCTAAAGCGTCAAATACGCTTTTTGCGATAGACCATGTACTGCCATTCGCGCAGTCGAGTGCAACTTTTATACCTTGATAAGAATGGGTAGCCTGGCTGATGAGATAGCCGATATAACGGTTTCGTCCCGCTGCATGGTCAACAGCCCTTCCGATAGACTCGCCGGTTGCCAAAGGAGCTTCATTCGTTTTTCTATCGAGATAGGCTTCGATGGAGTCAATGACTTCCTCTTCCATTTTTTCGCCATTTCCGTTCAAGAGTTTGATTCCATTGTCCGTGTAGGAATTATGACTGGCGGATATCATGATTCCACAATCGAAGTCCTCCGTACGTGAAACATATGACACGCTCGGCGTTGTCGTAACGTGCATGAGATAAACATCAGCACCGGATGCAGTTAGCCCTGCTGTAAGTGCGCTTTCATACATGTAGCTAGAAAGTCGAGTATCTTTTCCAAGGACAACTTTTGCTTTATGGTCGCATCCGTAATACCAGCCGATAAAACGACCAACATGAAACGCATGCTCTACAGTAAGGTCTACATTCGCTCTCCCACGAAAGCCATCTGTTCCAAAGTACTTTGACATATTTTCCTCCAGGTTGTTTATGGTTTTATCCCGAATGTTAAAAGAGGAACGCAATGATTCCACTCGCGCCACTGTTTTGTTTGATTGTAATCTCTTTTTCTATGGGCAATTATGAGATAGATAAGAATTGTGGCAATGAGTCCAAATATAACACCGGCAAAATCTAATAGCACATCCTGTACCTGTGAACCTCGCCCTGAGACGATTTGTACTGTTTCATCAATGATCGCCACAACAAGACCGGCAAACAGGCAGTTCATAATTGGTTGTAAGCGAACGCGCTTGCAAAGGACTAAAAACATCGCAGATCCGATACCCAGCGCGCTAAACTCAATAAAATGCGCCAACTTGCGGACAAGATGGTCGGTTACGTTGTCTCGCCCGACGATCGTTTCGAGCAACGGTTTGATTACATTCAATATAGTACGGCTTTGATCCTGTGATGTTTCAACACTTTGCATCGAGTTACTCCAGATGAAAGCGAGAGTTGCCAGTAGCAACAAGCAATCTAGCACGATTAAGGCTTGATTCAATTTGGTTCTACCGCGCATGTTTCTCTGTTCCATCATAATGTTGTTGCCAACGCCAAGCATCACGGCACATATCGTCAATGGATTTTTCAGATTTCCATCCAAGCACTCGCTCAGCCTTCTCTATACAAGCATAACATTCCGCAATGTCACCGGGACGGCGGGGCATGATTTTATATGGGATATGAATGCCCGTCACCTTTTCAAACGCATCAACGATTTCCAGCACACTATATCCGGTGCCGGTTCCGAGATTAAAAACTTCAGTGCCGGTATGAACATCCAGGTATTTAACCGCTGCCACATGGCCTTTGGCTAGGTCCATTACATGGATATAGTCACGAACGCCTGTACCATCGCTCGTTGGATAATCATTACCGTATATATTAAGCTTTTCGTGGATACCCGCTGCCGTCTGCGTGATATATGGCATCAAATTATTGGGAATATTATTTGCGAGTTCCCCGATGATGCCGCTCTCATGCGCGCCGATTGGATTAAAATAGCGGAGGAGGACAACAGACATATTCGGGTCTGCATCCGCAGCATCGGTTAGAATTTGTTCTATAAAGTACTTCGTTTTACCGTACGGATTTGTACAACTACCCACGGGATCATTCTCAGTAAGTGGAATTTTAATAGGGGTACCATAAACAGTAGCTGATGAGCTGAACACAATTCTCTTAACGCCATATTTGCTCATAACTTCCAGTAGTGTCAGCGTCGTATCCAGATTGTTGCGGTAATACAACAATGGTTTCTGTACGGATTCACCCACGGCTTTGTAACCGGCAAAATGCACGACATCTGAAATTTCATATTGAGAGAAAACTTTATCCAACTCTGAGTAGGAGGCGACATTGACCGCATGACAAATGGCATCGATCCCTGTGATAGTTTTTATGCGATCGATTACTCCTGAATCGCTATTAGAAAAGTTATCTGCAATGATAACATCATACCCGGCATTCAGAAATTCAACAGCTGCGTGTGATCCAATGAAGCCCGCCCCGCCTGCTAAAAGAATAGCCACATCAAAACTTTCTCCTGACTATTTTATTACGATTTCAGTTTAGGATTGATTGGTTTTCACAATCTTGTTGCTAACATTCCATCGTTATAATACTGCGTTGTAATCCTGCATTGGTATGTTCATGTCGTATTTTCTGTTTATCTCGCCGACCCATTATAATACCTGTTCGGTTAATATGCTAACACTATTTCTCTATTTTTCAAACGATTTTTCGTAAATGTAAACATTTAACTTTGAGTTACGACAAAAATAGTCGCGCGATCAATTGATACAATATGGGTTTAAGAGACAGTATCAGCTGTATGTTTCTGTAGTTTATTAAGTATAATCTTGATTTACTAAACAAAATAGTTTTAAGTTTAATTGGCGAAGTCCTTTATATAGTACTGTAAATATTGTACATGCCACCGTGATTTGACCATCAGATGACGCTCTTTTTTCCAGCAAATATTTGAACAAACTCGCAATGCCGGAATTGCAAAGAAATAAATATAATTGTTCATATATGTATTTGTGTGTATTAATTTTTCATTGCATTTTGAACCGATTTGGGATAGAATAAATCCGGTGGCCTTGCGACCACATCGTAAAAAGTGAAGCGATGTATATTAAGTAACTGATGAGTAACTAATAGAATCGGAGAGGAGCGAGATCACTGTTGCATTTGAAACAAAAGAGAAATAATTGGTTTAAATATATATCCTGCTATTTTGCTTTAGCCATCTTACTCGTTCCGAGTGCGACCTACGGTGCCGGGTTACCTGTCCTCGGCCAACCCCCCGCTGAGACGAATGCCGAACGTGTATGTGTTTCGCTTATCATCGCTGATATTACAACCGGGAGCATTCTAAAGATTAAAGATCCGGCAACGGACATTAATCTATTTGGAGGCGGGGTAAGGTTGATGACGGCGCTTACTGCGCTCGATTATATGCAACCGGAAGACACCATTTTGCTGGACAACGCACCGATTGATTTGCCACAAGGAGCCAGACTCATTGGATTTCAAAAAGGTATGACTGTTACAGTTAACGACCTAATAGCGGCGATGCTTGTCTATTGCGCGAATGATGCGGCTGTTGTTCTTGGTGATGCAGTCGAAAATGCGATTGGTACGGTCGATTTCGTTTCGCTGATGAATCAAAAAGCTGAAGGTCTCGGCATGGTTAATACGGTCTACTTAAACGAAACCGGGTTGGCGGTTGAAGGACAGACAACAAGCTTAGCCGATCAACTGGTTTTTGCACAAGCCTCATTTTCAAATAACACCATCAATACGATCATGAGTCAATTTGAATATCAACCCCAAACAACGGATGCTCGGTTCCCTGATTCGATGACACAGTATTCATCTATTATGCTGCCGGAAGATAGCTCTTATGACTCCAGAGTGACAGCTGTTGCGAGAGGCAGTGATGGCGATGAAACAAACATACTTATCCGGGCACAGAATGGCGATCATGATATTTTCATATTCATGATATATCCTTCGAGTAATGTTGAAGAGGTGTATATAGCAGCAAGCGAGCTTTTAACCGAATATATGGACATATCTGCTTTTGATTTCTCACAATACATCGCGGATAAGATTTCAGAATTTACGATAGGGTCAGACATAATTAAGCTGCCTTGGAAACTTCAAGAAGGACAACCCCTGAAATTCATCGCTTATAAGGGCTTTGAACCGGATTATACACTGCTAAATGTCGAACCAAACGCGGATTCCATAGAAAAATTTGAAGATGGAACAGCAGCTTTATATGCAAACGTATATTATCAAAATACGTTTTTAACCGAGATCAATTTAATGGCGCCGGTATTGATGGAAAATACTCCTGATCCGGAAAGCACCGCCGGCCCGGCTTCCCTGCAACTATACGAGTCTAGTGATGTATTCATTCAGCAAAGCTTTATGGATCTTTATGGGTGGATTGTATATACAGCAGCGGCAGCAATATTGACGGTACTACTTATCGCTATTGGTAAAATTTTGCGAAAATATACTAAGTTTTAACTTGGAAAGGAACATTGTACAGGATATGAGAGAATTGACTCTCCAAGATGTTTTTAAGGCAGTTTTGGATCGAATTGTTTTTATAGCGATTATTCCTTTTGTGGCTGTATTGATAACCGCATATATAAGCTGGAATGTGCTTCCATCAGTTTACACCGCGAGCACCACGATGTATGTACTCAACCGAGTTTCAGATGAGACGATTAGTGCTACAGACATTAACACAAGCACGCTCTTGGTCAACGATTATCAGGCGCTTTCTTCAAGTAATCGCGTGAAGACGGGGGCAGCGCAGTTGGTTGGCTTGAGCAATCTTAATGATTTTAAAATATCTGTCACTCTCCAAAGCAGCACAAGACTGATCTCCGTGAGCGTCGAGGGTACGGATCCGGCAATGGCAGCAAATGTGGCAAATGCCATTGCGGCGGAATTATCCGAATGCATCATTGATGTTATGAAGGTGGAAAACATCAGCACAATCGATGTTGCTGTGCCGCCGGATCAACCGTCGGGTCCACCGGCCTTGCGAAATACCGGATTAGCAGGACTTATCGGGCTGATTGTATCAGTCGGCATCGTTACTTTAATGGAAGCACTGAACACACGCATCCGCACGGCAGAAGATGTTGAGAAGTTTTTAAACCTGCCTGTCTTAACGCAAGTACCGAAACTGGATATATAATTATATAGCAATAAGCTGGAGGATGGGAAATGCCGGTTACACGAAATATTTATGAGATATACAAAAATGAACCGCTGTTGCAGGAAGCAACCCGTGTTTTGCGAACGAATATTCAGTTTGCAAGTGTTGATAAGCCAATACAATCAATCGTTATAACAAGCGTCACACCGTCTGAAGGAAAAACGATCAATACAATTGCTCTGGGTATTTCTATGGCTGTAGCGGGAAAGCGGACGCTCCTGGTTGATATGGACTGTCATCGACCGATGCTTGGCAACAAATTGAAAATAAGGCCTAAGTTCAATTTGAAGCATATCCTTTATGATAATATGGCTATATCTGAAGTGGTGGTTCCCACTATTTTGAAAAATCTTTTCTTTTTAGATGTCGAGCCCCAAATGAAACATCTTGCAGAGGTTATAAGTTCTAATAAATTCAACAGCATGGTAAGCAAATTAAACAGTGAATACGATATAGTCATCATTGATACACCACCGCTGGGTATGCTTATAGAGGCAGCCTTGCTGGCGAACCGAGCGGATGG
>ENA-UOWO01006781-UOWO01006781.1-activated-sludge-metagenome-genome-assembly--contig:-NODE-6781-length-11593-cov-14.947218_pt1 | contig 11593 bp, 7 predicted proteins | sample MGYA00238148_ERZ761564 | MGnify/ENA primary metagenome ERZ761564 (study PRJEB28885, sample SAMN05720194) | activated sludge metagenome | isolation source: Anaerobic digester | place: USA...
CTTTTTCCGGAGAAGTTGGTTTAAGCGGTGAAATTCGTGCAGTAAACAAAGTAGAGCAGCGCGTGGCAGAAGCCGGAAAATTAGGTTATGAGAAAATATTTATCTCCAAATACAACCAGAAAGCCAGCAGCAACGAAGCAGAAATTAATTTAGTAAAAACCGTAGCTGAGTTTTATAAGAAGTTGTTTTGATATTTTATATTTTTAAAATTAGCAAATTTTGCAAATATTTATTTTTTTCAGTTCAAATTAATATATTTGAGTATTTTGTTAATAATCATAAAAATGACAACTCGAATTTTAACTGTTTTATTTTTACTTTTTATAAGTATTTCTTCTTGTAAGGAGGAAGAACCAGTATCTGAAACGTATGTAGAATACACTTATTCAAATGTTGAAGTTGGCACATTGTTTTATTATTTATACAACTTGAAATTTCATAATACACCAGATTCGGTTTTCGCAATCAATAAGCCTATTATTACAGATTATAAAGTTAGTGTTGGAAGCAATGGAACCTTTAAAGGCTATTTAGAAAGAAATGGCACAGAGTTATTATACAGAGGTAAGTTGACATTAAACACATATTATTCACCTGATTTAAATGACAGTATCTATGTTAAAGAAATTTCGATGAATGCAGATATATCTGGTTTTTCTGTTGATAATAATAACGGAGTAAACAACAGATTATCTGTAGATAATAATCTCTATTTCTTAATGAAAGTTATGTATAAAGAAACTTTATTGTCATATGTGATAAATATGAATACAATAAGTTGGGATGATGATTTTATTATTAATGAAAATAAATTTAGTATTGGTGGCCTTTCTTATTCAAAAATGAATATAGAGCTTGATAATAATCGTCATTTTGATGTTCATACTTATCAGAATCAATTTATTATTGACATGAATAACTTTTAAAGTTTGAAAACATTACTCGAATATCCACTCGATTTTTATCGCTTGTTTTATCCTAAATTATGCGGTGCATGTGATGTGCCGCTGGCAAAAGGTGAAGCTCATTTATGCTTTAATTGCAGATTGGAAATGCCATTTACCAACTTCGAATCCTTCAGAGAGAATCCTGTAGAAAAGATGTTTAACGGTAGAGTTCATCTGGAATTTGCTACCTCTTTATTGTTTTTTACAAAAGGAGAAAAAGTGCAGAACATCCTACACAATATCAAATACAACGAAAAAAAAGAACTGGCAGTTTACCTTGGACGAATTTTTGGTGAACGTTTACAAAATATTCCATACCTGAATGACGTTACTACTATAATTCCGGTGCCTTTGCATCCTAAAAAACAACAATTGCGCGGCTATAACCAAACGGAATTGTTTGCGGAAGGTATGAGTGAAGTTTTAAATTTAGATGTAATTACGAATGCGGTGATAAGAGATATAAATACGGAAACGCAAACCAGAAAATCAAGAACTGAGCGATGGGAAAATGTCGAAAAAGCGTTTGCAGTGAAAAAACCAAAATCATTAGAACATAAACATATTTTACTGGTGGATGACGTGTTGACAACAGGTGCAACCTTAGAAGCTTGTGCTCAATCTATTCTATCTTCAGTAAATTGTAAAGTAAGCATTGCTACAATAGCATGTAGTTTATAATAGTATAGTAAGGACAAATTATTTAAAAGCAGTCAGACGACTTAAAGTCGTCCGACTACTAAGCAATAAATTATCAGAAATAAACTATCTTTGAATTATGAATTTCCGATTTTTCCGATTACTGGTTTTTGTTGCTGCTTTCTTTCTTTTTGCGTTTACTACTGCTTGCAAAAAAGAACAATTCAATACGACTTCCGGAATTAGTTTTTCTACAGATACCTTAACTTTTGATACGTTATTTTCCACACTGGGTTCCACTACAAGATTTTTTACCATAAAAAATACCTTAAAACAACCGGTAAAAATATCCAGCATAAAATTGGCTGGCGGCTCCGCTTCATCCTACAGAATAAATGTAGATGGTGATGCAGGAACGGCGTTCACCGATGTTGAAATTCCTGCAAAAGACAGTATTTATGTTTTTGTTGAAGTGACCATAAATCCGAATGCAGCTAGCTTGCCATTTATAGTAGAAGATTCCGTACAGGTTTTAACGAATGGAATTGCGCAGCAGGTTCAACTGAATGCTTATGGACAAAATGCTCATTTTTTTAACGGAGATTCCATAGAAACAAACACAATTTGGAATGATGACTTACCCTATGTGATTTTAAATTTTCTGCAAATAAAACAAGGTGCATCACTGACCATAAATGCCGGTTGTGATGTCTATTTCGGCGGCGGAGCAGCCATGTTAGTCGAAGGAAATTTAAATGTTTTAGGTACAGACACATCGCATATGGTCACGTTTCGCGGTGTCCGTTTAGACAAAGATGTGGCAGACCGTGCTTACGACGATTTTCCGGGACAATATTCCGGACTGTTCTTTTTGCGTGGCAGCAACGGAAATCTCGAATATCTCAATATGCGAAATTCACTGTATGGTGTTAATGTCGGAAATATAAAAACATCCGATAATCCGGCAGCAAATCTCGCAGCCTTACAATCCATGAGTATTGGAAATGCTCCGGAAGTTTCCATTAAAAATTCCAGGATTTATAATCATGCATTTTATGGCTTATTTGGTTTTTTAGGTAAAATTTATGCTGAAAATACACTCATTTATAATTGCGGAAAAAACCTTGTAGGCTTGTACGATGGTGGACAATATCAATTTTTAAACTGCACGTTTTATGCACGCAGCAGTGCATACATTTCACATTCTAAAGAGCCTGCATTTTATATAAATGATTATTTCAAACTGGATGAAATTAATTATTTATTTGCTGATGCAGCATCAGCTGAATTTGAAAACTGTATCCTATATGGTACTTTAGAAGAAGAAATTGTTGAAGATGATTTAAGCGATAATCCACTCGATATAAATTTATCCTTACAAAAATGTGTGGTTAAAACACAACCACCTTTAAACACGGCAGTTTTTGTTGATTGTAAGAATGAAGATCCGCAATTTAAAGATGTCTTCAAGAATGATTTTAATCTGAAAGCAACTTCACCCTGCAGAAATTTCAGCACATCCGGTTTTCCTGCAATCGATATAGTTGGGTTTTCCCGATCGAATAATCCGACAGATTGCGGTGCTTATTTGTTTCAGTAATGCACACTTTTTTATAACAATTTTTTCAGTTAGCTGTTATTTTACTGTAATTTGTAGCTGTGCGAACTAATGTTTTAAAATACCTGCGTTATGCCTTTTACAGTTTCCCGTTGCAACTGCTGATTTTGCACATTAAAAAGCATTTGTTTGTTTTATTATTCTGGATAATTCTTTTTACATCGGTGCTTCAATTGTTTGGAGCCAGTTATGGAATTCCATTATTGTTTTTAGATCCTGAGTATTTAGGCAACGTAAATTATCTGAGCTTTTTGATAGTCGGCTTCACGATGGGTGGCTTTTTTATGGCTTGGAATATGTCATTTTACGTGCTGAACAGTTATCGCTTCGAATTTCTAGCTTCTCTGGTTAATCCTTTTGTGCAGTTCTGTTTAAATAATAGTTTGCTGCCATTGGCATTTACCATTACGTATATTATACAGCTGGTGAAATTCCAGCATACAGAAGCCTTGCTGCCAGCCGGTAAAATTATCCTGCATGTTTCTGCCTTATTAACCGGAAATTTATTAATGGTGATATTCACCAGTTTTTTCTTCGTTTTCTTTAATCATGATGTTGAAACTTTTTTAAATAAACTAAGTGATAAAGCAAAAGAATCATTAATAGGTAAGAAAATAAATCTGGATAAATTACAGATTACAAAAGACGATCATACACAATGGCCGGTATTAAGCTATTTGCGTTTTCCTTTAACTATCAGTCTGGTTCGAAAAGTTGATTTTTATGACCGAAGATTGGTTGATAAAGTATTATTACAACATCATAGAAATGCCATTATTTTTCAACTGATGGCAATTGTAACGCTAATTGCATTCGGTAACTTAATGGATATTCCGGCATTCCGGTTGCCTGCAGCATCTGCCTTTTTTCTTGGATTTTCGGTGTTTATTTTTCTATTCTCTTTTTTGTCCTATTGGTTCAGAAGCTGGCGAACATTAGTAGTAATAGTTTTCTTTTTAGTCTTAAATATTCTCACGCAATATGATCTGGTGGTTTACAAACACAAGTTGTATGGGTTAGATTATTCAAAAGAAAAAATAACATACAATAATGATGTTGTAAATGCTGCTGTCAATAAAAAAATGATTGATGCTGATATCGCTTCCACAAAAAAAATACTGAATAACTGGCATAGAAATATGCTGAATAAATATGGAGAAGTAAAACCGAAGCTCATTTTTGTAAATACATCAGGAGGCGGATTGAAAGCAACTTACTGGACTTTTCACTTATTGCAGGAATTAGAACGACAAACAGGCGGCAAATTTTTTGATCATACATTTCTAATGACCGGTGCATCTGGCGGTATGCTTGGCGCAGCGTATTTTAGAGAGTTATATTTACGCGATAAACAGCACGAAAAGCTTAATTATCTGGATACTATTTTTTTAGATGATATGGGAAAAGATATGCTGAATGGAATGGCAACATCCATCATAACAAACGATATTTTTTATCCATGGCAAACATACAACTACAAAGGCGGTGATTATAAAAAAGATCGTGCTTATATGTTTAATAAAAAATTGAATGAGAATACAGATTTCAGAATGTATAAATTGCTAGATGAGTATAAAAAACCGGAACAGGACGCCGTAATTCCGATGATGATTGTTGGTTCAACCATTATTAATGATCAGCGGTTTTTATTTTTCTCACCACAGGATATTTCATACCTGATTAAGCCGTATATAAAGAACTCAAAAGGTTATGTAGATGATATGTCAACAGATGCTGTAGAATATAAACGATTTTTTAAAGATAAAGGAGCACAACATCTTAATTTTATTGACGCATTGCGCACCAATGCCACATATCCGTATATCATGCCTGCAGTTTATTTACCTACTGCACCGGAAATAAAAGCAATGGATGCAGGTATTCGTGAAAATTCAGGGTTGGCTGTTTCTACTCGTTTTTACAGTGTGTTTAAAGACTGGATAGATGAAAATACCAGCGGTGTAATATTTATTTCTTTACGAGTAGATAATAAATTACGCGAGTTTAATGTGAATGAAAAGAAGACGTATTTATCTGAATTGTTATCGCCGGTTGGAAGTATCTTCAATAATTTTATTTTGTTACAGGATTATAATTCAGACGTAAGTTTAGCGTATCTGGAAAATGCAAGTTCAACGGATATTAATGTATTAAACTTTAATTACGACCAAACCAATAAACGTAAAAAAGCATCGATGAGCTGGCATTTAACCAACGATGAAAAACGCGATATTAAAAGTGCTTTTGCTCAGGAAAACAACCAACTGATGCTGCAAAAATTAAAGTTGTTATTGAAATAATAGTAATTGAATTTTTTCAATAATCTTATTTCTTTCCAAAATCTATTCTTAATAAAAAAGTTATGGCAATAAAAACATGACCAACTTTTTCATCAAATCACTTAATTATTTAAATCAGCAATCAATTCGAGCAATACCACATTTTCAATATGAAACGTATGCGGAAACATATCTACAGGTTGGCATTTGGTAACTTGGTATCTTTCCGAAAATAATAACACATCGCGTGCCTGCGTGGCAGGATTGCAGCTTACATACACGATTTTTTTCGGTGCCGCTTCTAATAAAACGTTCACTACTTTATCATGCAAGCCTGCACGCGGTGGATCCACCACTACAATATCTGGTGTTGAATGCGTAGCAATAAACTCTTCTTTTAAAATATCTTCGCAAGTACCTGCATGAAAAATGCAATTATCAATTTTATTTAATTCAGCATTGTAGTTTGCATCTACAATCGCATCAGGAATTTGCTCGATGCCAACCACTTTTTTACAGTCATTTGCAATGTATAGTGCAATGCTTCCGGTGCCGCAATACAAATCATACACCAAATCATCTTTCGTAAAATTTCCAAAATCTTTTACAATATCATATAAACGTTTTGCCTGCTTGCTATTTGTTTGAAAAAAGGATTTTGTACTTATTTTATATCGCACATTACCGAGTTGCTCAATTATGTGATTTTTACCATGAAATGTAATCACCTCCTGATCATAAATAGTATCATTCTTTTTAGTGTTAATGATATAATTTAAGGAAGTAATAAACGGAAAATTATCGTTGATAAAATTCATCATTAACTCGATTTTTTCCATGTCATTTTCTGCTACACAAAGTGTCACCATCCATTCATCTAAAGTTGTACTTCTGAAAATTAAATTACGCAATAAGCCTTCGTGAAATTTTAAATTATAAAACGTATATGAATGCTTAACAGCAAATTGATAAACCGCATTTCTGATGGCATTTACTTTTTCATCCTGCAAATAACATTCGTCAATTTGTAGCACAGAAGCAAAATTTCCGGAAGTATGAAATCCAAGTGCATTTCTGTCAAATGTTTCTCCGCTGTCAATCTGTTCGCGCGTCAGCCAAACACGACTGGAAAAGGTGAACTCTAGTTTATTTCTGTAATAAATGGTTTCTTCACAACCCAAAATTGGTTCAATAGATTTGAGCTCCACTTTGCCAATTCTGCGAAAAGCATCTTCTACCACTTGCTGTTTTAATGTCAATTGATACGAATAATCTACATGTTGCCATTTGCAGCCGCCACAGGTGCCGAAATGTTTACAAAATGATGGAATTCTTTTTTCCGAAGTTTTAATCAAAGTAGTAATTTCTGCCAATGCATAATCTTTCTTTTTTTGAACGATTTTTGCATCGATAATATCACCAGGAATCGCTTTATCAACAAAAACGACAAAATTCTCTACTCTAGCCAGGCCTTTTCCTTCTGCAGCAATAGCTGTAATTTCTACATTTTCTAATAATGGATATTCTTTTCTTTTTTTTCTGCGCATTCTGTATTGTTTTTTATCACTAAAGACCCAAAGTGCTAATTGTATATTTCTATTTCGTTTCTGCTTTTTCTAGCATATCAGGTTCATTAGCGTGAAATCAATTTTATATTCATTTATCTTCTTTGCAAACTTTGCGTCTTTGCGTGAAACCTATTTCTAAATTCTTGTTAAAATTAACTAAATAAACAGAGTCTTTTTACTATCTGTATTAAAGTATGATAAAAATGAATAAATTTGTTTAAAATCAATTGATATGCAAAAAGCTCTACTTTTATTCTGTTTTACTTTTTTTTCTGCAAATGTATTAATATATGCTGAAGACAATATTTTGTTTTCTGTTGGAGATACAAAAGTTAAAACTTCAGAGTTTGAGTACATTTATAAAAAAAATAATTTTACCAACAAAGCAGATTACAGCAGAAAATCGCTGGAAGATTACCTTAACTTATATGTCAATTTCAGGTTAAAAGTAAAAGAAGCCATAAGTCAGGGACTTGATACCAACGATCGTTTTAAAGAAGAATTAGCTATGTATGAAAAGCAATTGCTGGATTCGTATGTAGATAAAGACATTCTGGAAAAATTGGTGAAACAAGAATTTGAACGTTCGAAAACCGATGTTAATATCAGTCATATTTTCTTTCCGTCATCAGGAAAGGAATCAGAAGCAGATGCTCTTGCCAAAGCAATGGAAACTTCAGTAAAATTGAAGTCAGGTACCTCATTCGAAGAAGCGGCAAAAATTTCCGGCGACAAACAATCTGCAGATAAAGGTGGCAATGTTGGCTGGTTTAATAGTTATCAAATGACATTTCCGGAAATGGAAGCAGCCGTTTACAGTATGAAAGTTGGTGAAGTTTCTGCGCCTGTGAAAACGCGTGCCGGATTTCATATTTTAAAATTAAATGCAACAAGACCGGCACGACCAAGAATAAAAGCAGCCATTATAAAACGTTTCTTTCCGTTAGCAGATACATCTGAAAGTGCAAAAAAAATAACGGAAGATTCTATAAGAACAGCATATGCTCAACTCAAAAGTAATATGCCATTCGAACAGGCGGTCGAGCGTTACAGCGAAGATGAACTTTCAAAAACAAATAAAGGTCAACTAGATTGGTTTGGAATAAATACATATGCAAAAGTGTTTGAAGAAACGGCTTATGCATTAAAAGATGGCGAGTATTCAGCACCTTTCAAAACCAGTACAGCCTGGTATATCATCAAACGTATAGAAACAGCAAAAGCACTTTCATACGAAGAATCTGTTCCTGTATTGAAAGCAAAACTGCCGGCATTGCCAATTTATCAATATGAAATGGATAAATTTATTCAGAAAGTGAGTGACCAGTTTGCTGCAAAACAATTCAGCAGTAATATAAAATTATTTAAAGATAAACTCGTTACGCTTGCACAAAAAGCACCATTTACCTATAAAGACACTGCTGCTGCTAATGTGCTGTTGCAAATAGGCAATAAGACATTTAATGAAAATGATTTCGGAAAAAAAATTCAGGAAACATTTTATACGGTTTATCCGAAAGCAGGAGTGGATAAAAACGACGCACTGATAAAAAACACAATTCAGACATTCACTACAGAATATTATAAAAACGATATCAAACAAAACAATCCGGAATACAAATCATTAATGGATGAATACAGAAACGGTATTATGATATTTTCCTTGTCCGAAAAAAATATATGGAACAAAGCATCTGAAGATAGTACCGGATTATCGGCTTTTTTCAAAGCACATGCATCTGATTTTAATCTCAAAAAAAGAGCAACGATAAGAACAATTACGGCAACAACATCCAAACAGGCAACTTCTATCTATAAAATCTTACTGGAAAATAAAACGATATCGGATGAAGCTTTAGAAGAAAAAATAAAAGCACTTAAGATTTCAGGTTATGCAGTTAATTCGCAAATTCTGGATATAACAAAAACCAAGTTGAATGTCACCACAGAAAGCCTAAGTCTGCCTAAATTAGTGGGCACAAAATACCAGATTACACAAGTGTTAAATCCGTTACCGGAAAAATCTAGAGCATTAGAAGAATGTCGCGGTTATGTAGTAGCAGCTTATCAGGAATATTTGGAAAAACAATGGCTGGAAGAGCTGAAGAAAAAATATCCTGTTGCTGTAAATAAAGACGTATTTGAGCGATTAGTAAAAAAATAAAGGTAAACGGCACGTTAAAAAACCTTAACTTACTAACAATCATTCTAATTTGATGCAAATTTCGTTTTAAACTACCTTGCATTTTTGTACATTTGCATCTTAAATTACACAATGCAAAAACTGTTTATATTATTTATTTTCCTGTTGGCGATTCCGACAGCATTTGCTCAGGACAGCACCGGAACTTACAAGGGATTTCTGTTAGATAAAGTTGATGCAATTGTCAACGATAAAATTATTCTTCGTTCAGATATTGAAAATCAATTGGACTTACTCAGTTTAAGAGGCGAAGAAGAGCAAATTAACCGTTGCCAGTTGATGAAACAATTGGTGTACAATAAAATTCTTACGACACAGGCAATTATCGACAGCTTACCATTGGCGGATGAGGAAGTGGAAGATGAATTGACCAGAAAAATCAACTATTTTATCAGCGTTGCAGGTTCGCAGGAAGCTTTTGAAGAGTATTACCACAAAACGGTAGATCAGATCAAAGACGATTACCGCGAAGATATTAAAGAACAGATGCTGGCATCTCGTATGCGAGGAAAAATTCTGGAAGATGTGCAGGTGACACCTTCAGAAGTGAAAGCATTTTTTGATAAACTTTCTAAAGATAGCTTGCCTTATTTTAATGCTACTATAGAATTGCAGCAAATTGTAATGAAACCAAGAGTATCACCTGATCAACAAAAAGCTGCTAAAGACAAAGCGCTTGGTATTTTAGAAAGAATAAGAAAAGGAGAGAATTTTGAATTGCTTGCCAATTTATACTCAGAAGATATCGGTTCTGCACAGGAAGGTGGTTTGCTGGATTGGGCACCGCGTGGCACTTATGTAAAAGAATTTGAAGGTGCAGCTTTTAAATTGAAAGCAGGTGAAGTGAGTGATTTAGTAGAAACACCATTCGGATTTCACATCATTGAAATGATTGAACGTCGTGGTGATATGATTCAGGTTAGACACATTCTTACTCGTCCGCAGTCAACCTCTAAAGATGCTGAGTATGCACAAAATAAATTGGATTCTGTTCGCAACGATATTTTAAATGGAAAAATTTCCTTTTTTGCAGCAGTAAAAGAATACTCACAGGATGCTTCATCCAAAGGTGTTGGTGGTTCAATCTTAAATAATGAAACAGGTGGAACTGTTTTAGAAGTAGATAAAATAGATCCTAATTTATATTTATTAGCGGATACATTGGGAATTGGTGGCATTTCACCACCTGTGATGTTTCAGGGTGATGACGGAACGCCTGCATTCAGAATTGTGAAGTTGGTAGCAAAATCAGAACCTCATGCAGCAGATATTAAAGTAGATTACGACAAGATGCAAAACGCAGCAAGATCTGATAAAGAAGAATTAATGCTGCAGCGTTGGTTCGTGAAAAATATGAAGAAAACCTACCTAATGATTACCGACGATTATGCGCAATGTGACGATTTGCGAGACATCGTAACAAAATAATATCTTATGAGCCAATTCACAAATGATGTTGAAGGAATTCAAAGCTTAGCTGCTTCGTACCAGCAATTAAGAAAAGAAATCAGCAAAGTCATCGTAGGACAAGATGATGTGGTGAAATATGTTTTGCTGTCTATTTTTTGCGATAGCCACAGCTTGCTGGTAGGTGTGCCCGGCTTGGCAAAAACCTTGCTGGTAAAAACAGTTTCCGATGCTTTGGAACTGAATTTCAAACGTGTGCAGTTTACACCGGATTTAATGCCATCTGATATTATTGGTGCAGAAGTGCTGAATGAAAACCGTCAGTTTCAATTTAACAGAGGTCCAATTTTTGCGAATATTATTTTGGCAGATGAGATCAACAGAACACCGCCAAAAACACAATCAGCGTTATTGGAAGCCATGCAGGAACGACAAGTTACGGCTGCCGGTCAACAACATAAATTAGAACTGCCGTTTTTTGTGTTGGCTACACAAAACCCGATTGAGCAAGAAGGAACCTATCCGTTACCGGAAGCACAATTAGACCGTTTTATGTTTAATATCGTGTTGGATTATCCATCCTACGAAGAGGAATTGCAGGTAGTAAAAGCTACGACTACAGACAGTCCTGCTTCTGTACATAAAATTATTGGTTCCAGAGAAATTATTGCTTTTCAGCATTTAATTCGCAGAATGCCGATTGCAGATAATGTAGTGGAATATGCTGTGAAATTAGCATCATCAACCAGACCAAACACAGAAAAAGCTGCTAAGATAGTAAATGAGTTTGTGGCCTGGGGCGCCGGTCCGAGAGCATCGCAAGCATTGGTCATGGCAGCCAAAGGTCATGCAGCCATCAATGGAAAATATTCACCTGATATGGAAGATGTACAAGCTGTAGCATTGCCTATTCTTCGCCACCGTATCATCCG
>ENA-UOWO01006789-UOWO01006789.1-activated-sludge-metagenome-genome-assembly--contig:-NODE-6789-length-11587-cov-6.039022_pt1 | contig 11587 bp, 10 predicted proteins | sample MGYA00238148_ERZ761564 | MGnify/ENA primary metagenome ERZ761564 (study PRJEB28885, sample SAMN05720194) | activated sludge metagenome | isolation source: Anaerobic digester | place: USA...
CAGAATTACTCTGGTTCTGACTTCGAGCGAATCGTCATGCAGCATTTTCTTCAACAGCTCTTCGACCGCATTGCCTTTCATGCGTGAAAGCACGAAAACCCCGGCTTCTCTGATCTTTTCATCAGAATGGTCGGGCAGATTTTTGAAGGCCTGCAGAATTTTGACCGCCCCGAAATTAGACAGGGCGGTGCGGGCCGCCTGTGCCAGCAACGGAATTTCTGAACGCAAAAACGGGCACAGATGAAGAACTGCGGCCGGCTTTTTCGAATTTTCCAGGCCCTGAATTGCAGCCAGAGCTACCCTCTCGTCCTGGTGATAAAGCAGACTCGCAAGTGTGTCGATTACCGCCGCATCACCATAATGACCAATTTCTCTGGCGACAAAAGCAAGTCTGAGAGGCTCCGGCTTAGTGAGAATGTATTCAATCAGATGCGGAATATGGGCAGCATTCTTCATTGTAAAAAGCTCTCTGAGCTCGCCATCTGAAATACAGAGCATCTTGAGCTTGCCGATCAGGTCTTCGCGCAAAGCTTCGTCAGAAAGGTCAATGGTTAAATCTGAGGTGTTGAAATCTATGTCGCTCTCTTTCTGCCCCAAAACAGACATAGAAGAAGGCGAACTGCTGCGGGCAGCGCTGATTGCATCCTGGCGCCGGGCATGCGGACCGATGCGGCCAGCCAGAGCCTTGCGGCTGAGATTACTCCAGAGAGCGTCAAGTTCCGCGTCGGCCTGAACTGAAGGGCGGCGTTCGGGCCTGGTCATCTCTCTGATCTTTTCTATTTCGGCCTGTCTTTTGGCAGTGATGGTACCGTAATCAGCTGTGGGCGGAGCGCTGACCGGAGCACCTGCCGAAGGAGTCTGAGCAGAAGACTGACCGGGTCTGTAAGGCACAAAAGGTTTTGCCGGCGGTTCTTCTTCGATGACTTCTTCAACCACTTCGTCGGCATCTTTGGGCTTGGCTGCCTTAACCTTGCGAACCACCTTGACAACTTTTCTGGTGGTTGGCGCACTGCCGGCCTCTTTAGCTGCGGCAGTGCCGTTAGCAGCCTGCGGAGCACCCGCCGCGCCCTCGGTTTTCGGGTCTGGCTTTGCCGGTTTTTCAGCGGCAGCAGCCTTGCTTTCTGACGCTGCCGGGACAGCAGGACCTGCGTCTGCCGGCTTTGTTGCAGAGTCAGGAGTCTGCAGTAATTCCTGCAGTTTTGCAGCCGGATCGTCACCAGGATTAGCAGTTTCTGAACCTTCAGCTGCAGGCGTTTCAGCCAATGCCGCCAGAGCAGCTTTCTGCTTCTTTTTTTTCTGCACGACCACGATCACGGGCAGGGCAACGACGCCGAGAAGAATGATCCAGTAACTTTTTACGAGGGCAATGTAATATGCGGTCGATGCGCCGGGGTATGGCTTTTTAGCGGCTTTTGCCTTGCCAAAATACATGGCTGCCTTGCTGTTATCAGGCTTTTTGGCATTCTGCCAGTAAAGGCCCTGAGCGTAGTTGGCAAGCGAACTGCTGTTATCTTTTGAACCAAGAACTCTGGCAACGCGATTTACCGTGTTCCAGTCAGGTTTATCGATTTTGATCAACGCTTCGACGTAAATGGCAAGCAGTTCATTCGACTCGACCACCGCATCTTCGAATTCCTGCAGTTCAGCAACGACTTCTTTATGCTTGCCGGCTTTTGAAAGGCCGTTAACTTTGCCGAGAAGCACATTCGGGTCGGCGCTGAGAGCCGGCATGTCGGCAGGATTTTCGCCTTCAGCGGGCTCTTCGCCGCCATCCGCACCAGCACCACCGTTATCGACGACAACTTCTCCGCCACCATCAGCTGCAGGTTCACCGCCTTCGGCCGGGGCTCCCCCTCCCCCGGCTGCGTCGGGCAATGGTTCTGTCTGAGAAGCCTCACCCACGGCAGGGTCGACCGGGCCTGAAGCGGGCTCAGATGCATTGGCCGGCTCTTCGACAACTTCATTGTCGATGATAAGATCTTCATCATTCTGAGCCGACAGGTCTGACTGAAACATCAGGGGCAATGCCGCAACCCAGATGATAAACAGCCAGAACGCGCGTTTTTCGCGATTTTTTAACATTTCAGTCTCTGAATTTCAGGCGGGTTTTCTTCCTGCCGTGAATTGTTTCGTGCAGATATTTTATCTCAGTCGTGATTTCTTTTTCGCTGGTTTTGATACGGCATGGCAGACAGGGGTCATTTTTGGTTTTTCCGCGCCATGGATAGCCATCTTTCAGAGTCTGTTCAGACTTCGCAGCGGCGGCGCGCATTTCTTCGCGGCGCATCTGTTCGAGTTCCCTGGCATAGTATTTAGGTTCTTCAGATGGGTTCTGCCGGCAACCGACAGCAAACACGGCCGACAGCACGCACAATGCCAGCATACCGGGCCGGCTGGCCCTTTTCCAGAAGTGGTCTGCAGATTTCATAAATTTCCCGTCCAGTCAGCCTTAATTTGGCTATCTAATCGGGAGACTTCATGGTTTTGTTTATAGCAAACCTGAAAAACGCAAAGCGCTTTTATTTTTCCTGAGCCTGGCCAGATGCTGCGGGTTTTCGGCTGCTGATCTTCAGCCCGGTGTTGTCGATCACGACTCTGGTGTCAGCCGGCACCGATTCGGTCAACCAGACATTGCCACCAACCACCGAATTTCTGCCGATAACCGTTTCGCCGCCAAGAATGGTGGCGCCGGCATAGATAACGACGCCGTCGCAGATAGTCGGGTGGCGGCGGGCATTGCGAATGACCTTGCCCTGCTTGTCACGTGGAAAATTGAGGGCTCCGAGGGTAACGCCCTGATAAAGAGTGACGTCATCGCCGATTATTGTGGTCTCGCCGATTACCACACCAGTGCCATGATCGATGAAGAAGCTTTTGCCGATGGTGGCGCCGGGGTGAATATCGACGCCGGTGCGTGAATGCGCCCATTCAGACATGATACGCGGAATCAGTCGCAGGCCATGCATGTAGAAGAAATGTGCCACCCGGTGAACGGCAACAGCTTCGAGGCCGGGGTAACTGAAAATGATCTCGTCGAAGTCGACGGCAGCCGGGTCGTTCTTGAAAGCGGCCTTAACGTCAAGATTCAGCATTTCGCGCAGCTGCGGAACGTATTCAAGAAATTCGAAAACCAGCTGTTCGGCGGCCCTTTCGCACTGCCCGCAGGAAGTGCTGGCTTTCTGACAGCCATGAATCAGTTCGCGGTGCACCTGCGGTTTGAGCTCTTCATAGACACGGGCGACGCGGTAGCCGATGCGCATTTCGATCGAGTCGAACGACATTTCTGAGTGGCCAAAATAACCCGGAAACAGCAAGGTAAAAATATCGCTGATAACACGGTATAGTATCTCTTTATCAGGAAGGGGGCTGCTGTCGAAATGTTGAACTTCTTTTGCCTCTTCGCTGATTGACTGAATGATTTTACGGGCTGCATGGTTCAGGCGGTTTTTTCGCATATTCGTTCTCCTGGAAAAGAATATAATCGAAAACGGCCCGGTTGCAAAACTGCATTTTTTGCAATTTCTCTTGATGAAAAACGAATTTGGTTTATAATCTGATTAAGACCGTTACTTCTTAAAGGATGTGGCAAAATATGGATGAACTCGACCTCTGCCTGTGCGAATCCGCCAGCATTACTCACAATACTAATTTAGACAAGCACTTTGCCAGTAATGCCGTCGGTCATTGCGACCTGTTCGAAATACAGCTCTACAAAGAATTCTGGAACAGTCTGCAGGAAAGCGAAAGCACGATTTTCAATTCGACTATAGAACAGCTGGTCAACTCGGTTAATCCATGACATCTCCTGTTCCTGCGCGTCAGAATGCCCTCAAGGCACTGCGCGACGCTCTCGCCGGCGGCTACCCGGTCATTGCCATCGAAACCTGGGAAGAAGACGCCACACTCTCGACGCTGAGCAATTTTTTCAACAGCGCTTTTCAGGGGCGTGGTGTTTTTCAGACCTGGGACTTCCAGACCGGCCTGTTCGATGCCGCCAGCCGCACCTCAGAAAAGCTGAGCGCCCTGGAAGCGCTCGACAAAATTCAGGCCACTGACAAACCCGGTTTTTTTGTTTTTAAAGATGTCACCGGCCTCTTTGCCGACAGCGAAATCAGACGGCGCATCAAGAATATTCACTATTCCTTTCGTGGCCAGAACCGCTTTCTGCTGCTCACCGGTTCAGACTTTATCATACCAGTCGACCTGCGCAAGGATATTCTGCTGATCAGTTACCAGCTCCCGGAAGCAGGCGAAATCGCCGCGATCATCGACGAGCACCTGCAGGCTGCCGCACGCCGTGGCGCCCAGATCGAGCTGACCCCTGAACAGATAAATCAGGCGGTAATTTCGCTCAAAGGCTTTACCGGCGCTGAAATGAAGTATGCGCTCAACAAGATCTGCTGGGGCCGCAAGACCATCGGTGCCGATATCATTCCGCTGCTGCACGACGAAAAAGAACAGCTGGCGCGCAAAGACGGCGTTCTCGAATACGTGCGTGGCAGCGAATCGCTTGCCGACGTCGGCGGTCTCGAGAATCTCAAAGACTGGCTGCTCAAGCGCCGCAAACTCTTCACCCCCGAAGCCGCCCAGGCCGGCATTCGCCCGCCGCGCGGGCTTCTGATGATGGGTATTTCAGGTTGCGGTAAATCACTTTCGGTCAAGGCGATCAGCGCCCTGTGGGGTCTGCCGCTTTTCCGGCTCGATATGAACAAGGTTTATTCTGGCATTTACGGCACGCCCGAAGGCACCTTCGCCCGTGCCATCAAGAATATCGAAGGGGTCGCCCCCGCCATTCTCTGGATCGACGAAATTGAAGGCGGTATCAGCAGTAACACCGCCAAAGACGGCAGCACCGGTTCGCACATTTTTTCGGCCTTTCTGACCTGGATGCAGGAAAAATCCTCCGACGTCTTTGTCGCCGCTACCGCCAACCGCATCGACCTGCTGCCCGCCGAAATTATCCGTAAGGGTCGTTTCGATCAGGTTTTCTTCATCGACCTGCCGAACGACAGCGAGCGTGAGCAGATTTTCAAAGTTCACCTGAGCCGGCGCGGCAACAAAATCGAAGAATTCGACCTGCCGCTTCTAAGCGTCGCCACCGAATTCTGGAACGGCGCCGAAATCGAGCATGTCGTCGAAGCCGCCATGATCGAAGCCTTTCACCGCGGCACCGCCATGGCCCAGGATGACCTCTATACCATCATCAGAGGCACTGTGCCGCTGTCGCGCACCATGTCAGAACAGATCAAATTCATCAAAGGCTGGGCCAGTGAACGCGCCATTTCGGCCTCAAAATCCGACCGCTGATATTTCTGCCCCGTAAACCCCGGAACTGTTGAATCATTCCCGCCGAAGCACGGCAATTATGCTGAAACTGCTCCCTAAAAGAGGCTTGAAAAACTGATTCTCCGTTATGCAAAAGTTCGCAACAGCCTGATTGTTCAATGTAAGACCAGCCTCGAAAAGATAGCGCAGGAATGCCAAAATTTTGCCGGCTGGTTAGAAAAAATGAGAGAATACTCCCGCACCGCCGCTTAACCAGATCATACGCCAAGATATCCCCCACTGCGTTAGCACTCATCAGCGGCAAAATCAGCAAACTCCTCTCTTTAGGAGGACCTTTTTTGTTGACTTCTCAGTAAAATTAGACTATTCTAATAATGTTAGACATATCTAATTTCATCTCAAAGGCGGCTAAAATGGTCAGAACTACATACAGCCTCGCCGATCTGCCAGAAGGCAGCACCGGCACCATTCGCGACATTGACGCCCTTTCACCCACCGCCCAGCGCCTTCTCGATATGGGTTTCGTACCCGGCACGCCAATTAAAGCCATCAAACGGGCACCCATGGGCGACCCGACCACTTACGAAATCCGCGGTTACCAGGTTGGCCTGCGCCGCACAGAATCGGCACTGATCGATGTTGAGATAAAACCAGATGGCAAATAAAATCACCACCAACAGTCGCAACGTCTACCTCGTCGGCAACCCAAACTCAGGCAAAACCAGCCTTTTCAACGCCATCACCGGTGAGCGCCACCGCGTCGGCAACTGGCCCGGCGTCACGGTGCAGAAAATCGAAGGCATCACCGAAACTGCCAACGGGCGGCTGATCATCAACGATCTGCCCGGCACCTACTCGCTCACCCCGGCCACACCCGAAGAGGAAATCGTTCTCAAAACCCTCGACGAAGCCGCAACCGGCATTATCATCAACGTCGTCGACATCGCCAATTTCGAGCGCAATCTTTTTCTGACCACCCAGCTGGTCGAGCTCGGCGTCAACCCCGTCGTCAGCCTCAACTGCTTCGACTCGTTCACCCGGGCCGGTGGCAGCATCGACCTGCAGAAGTTCTCGTCCTTCACCGGCACCACCCCGTTTCCGACCGTTGCACGCAGAGGCGAAGGCGTCAGCTCGATGATCGAGCACCTGAGCCGCCCCGAGTATCTTGCCCCAGAATGCTGCAACAATATGCTCGCACTGCCCGATCTCTGGAAAAAGGCCGCCGAAGACGCGCTCGCCTGCCAGGGTCTCAAATGGGCTTCTGCCACCCCGGTTCAACGCTACAATGCTCTGCGCGAACTGATCAGTCTCAAGCCTCTCGAATCTGACATCAAGGTCCAGGAAATCAGGCGACAGCTGGCCACTCAGCTCAGTCAGGGCCGCGAAAAACCGGTCAAGGTCATTGACCTGGCCTGTGAGCTTGCCTCTGACCGATACCGCCGCATCGAAAAACTGATCGCTGCCTGCGCCACGATCCCGGGCAAAAGCATCCCGCCATGGCAGGAAAAACTCGATGCGGTGCTCACCCACCGCTTTCTCGGGCTGCCGATCTTCGCCCTGATGATGGCCTGGGTATTCTGGACAACCTTCTCGCTCGGCGAAATCCCGATGGGCTGGATGGAATCTCTCGTTGAACTGGCCGGCAATTTTGTCAGAGCCAACGTGCAGGAAGGCCTGCTGCAGGAACTGCTTGCCGACGGCATCATCAGTGGCGTTGGCGGTGTTCTTGTATTCATCCCGAACATTCTCATTCTTTTCTTCTGGATAGCAATTCTCGAAGATTCGGGCTACATGTCGCGCGCCGCCTTCATCATGGACCGCATGATGAACAGTATCGGTCTGCACGGCCGCGCCTTCATCCCGATGATCATGGGCCTGGGGTGCAACGTGCCGGCAGTGCTGGCGACACGCATCATCGACAACCGTTTTCAGCGTCTGCTCACCATGCTGCTGATTCCGCTGGTCACCTGCGCTGCGCGTCTGCCGGTTCTGGTATTGCTGTGCGGCACTTTTTTTCCGGAAAACCCAAGTATGTGGATGTTTTCACTGTTCTTCGTCAATCTGCTGGTATTGATCTTTCTTGGGCACATGACCAGTTTTCTCTTCAAAACCGTCGAGAACAGCCCGTTTCTGCTTGAAATGCCGCCCTACCGCCTGCCGACCGCCGCCAGTGTCTGGCACATGCTCTACGAAAAGGCGATGCACTTTGTCGAAAAGGCCGGCACCGTGATCCTGGCCGGCGCAATCGTGATCTGGGTTCTGTCGGTTTTCCCGCGTGAGGTGCCGCTCAGTTTCAATTACGAAGCCGAGCTTGCTGCTCTCAAATCGCAGGCGGTTACTGCTGAAACGACTGAACAGATTGCCGCCCTCACCCACAAACGTGACATCGAACAGATGGAAGGCCGCTACATGGCACGCATCGGCAAGCTGATGCACCCGGTCATGGCCCCGCTCGGCTTCAGCTGGCGCGAGACCGTTTCGCTGATTCCTGGTTTCCTGGCCAAGGAATCCGTAGTATCGACTCTGACAGTTCTGTATCTTCCCTACGATGAAGATCTTGGGAAAGGGATGAGTAAAACCGGCATGAACAAACTTTCGGCTTTCGTTTTTATGCTGTTTACCCTGCTCTACATACCCTGTATCGCCACCCTCGGCGTCGTCTGGCGCGAAAGCGGTTCGACAAAATTCACGGTTCTATCACTGGTAGTTTATTTTGCGATTGCATATCTCGTCAGTTTCGCCGCCCTGAAAATCGGCGAGGCACTGCAGGCCAGCAACGGCACCGCCGCCGAAGCAGTGACCATTGTTCTTGTCGGCATCTTTGCGGGCTGGTATCTGCTGCGAACCCTTCTCAACACTTTTGTCGGGCGACAGTGCAACTCATGCGCCGGCTGCAGCGGTTGCCCGTCAAAAAGCAGCGACTGTCAGGGGTAAAACCATGAAAGAACGTGTTTCGGGGGCTCTTGAATCATATCTTGAACAGATTGCCGAACTGCAGCAGGAACATGGAGCAGTTCGCACTTCTGACCTTGCCGAGCGCATGGGCTGCAAACGTTCTTCAGTAACCAATGCTCTGCAGCGACTGTCAGAAAAAGGTTTGATCAATTACCAGGCATATCGCCCGGTAACTCTGACAGAAGATGGGCAAAAGACAATCAGTGCTTTGAGTCGGTATCACGGTATTCTCGCCAAGTTTCTTGGTGAAATCCTGGCTTTTCCTGAAGACTTTGCTCAGCAGGAAGCCTGTCGTCTCGAACATCGAGTGAGCGCCCAGACGATTGAAAGAATGCGCGCCTATCTTGAGTTTGCCGACAAATGGGGTAACTGTGCCTGCGACAACAGTTCTGAAGTAAAATGTCAGGAAAAAAGCCGGGAGGCTTTTAAAAAGTTCCTGAATCGAAAAATCGAAAAGACCTAAAAAAGAAAAATCGGGGTTTCCCGATCTGTTTTGTCTGAATTGCTCAGTGTTTTACATCTGACTGATAAAGATTAAAAATTTCGTAGGTTGTGTGGTTTTCGAGCAGATCATCAGACTGTTCTTCCATCCAGCACAGAAAATTCTCATCCATCATCAATTCTGTAATTCCGACCATCCCTGGGTGAACCATTTGCCTTCCTCCTTGTAATTTTCTACAAATGATTCATCGGCGAATTTATAAGAATGATTAACCATTTTTTTATTTATTTTTTGTAACTTGTTGAACAGTGGTTGCTTATGGCTTAAAATAGGCTCAAGGTCTAATACAGAAGGAGGATCAGATGCCAGCCGTAACTATTTCGCGTGAGATTGGTGCATCTGGAACTTTTATTGCTCTCAAGGTAGCTGAAGCCCTCGGCTATGTCTGCTACGACCAGCAGATCATCAACGAGATCGCCCAGAAAATGGGCAAAAACAAGGATCAACTTGAAGACTTCGACCAGCAGTCTTATAACCGCATCGGCGTTTTCTTTCAGGAAGCCCTTGCCAGTATCGCTCAGGGCGGCATGGTTTTTCACCCATTCGGGATCGGCCCGCTCGACTGGGATTCAGCCGAAATTTTCAGCACCTACCCGCGCAACACTTTTCAGGAAAAAGACTATTACGAAGTTCTGACCCAGGTAATCAAAGAGATTTCCGAAAAGTCAAACGTGGTCATTCTCGGCCGTGGCGGCAGTCAGATCCTCAAAGACCGTTCAGACACACTGCATGTGCGTATTGTTGCTGACCGCAATGAGCGAATTCAGCATGTAATGAAAGAACAGAATCTCGACCAGGCCAAAGCCGAAGAAGTGGTAAGCCGCAAGGACGAAGCCGCTGCCAACTTTATCTACGACTTTTTTGATGCAGACTGGAACGACCCGCACTACTACCACATGATTCTCAACACCAGCCGTATCAACCCTGAGAAGTGCATTGAAATGATCATCAATGCCGTCAAAAACCTCTGAACATGTCAAAACGTCTAATTGGCATTGTTCTGGTTCTGGCATGTGTGGCAGCCTTTCACCTTCTCGGTTCACACGTAGAAACCCCTCCCGTCTGGTCGCGCGCCATCAGCGCCAAAGTTTTTTCTGATCCGGTTGCAGCCGGTAACAACTTTGTTTTTCTTGGCGGCGACAAGGGCAAACGCAGTTTCAAACTGTTCGAAGTCGATGCGGCAGGGACTCTGGTAGCAGAATCACCTGAATTGAACAGCCTGCCTTTTCAGCCAATCGCACTCGGCAACATGGTTATTACCGGTGATTCATCGAGAATGGTGCGAGGCTTTTCGGTGCCAGGCCTTAAGCTGGTATGGGAAAACGGCACGGTCGAGCAGTTCAGAATCGCTCCAATGAAGGCCGACAACGAAAGAATTCTTATTCAGTCGACCGCCAGCACGATTTTCTGCATTGACAGCCGCACCGGCAAACCAGTATGGGAATACACTTTTCCCGACTCCCTGGTTAACTATGCGGTCGGCAAAGTTATCGTCTGCCTGCACGGTTACAATGATCTGAAAGAGCCAAAATGGAAGGCCACCGCCCTCAACCCCGAAGACGGCTCGGTCGCCTGGACATTTGCCGCTCTGCCGCTTGGGCAGGACACCCCATTATTTGTGCAGAATATCTGCGTCATGGCTTCGAACGAAGGCGAAATCATGATCTTCGATCAGGACCACGGCACTCTTCTGCATAAAAATGAAATCAAGGGGCTGAAGGCTTCGCAGATTCTCGACGACATCCTGATCATGCTTGCTTCAGGCGGTTCACGGATTGTCTGCATGTCACTCATGACTGGCGCTTCGTGGTCAACCACGGTTCAGGCTGGCTATCTCAATGCCGCCAGGTATGGTAACCGGCTGATGCTCTGCGACAAGAAAGCTCTGCGCTGTCTTGACGCCAATACTGGTGAACAGCTCTGGAAAAAGGATCTGTCTGACGCATATAACGCTTTTCCGCATCGCCGCGGTATCTTTGTCACTCACAAAGATTCGTTCTTTGCGCGAACCACCTATGGCAGCTACATCGAAACCGATTCAAACCGCACCGTGTGGGCAACCGGTGGCCGCAGCCTGTTCATGAAACCACTGGTCACCAATGCCGGCGATATGCTGCTCTCTTACGACGGCTACTACATGATGATGCCGAAGCCGGCCTATGAACTTTCTTCTGGTCAGACACCCATCGCAGACCCCACCCAGAACAGTATCAAATTCTGGAAAGATGAAACTGCCACGCCTTCTGCAGATGTTACTGCCAGCGGTTCGGTCCCCCAGCCTGCCCCTGCGGCACAGACAGATGCAGATAATACCGACATAACCGGCAACACTCCGGTTTCCGGGGGCACAGATATCGACATCGACGACGGCTGGAAAAAGACCGACTGACGCCATCATCAAACCCGCATTTCAAGCCCCTCCGGCACCATTGCCTGAGGGGCATTTTAATGTTACAATAACAGGCCCGTTTCACCCTCAGGAGGTAAAATGAAAACAGGTAAGCTTAATATAGGTTTTGACATAGGATCAGTCAGCATCAATGCGGTCATCTGCGACGCAGAAGGTCGCTTTGTTGAAGAAATGCCATATCACCGCCATTTCGGGCGCACACTCGAACTCGTTGCCCGCATTCTCGGGCAGATCGAAGATAAATACGGCCGCGACAACATTCAGCGGGTCGCTTTCACCGGCACCCACGGCAAAGCCATGGCCACCGAGCTTAAAACATATTTCGAAATCGAGACCACTGCCCAGACCAGAGGTCTTTATGCCCTGATGCCCGAAGCCCGTACCGCCATCTCGATTGGCGGCCATGATTCGGCACTGCTGATTCTCACACCGAG
>ENA-UOWO01006791-UOWO01006791.1-activated-sludge-metagenome-genome-assembly--contig:-NODE-6791-length-11585-cov-10.549696_pt1 | contig 11585 bp, 3 predicted proteins | sample MGYA00238148_ERZ761564 | MGnify/ENA primary metagenome ERZ761564 (study PRJEB28885, sample SAMN05720194) | activated sludge metagenome | isolation source: Anaerobic digester | place: USA...
AATGCAAATCAAACCCAATATCCCTACGGTAATATTTTCCTTCAAATTTGATGACCTCGGCGTTGCGATTGGAAAACACCAGAGCCTCATCAAAATTATCGCCGAAAGAAGTCAGCGCGATAACACGGCCACCGTTGGTTACTACGCCATCTGTTGACGTTTTGGTGCCGGCATGGAAAACCATACTGTCTTTTACATCGGTCAAACCACTGATAACTTTCCCTTTTTCATAATCTCCGGGATACCCGCCAGATACCAGGATAATGGTCGCCGCCGAGCGTGGATCCATCACAATTTTTTGCTGAGACAGGGTTCCTTCGTGGGTAGCTTGCAGCAAGGCAACCAGGTCATTTTGTAAACGTGGCATGACTACCTCGGTCTCAGGGTCACCCAGGCGGCAGTTGTATTCAATCACAAAGGGCTCTCCACCCACTTTGATCAAGCCAAAGAAAACAAAACCTTGGTACACAATTCCTCGTTTGGCGATACCTGCAATGGTGGGTTTGATGATGGTTTCTTCCACTTTTTTCATCAATGCCTCATCGACAAAAGGTACGGGTGAAACGGCCCCCATGCCACCGGTATTGGGGCCGCTATCTGCTTCTCCAACCCGTTTGTAATCTTTGGCTTCGGGTAAAATCAAATAATCTTTGCCATCGGTCAGGGCGAACACTGAAAACTCGATGCCGGAGAGGAATTGCTCAATCACAACTTTGGCACTTGCCGCACCAAACTTGCCACTCAACATCTCGCTCAATTCGGCCTGAGCAGCTTGCAAATCGTCCAAAATCACCACTCCTTTGCCTGCAGCCAACCCATCGGCTTTGAGTACAATGGGTGGGGTTTGGGTCAAAATATAGTCCAGCCCTGCTTGCAGCGTAGCGGCAGTAAATTCGCGATAGGCCGCAGTGGGAATGCCCATTTCGAGCATGAACTCCTTGGCAAAAGCCTTGCTGCCTTCCAGTTGGGCCCCCACCTGGGAAGGTCCGATCACGGGCAAATTGGGGAAATGTACCTGGAAATAATCATAGATGCCCCGCACCAGGGGTTCTTCGGGGCCTACCAAAACCATGTCGATGCCTTCGCGTTGTACCAGATCTGCCACTGCTGGAAAATCATTGGGGTCCAGCGCGACGTTGGTCCCCAATTCAGCTGTTCCGGCATTGCCTGGCGCAATCCAGAGTGCACTACAAAGCGGACTTTGTCGCAACTTCCAGGCCAAGGCGTGTTCTCTTCCTCCACTTCCAAGCAACAGAATTTTCATGGTTTTTTCGATTTTGGCCGCAAAAATAGAAATTAATGGGGTAATGTACTAATGCGCTGAGGTGATAATGTGCTGATTTGCTGATGTGATAATTGATAAATGTGCTAAATTTGCCGCCACTTTTATTAACAAATCAGCACATTAACAAATTAGCACATTAACATGATCGCATACTTAAGAGGAAACATTACCCAAAAAACGCCAACCTACATCGTTGTTGAAACAGCAGGGGTAGGCTATTTGGTGCACATCAGTTTGCACACGTACAGTCAGATCGAAAAGAAAGACGAAGTCAAAATCTTGACCCATTTAAACATCAAAGAGGACAGCCACACCTTGTATGGTTTTGCGGAAGAAACCGAGCGCAGCCTGTTCCGGCACCTCATTTCGGTGAGTGGAGTTGGTCCCACTACCGCTCAAATTATGCTTTCTTCGCTCAATCCTGAAGAGCTTCGCGCCGCCATTATCGGTGAGCAGGAGCAGGTTTTTCGGGCGGTAAAAGGCATCGGCCCCAAAATGGCCAAACGCATCATTCTGGATTTAAAAGACAAACTGATAAAAGATTCCGGGGATTTGCCATTAACATTTCCTTCACAAAACAATACTATTCGGGAAGAGGCGTTATCTGCATTGGTAGCGTTGGGCTTCCAGAAGATAGCGGTTCAAAAGGCCCTAAACCATCTTCTGAAAGACCAGGCTATCCAAAATGTAGAGCAGCTAATCAAGCTTGCTCTAAGAGAGCTATCTGCATAAAAGAAGGTTCGAGAGTTCGGAGGTTTAAGGGTTCGAAGGTCGGAGCACTGTGCTTTGAACCCCCGAACCCCGAACTCCCGAACCCTCGCCCTCTCCTCCCAAAGACGCACCTAAGCTTTTTTCCACAAACCGATTTATTTGGGTTCGGAGGCTCGAACCATGATTATCCCGTGTGCAGCAGTTTGTAGTTATGAACAAGACACTTTTACCATTTAGCTTGTTGTTAGGAATCGCCGTTACCCTTAGCGCGGTAGACGTAGCCTATCATCCGACATTTATGCCAGGTAAAATGCCTGGTGCGAAAGATCACAGAACGTTGACCGATACGGTACCGATTAAAGACCGTCCGGACAACTTCATCAATGCGCCCAAACGCAATCCATTTGACGTGCGGGACCCCAAGGCCATTGACAAAAACGTACAGTATGATCCTGCTACGGGCAACTACATCATCGAAGAAAAAATTGGCGAAGATTTCTTCCGGCCACCTTCATATATGAGTTTTGAGGAGTATACAAAATACCGTCAAAAACAAGATGAAGCTGCGTATTTCAACGAGTTATCTGCTAAGTCCCGGGGCAAAAAAGATGCTTTGAACCCACTCGATCCCTTTAGTAAGATCGACATCAAAAAAGACCTCATCGACCGGCTGTTTGGTGGTAGTACCATCGACATCAAACCGCAGGGCAACGTAGACCTTACCTTCGGCTACGACTACCAACGCCTGGAAAACCCCATCCTCAACCTGCGCCAGCGCGACCAGTTCCTGTTTGATTTTGACATGAACATTCAAATGAACGTCCAGGGAAAAATTGGCGAAAAGCTCAACCTCAACACCAATTACAATACGGGCGCTACTTTTGATTTTGATCAGGTGATCAAACTGAACTACGACAGTCAGAAGTTTGGCGAAGACGATATCTTGAAAAAAATCGAAGCGGGTAACGTGAGTATGCCGCTGCGGGGAACCTTGATTCAGGGGGCCCAAAGCCTCTTCGGTATCAAAACAGAGCTTCAGTTTGGCCATTTGCGCCTCACCGGGTTGGTATCCCAACAAAAATCAGAGCGCAAAAACATCCAGATCCAGGGTGGTAGCGAGCAGCAAGAGTTTGATGTTAAAGCCGATGAATACGACGAAAACCGTCACTTTCTGCTCTCGCATTACAACCGCGAAGCTTTCGAACCCGCGCTACAAAACCTGCCCCAAATCCGCTCTTTGTTCAAACTGGAAAACATCGAAGTGTGGATCACCAACGACCGCAACGAAGTAGACAACGTGCGCGATATCGTTGCCCTTGCCGACTTGGGTGAAGGCCGTGAAGAGTGGCTCGTGAATACCAATTCCGTAGACCTCCGCCCCGGAGCACCCAAAGACATCACCGGAATTCCCTTGCCCGACAACCGCGCCAACAACCTCTACGACCGCGTCATTGGTCAAGGCGATGCCCGCGCCATTGAAAAATCGATCAGTACCCTGCAAAACCAGTTTGGCATGGTACCAACCCGCGATTTTGAAAAGGTCACCGCGCGTAAACTGAAACCAACCGAATACACCGTTCACCCCGAATTGGGTTTTGTCTCGCTGCGCATCAACGTACTGCCCGACCAAACGGTAGGGGTGGCGTATCAATATACGTACAATGGTCGTTCGTACAAAGTAGGGGAATTGTCCAACAACTCGGAAAACATTCGCCCCGACTCATCGTTGAACGTTTTGTACGTTAAATTGCTCAAAAGCACCATCCAACGAACCGACATTGCAACCTGGGATTTGATGATGAAAAACATCTATCCTACTGGTGCTACCCAGGTGGATCAGAAGGAGTTTCGTCTGGACATCTATTACGAAGACCCAGGTAAAGGGGTAAAGCGGTTTTTGCCCGAAACCAATTTGCAAGGGGTACCTTTGTTGCGGGTATTCAATGTAGATGTACTCAACATTCAGGGTGACCCGCAACCCGACGGGATTTTTGACTTTGTGCCCGATCTAACCATCAACACCAATACGGGACGGATCATGTTCCCGGTCTTGGAACCCTTTGGCTCTTCCCTGCTCAAAAAAATCAAGGATACTCCGGCGCAAATCGCCGACAAGTACATTTATCAGGAATTGTACGACTCTACCTTGTTCCGGGCGCAGGAATTCCAGGAAAAAAACCGCTACGTAATCAAGGGTACTTACAAGTCCAGCGTTTCTTCGGAAATCTCCCTGGGCGCTTTCAACATCCCGCAAGGCTCGGTGAAAGTGAGCGGTGGAGGGCAACAACTGGTGGAAGGCCGCGACTATGAAATCGACTACAACCTGGGGCGTCTGCGCATCCTCAACGATGCCATTTTGGCTTCCGGGGCGCAAATCAACGTTTCCTTAGAGGACAATACCTTATTCGGTTTTCAAAACCGGAGCATGATGGGCTTGCGGGCCGATTATGAATTTGATAAAAACTTCAACATCGGTGCCACCATTATGAAGTTGTGGGAACGCCCTTTTACCCAAAAAGTAAACATTGGCGAAGACCCCATCAACAACAACGTGTATGGCTTTGACATCAATTTCAAACGGGAAGCCCCCTGGCTGACCAAACTGGTCGATGCCATTCCTGGCATGTCGACCAAAGCACCCTCTAGTATTAGCTTTACGGGCGAATTGGCGGCCATCCGCCCTGGTCACGCCAAAGCCATCAACCAAAACCGCAAAGACAAAGGCGGGGTAGTGTACGTGGATGACTTTGAAGGCGCCAACAACACCTTCGATTTGCGCCAGCCCATCATCAATTGGTATTTGTCGAGTGCACCTTCGGATCAGAACTCGAGCAACCCTGCGGCTCGTCCCGAAGCTTTGTTCCGCGACGATGTAACTTATGGTTACAACCGTGCCAAAATGAGTTGGTACCGCATCGACAACTTTGGTTTGCGCTCCGGCCAACAAGACAATGTCAATCCTTACACCAGGGTAATTCCGCAAAACGAGGTTTTCCCCAACCGCCAGTTGCAGTTGACCGAATTGCCCAACATCCAGACCCTGGATATTGTGTACAATCCACGCGAACGCGGCCCGTACAACTTTGAACAACCAAATGGTAGTCCATTCTCCAGCGGTTTGGAATTTGTGGGCGGGGAAACTTTTTTGAAAAACCCAAAAAGCCGTTGGGGCGGGATGATGCGCGCCCTCACCATCAACGACTTCCAATCGGCCAATATCGAATTTTTAGAATTCTGGATGCTGAGCCCCTTCCTCAATGAAGATGGCAGTGGAACCGCATCACCCGATGCCGAAAAGAAACAAGGATATTTGACTTTCCAATTGGGCAACATTTCTGAAGACATCCTCAAAGACGGTTTGCGCTTTTTTGAAAATGGTTTGCCCAGTAACTTCAACAAAGACCGCCGCACCAAAGAAACCAGCTGGTCCAAAGTGCCATTGACACAACAGGTCACGGCGGCATTCGACAACGATACCACTTCGCGCCGCTTACAGGACGTGGGTTTAGATGGTTTGAATGACGCCGGAGAGCGCAACAAGTTTGCGCCCTGGTTGAATACCATTCGTGCAGTCAATACCAACGCTGCTGCAAGACTGGAACAAGACCCTTCCGGTGACAATTTCCGTTTCTGGAATGACCCCAGCTTCCCCGATAATGTGGATGTGGTCACACGTTACCGTGACTTTAACAACCCCGAAGGCAACTCGGAAACCAACACCAGCCGTCAAAGTCAAAACTCTTCTACCAATAACCCCGATGCGGAAGACCTCAACTTTGACAACACCCTCAACGAAACGGAAGCTTATTTCCAATACCGCATTCCAATTTTCCACGATAAAGATGGCGAACTCAATTTGGATTCGGCAGCACTCCGCCAGGGTGGCGTTAAATTGGTTACCGACCGCATTGAAAAAGAAGGTCGAGTTTGGTACCGTTTTCGGATGCCCTTGAGTCAGTTTGACCGGGCAGTAGGTGGAATCCGCGATTTCCGTTCCATCCGCTTTATGCGGGTATTGATGGATGGTTTTGAGACCCAGGTCAACCTGCGTTTTGCTACCCTGGAATTTGTACGCAACCAGTGGCGGAAATACTCCCAGGATTTATCGCCGGAGGTGAATTCTCCTTGTAGCATTGACGCCGGAACGATTTTTGAAGTAGACGCAGTCAACATTGAAGAAAATACCGACCCTAGTGAGGCTCGTCCATTTGCCTACGTGCTTCCGCTGGGCATTCAACGCGAACAGTCCATTGGAGGGGTCATCAATACCCTGCAAAACGAACAGTCGCTTGCCCTGACTTTGCAAAATTTGTGCGAAGGTGATGAGCGGGCTGTTTTCAAAAACATTGGACTGGACATGCGGGTGTACGAACGGTTCAAAATGTTTGTGCACGCTGAAAATTATGACCAAAATGAGATGCCCCGGGATAGCTCGGGTCTGCGTGTCTTTGTCCGGATGGGTAGTGACTTCAAAAACAACTATTACGAATACGAAATGCCTCTGGTGTTTTCCAGAAAAGACATGTTGCCTCCAGAAGCTCCTGGTGTAAACCCGGTTATTTTACCCGCTTACAAAGAAGAAGTATGGAGATTGGAAAACGAATTTGACTTTCCATTGGCCAGCCTACGGGAAGTCAAAGAAGAACGCAACGCCAACAGTCCCAACCTGGATCAGGAATACGTCAAGCAAATTATGGTCACCCTGGAGAATGGACAGGAGGTACCTCGCTGGGTAAAAGTGCGCGGTAACCCCAACCTAGGCAACTCCAAAATTGTCATGATTGGTATCCGTAACCCCTTGGGCGGGGAGGTCAACCCGGTAGGTACCGTCGTTTGGGCCAATGAAATGCGTTTGACTGGTTTGGATGAACGTGGAGGTGTGGCCGGTATTGCCCGTTTGGACGTCCAAATGGCCGATTTGGGAAATGTCACCCTTGCAGGTAATTTTGGTACCATTGGCTACGGTGCCATTGATCAAAAAGTACAACAGCGCAGCCGCTTTGACAACTCTGGTTTTGACCTTGCGGGCAACCTGGAACTCAACAAGTTTTTGCCCAAAGACTGGAACCTGCGCCTGCCTTTTTACGCCCAATATTCCCGCAACGTGGAAACCCCCGAATACGATCCTTACGACCTCGACATTATTCTGAAGGAAAAAATCCGCAAAACGGACAATGCTACGGTTCGTGATTCCATCGAGCGCACTACCCAAGAAATCAGCACGGTGAAAAGTTACAACTTCACCAATGTGCGTAAAGACCGCAGCCCACAAAACCAGGGAAAACCCATGCCTTGGGACATCTCTAATTTTTCGGTCAGCTACGGCTATACGGCTACCGAACGCAGCGACCCGTTTATTGAAAGTGACCAATTGGAAAAATACAATGGAGGGGTGAACTATCAGTTCAGTACGCAAACCAAATACATCCAGCCTTTCAAAAAGCTCAAGGGCAATGCCTTGAAATTGATTTCCGAAATCAACTTCAACCCCCTGCCCAGTACCTTTACCTTTAGTACCTTAATGGATCGACAGTTCCAAACCACCAAGTACCGCTTTACGGATTTGGATCCCAAATACAGTACGTTCTTCAACAAGCGCTTCCTCTGGGGACGCGATTACAACCTGCAATGGGATTTTACCAAAGGCCTGAAATTCAACTTCAATGCGGCCAACGATGCTGTAGTGGATGAACCCGACGAAAGCCTGTTGCGCGAAAAAGGCTTTTCACTGGCGGAACAGAACCGCTACCGCCGCGACAGCATCTGGAGCAACATCCAAAACCTGGGACGCACCAAAAATTACCAACACGAGTTTACCCTCAACTATACCTTGCCCACCAAGTTGATTCCCTACATGGAATGGGTAGCCATCAAAGGACAATACCGGGGCAACTATGGCTGGACCGCTGCGGCGCTCAATACCGACTCTCTGGGCAATGTCATTCAGAATGGTCAAAACATCCAGGCCAATGCCGACTTTAACTTTGACCAATTGTACAACAAAATTCCGTTCCTGCGTAAAATTGACCAGGGGCCACGCAGTGGAGGCGCAGAAAGCAACCCCCGTACCCGCCGTACGGATGAGGCCAACACGGACCAAGACAAGGAGAAAAAAGACGGAGGTGATTTGCCCAACGGCGTGAAATTACTTTTGCGGCCGCTGTTGTCATTACGCAAAGCCCGCTTCAACTACTCTGAGCAGCACAACACCGTTGTCCCTGGGTACACGCCTGCATCCCGCTTATTAGGCATGAACCAATTCAACTCACCTGGTTGGGACTTCGTGGCAGGTATCCAGCCCCGCATCAGCAAATTGCGGGAAGATGAGTTTGGAACGGGCAAGGACTGGCTGGCACAAGCAGCCAATCAGGGATGGATGTCGAGCAGTGTATTTCAAAACCGAGAGGTATCCCAGTTGTCCACCCAAAACTGGGATGCACGGGTGACCATCGAGCCTTTCCGCGACATGCGTTTGGACCTGGACATCAGCCGCAACTATACTCAGAACCATTCGCAATATTTCAAGGACACCTTGTTGGACAACAACGCACGGTTTGTGCATGCCATTCCGCAGGACATCGGGACATTGACCATGTCGTATTCGGCGCTCAAAACCCTGTTTAGAGGAGATACGGCTGATTTGCGCACCCTTTTCAAAACCTTTGAAGACAACCGCGTGATCATTTCACAACGGTTGGGCAATGGCGAGCACGTGGATACAACGTTGTCGAAACAAGGCTACACTTTTGGTTATGGCCGAACGCAACAAGAGGTACTGATTCCGGCATTCTTGGCCGCGTATACCGGGCAGGATCCGCGGGGCATCAACCTGAATTTGTTCGAACTGTTGCCCCAAATCAACTGGCGTTTTACCTACAATGGCTTGAGTCGATTGCCATTCTTTAAGGAATTTTTCCAAAGCTTCAGTTTGACGCATGGCTATAAATCTTCATTGACCATCAACACCTTTAATACGGGACTGGACTTTTTGCGTACCCGTGACGAGGGTTTCCTCAATGAGTTGAACAACAACTTCTATCCCCGCCTGGAAGTACCCGAACTGGTGATTCAAGAGGGCTTCAACCCCTTGATCGCGGTAAGTGCTGCCTTGAAAAATGGCATGAGTTTCAACTTCGATTACAAGCTGACCCGCAACCTGGCGATGAGTTTTGTGAGCAACCAATTGGCGGAAACCCGTCGAAAGGAGATTGTCTTTGGCTTTGGCCACAAGATCAATGATTTCGACATCAGTTCTATTTTTGGCAAAACCAAAAAGAAAAAACGCCCTGCACCAAAACCACCAACTACTGGAGGTAACCCGGCCAGTACCGCGATTGCGCCACGGGGTCTGGACCTACAGTTCAATTTCTCACTCAGCGATGATGTCACGTTCAACCACCTGCTCGATCAAGGGGTGCGTGAACCAACCCGGGGCAGCTACAACTTGAGCATTTCGCCTTCAGCAGAATATAAGCTTAATCAACGGCTATCGCTGCGTTTCTTTGTGGATTACCGCCGCAGCGAGCCAAAGACCTCGGCGGGTTATCCCCGGACGGATTCTTCGGGTGGGGTAGTGGTGCGCTTTGCTTTGCAGTAAATGGTCAAAAAATAATCGGGGGGACTACGTTGATCAACGTAGTCCCCCCGATTATTTTAGCCAATAAAAAAAGGGAGACTCCTTTGTCTCCCTCCATAGCAGGCCCCTGTAAAAGAGGCTGATAACTCCAAAAAACCTGCTACCTCATTAAAACGCTAAATGTCTCTTCAAAAAGTCGGGTCTGTCGGGGCAACCTCTGCAGTTGCCCCGTGGGTGTTTTTAGGTGTTGGGGCTAACCTACGTGGTTGCCCTGTAAAGGGTATTTTAGGTGTTTACTCGTTTAGGTGTTTATCTTTGCGACATTCGTGACCATAAGACCGCAGAAAATTGCAGAAGGTTGCAAAAAAAGCGCATCAATCTGCTAATTTGCTGTTTTTTCTGATGAATAGTGCATTATCAAGGATGAAGACAAACAGGATAAACATTACCAGCGAACAAGTTTCGGCGATTTGTACGGCAGCTGCACAGGTTTTACAGGACAATCGTTTTGCCGATCACACGATTGAACGCCAATTAAAAGCCCACCCACATTGGTCTATTGAAGAACAGGGATTTGTTGCCGAGCAAGTGTATGCCATGGTGCGCTACTACCGCATGTTGTGTGCTGTAGCCGGAAAAACACCCGCCAGCACGCTGGACTGGGAAGATTTATTGGGCGCCTGGTTGATGCTGAAAAACCATCCCTTAGGCGCGCAGTTCAAATTTCTCACCAGAAACGAAATCAACAACGCCTACCATACTATATATAAGGTGAGGGCCGTGCGGGAATCTATCCCAGATTGGCTCGATGAGCTAGGGTTCCAGGAGTTGGGCGAACAATGGGAGCCCACGCTTAAAGCACTGAATGAAGCTCCGTCGCTGGTTTTACGTGTCAACCGGCTGAAAACCGATTTATCTACCCTTCAACAACAGCTACAGCAGGCCGACATCAGTGGTAAGGCCATTGCAGAGGATGCATTGGTTATCGAGCGGCGGGGTAAGCTCTACCATACCGCGGCATTTCGCAATGGCTGGTTTGAAGTACAGGATTATTCTTCTCAGCAAGTAGCCCCCTTTTTGGAAGTGGAACCGGGCATGCGGGTCATTGATGCCTGTGCGGGCAATGGAGGCAAAGCCCTTCACCTGGCCAGCCTGATGCAAAACAAAGGCCGCATTGTCGCACTGGACACGGATGAAAAAAAATTGGAACAACTTCGGGTACGGGCACGGCGCGCCGGAGTGAGCATCATCGAGACTCGTTTGATCGAATCTACCAAGACCATTAAACGGCTAGCCCAATCGGCAGATCGACTCCTTTTGGATGTTCCTTGTTCAGGACTTGGTGTTTTGCGCCGAAATCCAGATACCCGTTGGCGTTTGTCGCCCGAGCACCTCCATGACTTAAACGTGCTACAAAAGCAGATTTTAAGTGCTTATGCTAAAATGTGCCGGGCGGATGGTAAAATGGTGTACGCCACCTGTAGCATCCTGCCTTCGGAAAACCAGCTACAAATTGATGCCTATATTAATGGTGTAGGATCAAATTACAACGTAGAGGCGAGCAAACACATCTTTCCACAAGAAGCAGGATTTGATGGGTTTTATATGGCGCGCTTGGTTGAGCATTAATACCCCCTTAATATGGGGTTGACAAAAATGAGTAGGTATCCTACCTTTGAAATGTTTTTACAACAAATTTGGTACATCAAGGTAGTTAAATTATAGGGGGGCCGTTTTTCCGGCCCCTTTCTTTTTTGGGCAAAAAAAACCAATCTCGCCTGACGCGAAAAAAAATCTACATTTTTTACAAAAACCTCTTGCGTCTATCTTACAAAAACCTTAACTTTATCATCCTAGTTCAAATCACCACAAATTTAACATTCAACGCTTTAGCGATTCCCACAGAAAAAACATGAAAGATTTTTCTGTAAAAGCTTGTTTGTGCAAAAATGAAAAAATACCTTTGCGCTCCACTTTGGAAGTAAGGTGGCTGAGAGTTTTGGTAAGGAGTTG
>ENA-UOWO01006792-UOWO01006792.1-activated-sludge-metagenome-genome-assembly--contig:-NODE-6792-length-11585-cov-5.066175_pt1 | contig 11585 bp, 9 predicted proteins | sample MGYA00238148_ERZ761564 | MGnify/ENA primary metagenome ERZ761564 (study PRJEB28885, sample SAMN05720194) | activated sludge metagenome | isolation source: Anaerobic digester | place: USA...
CGAAAAGTTGCCAGTAATTACGAAATACGGGCAATGAGTACAGCTATAAGAGCATTCAGTTGTTTCCGGTCGGCAAATTCAACGTCTTCTTCCGAAAAATCAAGCTCAAGTTCAATCAGGCTTATGAATTCGAGAAGTTTTTCCCGCAACAGGAGGATTTCGTTACTAAGCTTCCCTTTCATCTGATTTATTGCCAGCCTGTGACTTGCTTTTGCTCCCGAAGCTATCAGGTCGGCAATAGCCTCACTCTGACTAAGGTCGATTTTTCCATTCAGGAAAGCCCGTTGTGTGAACTCTCCCGGCATGGCAATTCTCGCTCCTGCGACAATAAGCATGTCGATAATTTTATGCTGTATGTAGAGGCTTCCGTGGCAGCTTATCTCCACCATATCCTGGCCGGTGTAAGAGTATGGAGCTTTGAACCAAACAAACAGCACTTCATCGATAAGATCGCTGCCTTCAACGATGTTGCACAAATATACTTTTCGGGGGGAAAAGCCGGAAATGCGAGGTTTGTTACTTTCAATGATTTTTTGAGCAATCACCAAAGCATTGTCCCCGCTCACCCTGATCACAGCAATACCACCCTGCCCTGCTGGAGTTGAAATGGCACATATGTCAGCGTTGTCGAGCATATCTCTTACAAAGTCCAAAGGTAATGAATCGCAGCAACATAACCTCGCGTCGTGCATAAATTTGCTGTTTAAAACAGTTTTATATCTTTGCAGCATATTTTTAACCTATGAAAGCATTAAAAATAGTAGTTCTGGCAAAGCAAGTACCTGACACAAGGAATGTTGGCAAAGATGCCATGAAAGCCGACGGCACAGTAAACAGGGCTGTGTTACCCGCTATTTTCAATCCGGAAGACCTGAATGCACTTGAGCAGGCATTACAGATAAAAGATGCCCTGCCCGGTACTCACATTTGTTTACTAACCATGGGTCCGCCACGTGCTGCTGAAATAATCAGAGAAGGGCTGTTCCGTGGCATCGACGAAGGTATTTTGCTTACTGACCGTAAATTTGCAGGCAGCGATACTTTAGCAACTTCGTATGCCCTTGCCCTTGCCGTGAAAAAACTCAATCCCGATATCATTATTGCTGGGCGTCAGGCTATTGATGGCGATACAGCCCAGGTAGGCCCACAGGTTGCCGAAAAATTAAATTTTCCTCAAATTACCTATGCCGAACAAATTTACATCCTAGGTAGTACTATCAGGGTAAAACGCCGACTTGAACACGGCAGCGAATTGGTAGAATGCCCCCTGCCCGCGCTCGTAACAGTTGGAAGCTCTGCACCTGTTTGCCGGACGCGGAATGCAAAGCTTACACTGAAATATAAACATGCAGCTACCAATACAGAGCTTCAGGAGCAAAGCAGCGATTATTTCATGCATAATAAGCCCTATTTGAAAATTACAGAATGGGGTGTTGATGAAATTGGCGCCGACGCTGAACAACTGGGATTAAGCGGTTCTCCAACTAAAGTCAAGAAGATTGAAAATGTCGTTTTTTCGGCAAAGGACACCATTCAACTAAACGACAATTACACCGAAGTGGAATCGATGGTAAAAGATTTGATTACAAGCCATATTATCGGATAATACTGAAAGTTGGAAACTAAAACGAAGTTAAAATAATTAGACAAGCTTAAAATGAATAATATTTGTGTGATATGTGAAACAAATGGAGGCAAAGTTGCTGAGGTCAGCCTTGAACTACTTTGTAAAGCACACGAACTTGCCGGAACTATCGGATGCAAGGTTGAAGCAATGTTGATTGGTCACGATTTGGGACCCGCATCCACCGAATTAACCAAGTATGGTGCCGACAAGGTACTCATTGCCGACGATGTACGGCTTAAGGTTTACCAATCGTTGCCTTATACAGCAATTGTTGTTGGAGTTCTTAAAGAAACACAACCCGTAATTGCATTGCTGGGGGCTACAAATGCAGGGAGAGATTTGGGTCCAAGGGTTTCTTCCGCATTGCACAGCGGACTAACAGCCGATTGCACCGACCTTCAGATTGGTGAACATTACGAGAAAAAAAACGATACGACCTACCGAAATCTGTTGTACCAGATACGTCCCGCGTTCGGTGGAAACATTATAGCCACCATCATCAACCCTGACCACCGGCCACAGATGGCTACTGTTCGCGAAGGAGTTATGAAAAAACAAATTTTCAGCGGAAGAAAACCTAGCGAAATAGTTGGCCTTGACGTTAATAAATATTTGCACGACAGCGACTTTGTCGTAAAAATCATTGAAAGAAGCATCGAAGAATCAAAAACCGACATTAAATCGGCGCCTGTACTGATTTCGGGAGGGTATGGTGTCGGGTCGAAAGAGAACTTTGCTTTGCTTTTTGAACTTGCTGAATTACTAGGGGGAGAAGTATCAGGGTCAAGAGCAGCTGTTGATGCAGGTTTTATTTCGCACGACAGGCAAGTTGGGCAAACCGGCGTAACCGTCCGCCCAAAACTATATATTGCCTGCGGTATCAGTGGGCAAGTGCAGCATACTGCCGGTATGAATCAGTCGGCAATGATCATTTCAATCAATAACGACCCGAATGCGCCTATCAACGAAATTGCCGATTATGTAATTACCGGTGATCTGAATTCAGTGATTCCTAAAATAATTGAAGCATATAAAAAGAACAAAAAATAATGCTATGGCTAACTTTTTTTTCGACAATAAAAACCTTGAGTTTCACCTTCATCACCCATTGATGAAGAAAATAGTTCCGCTTAAAGAAGCGAACTACCGTGACTATGGTATATACGACGATGCCCCTGCCGATTACGAAGATTGCATGGACAGTTATGAAAAAGTGCTGGAAATAATAGGAGAAATATGCGGCGAAATCATTGCCCCGAATGCCGATGACGTCGACAAGGAAGGTCCGGTGGTTGAAAACGGCAGGGTAATATATGCTAAAGGAACAGCCCAAAATCATGAAGCGCTAACTAAAGCCGGTGTTGTTGGTATGGCATTACCGCGTAAATTTAAGGGGTTGAATTTTTCGATGGTACCCTATGTGATGGCTGCTGAACTGGTTTCGAGAGCTGATGCGGGTTTTGCCAATATCTGGGGATTGCAGGACTGCGGCGAAACATTGCTAGAATTTGCCTCCGACGACATTAAAAACAAATATCTCCCGATGTTTAATGAGGGCGCCACAGCCTCGATGGATCTCACGGAACCTGACGCCGGCTCTGATCTTCAAGCAGTGCGACTGAAAGCTCACTTCGACGAAAAGAGTCAGCAGTGGTTGCTGAACGGTGTAAAGCGATTTATAACCAATGGGGATGCTGAAATAGCCCTTGTGCTTGCGCGCTCCGAAGAAGGTACTGTCGATGGCAGGGGACTTTCGCTGTTTGTTTACGATAAAAACGATAATGCCGTTACGGTAAGGCGCATTGAACACAAACTTGGAATTGTGGGCTCTCCCACTTGCGAGCTGGTTTTCCATAATGCACCCGCACAATTGGTTGGCGAAAGGAAACTCGGACTGATAAAATATGTAATGTCGCTGATGAACGGGGCAAGGCTCGGAGTTGCCGCACAGTCGGTAGGCATTGCCGAAGCCGCTTACCGTGAAGCTGTGAAATATGCATCTGAACGTAAACAGTTCGGAAAGCTTATCAACAGTTTTCCAGCAGTGTACGAAATGCTTAAAATGATGCAGGTAAATATCTTTGCAATTAGAAGCCTATTGTACGAAACAACACGTTTTGTAGATATGTACAAATGCTATCAGTTCCTTGCAGAAGAGCGCAAGCTCGAAAAGGAAGAAATTTCAGACCAAAAAAAATACAACCGGCTTGCTGATGTATTTACTCCTCTGGTTAAACTCGTTTCAAGCGAATATGCCAATCAGATAGCTTATGATAGCTTGCAGATACATGGCGGGACTGGCTATATGAAGGATTTCCCAATCGAGCGCATTTACCGCGACGCGCGCATCACATCCATTTACGAAGGCACTACTCAACTGCAGGTTGTGGCAGCTATCAGGGGTGTAAATACTGGTACATTTCTGTCGCAGATTAATGAATATGCTTCAATAGAAGTGAAACCTGAGCATGAATATCTAAAATTTCACCTCGAAGAAATGACCCAAACTTTTCGCGAAGCTCAGGAAAAAGTTAATTCAGCAGGTAATCTTGAGTTTCTCGATTTTCATGCCCGTCGGCTGGTTGAAATGTGTGGAAATATAATCATGGGCTATCTGTTGCTACATGATGCAGAACGCGATAAAGAATATTCTCTTGCAGCCGAAATATTTATTTTGGATGCTCAATCAAAAAACAGGATGAAAGCAAATATAATAAGCAGTTTCGACATGCCATTGGCAAACAAATTCAAGCAATTATAGCAGAAAAATCAATATCAAATCATTAACAGTATGTTGTTATAATTTTTATTGCAACATGGTCTTTTATTTTCAAATTTACTTTATAGTTTTGTTACAAAATTGTTCATAACACATCACTATTGAAATGATTAAGAAACTCTTTCTTGGATGTTTGATCACCCTTATTTTTTTTCAATCGGTCAATGCCCAATGGGCAGAGTGCGTTCCTGAACCTTCGGTTACCGATCCCGAAGGCGTTGGAGTGAGGTATCCATACCTGCTGCCTGTTGGTTTTAATAACGAATATTACCATACAGTGCTTACAATTATATCACCGGTTAGTGCCGAAACCTGGGGAAATTTTAGTGTTACTATCACACGCATTCAGCTTACCGAAATTACAAATATACCCGAAGGGCTTACTTGGGAAACCAATTCAGGCAATGCGGATGATTATTTGTACGGAGGTGAAAAGTATTGTCTTGTACTGGAAGGCACCCCTAACAGCACTCCAGGCATCAGAACAGTAACGGTGTATGCCAATGCATGGATAAAACTGCTGTGGGGCTTGTTTGAAACTGCAGCTCCCGGAAATCCACAGGAAGGCGGAACCGTGAAGTATACCTTATGTAATGAGCTCAATTTGGAACTTGGCAACGACAGAACCATAACTACTAATGATGAATTTACACTAAGTGCTGACCAAAATACCAGTTTTCATCATTACCTCTGGCAGGATTCAACCACTAATCCCACTTATACTATTCGAGGATCGGTGTTGGGAGTGGGAACGCATAAAATCAAGGTTACAGTTTCCGATACAGTTGGAACAACAGGCGTACACGACGGTGAAGTAACCCGTTGCTTTAAATCGGATAGTATCAACATTACAGTTATCAATAGCAATGCTATAGACCTTTCTGCAACAGGGAAAATCTCCATTTTTCCCAACCCGGGTAAAGACGAAATTATAATTACCCAGATCGATGAATTGCGGAACACAACGGTCTCCATTTTCGACATTCGAGGAGTAAAGGTGCTCGAAGTAGTGCTTGATAAACCGGAGCAGAGATTCGATATATCAAGCTTAAGTAATGGTATTTATTTTGTTAAATTCAGCAGCGACAGACTCAACGATGTTGTAAAATTCCTGAAAGAATAATTTATTAATAATTGCTGGATAACACCGGCAGTATGAAATTCATAATATCGGTACTAAAACAGCACTTTCGTGACGATTTCTCACGAAAAGGAGTAGTTGTTTCGTTACTTATAGCAGCAATTCTAATTCTGGCAGAAAGTGTATTTAAAGTTAATGAAAGGATAACCAATGAACATTCCTATACTTTTATCATCTATTTATGGGATTTCTTACGCAACGCGTTTGTATATTACGGAAGTACTGCTGTATTATCTGCTACTGGCATATTCCATGTAGAAAATAAAAAACGATTTGTTGCAGTAAGCCTTGTCGGGATTATATTATTCAGCATCTACAGCGTGTTTTACGGGTATATTTACGCGGTAAGTAACGCCCCCTACCCTTGCCGGTTATGGTTGCATTCTATTTGCGAAAACATCTCCGGCATATTCACATTGTTTCTGCCTTTATTGTTGTTTTGGTATTTTTTTCAGCGACGGGAAGTCAATGGTTTTTACGGACTTCACTTTCGTAATCTGCAATTCGTACGATACGCCGATGTGATTCTCTTGGTTGTTATTTGCATGTTCTTTGCCATGTTTCTCCCCGGAGTTTCAGAGTATTATCCGGTACTGAACGATACCTATTACCGAAACTGTGCAAACTATATTGGCCTATCACAATGGGTAACCGCTACGGGTTTTGAGATATCGTATCTTTTCGATTTCGTATGGATTGAGCTGTTTTTCAGGGGATTTCTGGTTTTTGGGATGGTTAAATTCCTAGGTAAGAATGTTATTCTGCCTATGATTGTATTGTATGTTGTAATACATTTCGGTAAACCACTACCCGAAATTATATCGTCGTTTTTCGGAGGCTACCTGCTCGGTATATTAGCGTTACACACCGGTAACATTAGAACAGGTATATTACTTCATATTACATTGGCGCTTTCGGCAGAAGTTTTTGGAATGCTTCTATAAAAAAGCAGCTGCCAGATTTTATACGGGCAGCTGCATAATTATATATGAGGTCAATTAATGGGCTGGTCCAACAACTTTTAGTTTATCTTTTGTTTCGTCAACAATATTCTTCAGAAAACTATAACTATATCCGGGTTGTTTAACCGATGGTGTTACATATAAATAATTATCAGGAACGGGGTTCTTTTCTTTTATATTGCCATCCATATATTTCACAAACAAGTCGGAATAAAGTTTTTTCCATGTTTTAAAAGTCATTTCGACTGCAGTAACAGAGTATTGCGTAACAATATCTGTTATTTCAGCATCGCTGATACTCTTCATATTTGCGATTTTAGAGTCAATAACAGCTGTTTCTTTTGTAAATCCTTTTTCAAGGTCATACTGCAAGCCTTTGATTTCCGGGTAAATAGAATTCCATCGTGTATAAGCAAAATTTGAAACCTGATTAAAAATCCAAAATGCCGATTCATCCGAAAACTCCATCATTGAACCATTACCGTGTGCTATTGGGTAGGGCACTTTAGCAATACCGCAATAAATTGGCATATATACAGTGCAAGCTGCATCGTCGACGCTGAACCAATTGATGCAACCCACTTTGTCGGGTAGCCATGAGCGCATTTGAGCAACAAACGAAAATCCTGTTTGTTGTGTTGCAGTTGCTCTTTCATTCAAATAGGTTTGGCCGTCAACCTGCCATGTAAGCGGTCTCCATCGGTACGGACAACCAAAAGGACCGGCACCGGCATCCTTACTCATATCGAGTTCGGTATTTTCGAGGTGATCGCGCATATAAGCCATTACATCAAGAACACCGATTTTTTTTGTAGGTTTCACCCACAAAGGCATTCTGTTGGTTGCATATCCATTAGCACCATGCTCAATGTGCCCTTTTGCATAATCCCAATATTTGTCCATACCATCGGTAACGGAATTAAAGAACGCCCAAACCCTGATTTCGCAAAAACGTGCTGCACTGAAATCGACCGGCGCATATGTATCGCTGAAACTGAATTCTTCGTCTTTTCCCGAAAAATATTTCTTGCTTCTGGCAAAGCTTATAACATCAGGCGAATTGAAAGTATTGGCATTCGGGTCATCCCATTTATTTTTCTTCTGATATTCAAAAGTAGTGATACGTGCCTGGTTGGCATGAGCACAAACATACCCATCAGGAACAAGGCGGGCAACCCACACAGCACCTTTGTTACCGGGTCCTTTCCCAATCATTTCGAAAATCCATACCTCATTTTTGTCGGCAATCGAAAAGCTTTCTCCACTGCTGTAATAACCATACAAAGCAATCAGGTCGGTAATAACTTTTATTGCCTCTCTGGCTGTTTTTGAGCGTTGCAATGCTATGTATATGAGAGATCCATAATCAAGAATAGCTGTTGTATCAACCAATTCCGGTCTTCCGCCATAGGTAGTTTCACCAATAGCAACCTGATGCTCGTTCACATTTCCGACCACCTGATATGTATGAGATATCTGTGGTATTTCACCCAGATATTTACCACTATCCCATTCATAAACTTTCAACATATCTCCTGCTTTGTAGTCAGCTGCAGGAAAATAATACAGCTCACCATAAAGAACGTGTGAGTCGGCAGCATAGCTGATCATTGTTGAACCATCGGTTGAGGCTCCTTTAGTTATAAGAAAGTTGGTGCATGCAAGGGCTGCATATTGCATTCCCACCATAAGCCCTAAAATTAGAATAATTGTTTTTTTCATTTGCCGTTTTTGTTTTTATTGACACAAAAATAAAATTATTAGGTTAATATAAAAGAAACAAAAAATATTTTATATAAAATCGTGTTTATATTTTATTTTGTCCGGTTTACCTGCTTCCAAAATTTATACCTAAATTGCAAAAAAAATATTTATTATGAATAAACCGGTAATGTGGCTTCTGACTATAGTGTTTGCCATAACGCTGTTTTCGTGTGGAACAAAGAGCAATAAAACGCACGTGGAAGGCACGATAAACAATGGGGAAGACTCAATCATTCTTGTAGTTTATGTCGATCGAACCGATACGGTTTATGTTGGAAATGACGATGCTTTCTCAATTGATATGAACATTGATAAACCGGTTTGGATAAAGCTGATTATTCAGAAAAATGCAGTTTGTTTGTATGTACAGCCTGGAGCTAATATAGTTCTTAATTCAGATTTGTCGGATTTTGATACCAATACCAAAATAACAGGCTCTGATGCAGAAATTGAAAATTACCTGTTAACACAGAACAATTTCTTCTATAATCACGACTGCAATAATCCCAGTTACAAATATGAGACCGATATCAGCGAATATCTGGGTTCATTATTGGCCATGGAACATCAGTTGAACAAAAACTTCGATGAATTCCAGAAAGCACACGGTAAAAAATACAAAGAATTTACTGATGTTGAGAAATTGCGCTTACAATATATGCTGGCTACATTAAAACTGGACTATAGTCGTTTTGTAGACTACAGCAGTAAACTGAGCGACGAAGAGCGTGCGAGCTATTATTCCTTTATGGAAACCATAAATCTCAATAATCCCGCAAACGAAAGCATCATTGAATACAATAGCTTTGCCTCACTATACGTCGATTGGAAAGTAAATACCGAAGCCAACAAAGAAGGCAGCAGCATTCTTACCGACAGCGATTATACAAATATGATTTTTGATATAATTCAGCACGATTTTAAAAACAGTACCACTATTGAATACCTTTATTATGTAAAACTTAACGATTTCCTGCTTTATTACGGAATCGATAATCTCGAGCCATTCTATAATGAGTTTATGAAAATTGGTAAAAATCAAAAATACATCTCTGAAATTAAAACCTTGCACAACAAATGGTTAAGCCTTGGCAAAGGCAAGCCTGCCCCTGTTTTCAACTGTGTTGACGCCGAGGGTAATTCACATTCTCTCAGCGAATTCCAGGGAAAGCTTATTGTGGTTGATGTCTGGGCTTCGTGGTGTGGACCATGCATACGCGAAATACCTTATTTGGAAAAGTTAAAAAAAGCATATCTGAACAAACCGGTTGAATTTGTAGCCATCTCTGTTGACGATAGCAGGGAGGAATGGCTTACCGGACTTGAGGATGAAAAGCTTTCAGGCAATCAGTGGTTTGTTAACGGCTGGAACAATGACCTGTGCAATAATTATATCATCAACAGTATCCCACGATTCATGGTTATTGATGCTGACGGTAATATTATAAACATCAATGCACCCAACCCTTCGGGCGATTTAAAACAGCTTATCGATTCAAGTTTGGCTGAATTACAAAGTCAAACAAAAACGATTCAGTGATATACCGGAAAATCCCATTCAGTTAATGCCAGCATAGTAACTTCATTTCTTAATTATAAAACATTGCATGTACGGGGTGCTTATTAATTGATGGCACCTCAACGTAATATTAATACTGGTCGTACAGTATGTTGCTCCATGTTTGGAAAACATAGTAATCAACCCCGTTAAAGCGGTCTTTAATACCAACCCAATCACCATTTGCAGGGCTTGACAGGTTTCCATCCCCATTGCTGTCGCCACCAGTGTCATCTTTTATTGAGGTGAAGAGCACACCTTCTCCATCATGATTTATAAAGCCGCCTCCACCCTGACTTCGATAAGAAAATTCAGCCCCGGAAAGAAATTTAATAATCACATGGTCAGCGAGAGTAATTGTAATCCCATCATCAATGCCCTGAACAATATCGAAAACATATGGTACTTCAGTTACATTCAGAGCAATGCTCTGGCTAAATGAGAAGTCATAAATAAAAATTCCCTGACGTACATTTTTGATTACAGCATTGGCTGGATCATGAAATATATTAGTATTACTGATTCTGCCTGCTAGTACTGCTTCGCTTAGTACCACCGTACCACCATTATCGTAAATAGTATTATTCTCAAAAACAAAATCGGAAAGTTGCGGACTTAGAATTTTGACTGCACAGTGTTCGTCGCTGCTGCCATTCCCTGAAGTATGGGCAAAAGTGCAATGATTGAAACTCAGGTTAGTTGCTCCATGCTCAATCATGATGGCACAATGTGGTCCTCCCCCGTTGGGGTTATCGGCACCAGCATAAAAAACTTTGCAATACGAAAGGGAACTTGAAGCAACTGACTCAAACTGAATCCCACCCCAATACCCTTTGGCCGGGACAGTGGCAGCAGCATCGTTATTCACATCACCGCCAAATTGATCATCGTTAAAAGCCGTAAAAATAATAGGAGCTTCAGCCGTTCCAATAGCCTGTAGGCTACCCCCATTCAAAACATTCATTCCGTTTTCCGATTTGAACTTCACAACTGTCCCCGCTTGAATTGTTAGTGCGGCCTCGACAGAGAGATTGTAAACATCAACAACATATACGGTGTCGGAATACCATATTTCAGTTGCATCAATATCATCGGTTATGTAACGTACTTTTGTGTTGTTCTGATTGTCGTTATCATCAGGGTCAGGGTCTTCGCAAGATGTAAAAAAAATTGAAATACCAAGGAAGAACAGAGTTATAAGATCATTTATTTTCATAGTTATTGAGTTGTAGTTTATGTTTGATATTTTTTAATGCCAGGATATTACATTTATAAAAAAAACGGAGTTGAGCTTATTCTCTAAATATTTGATAATTATACCAAGAATATTCGATAAATAAATTGCACTATTAAGTTAAAAAGCACTAAAACAAAGTACAATATGTTAACAATTTAACCGAAGCAATGTAGTATACCTTTTTATACATTATATTTGATTATTAATAAAATTATAATCAATATGAAAAAGGCTGTTTTAATTGCATTAACTGTTGTTGCATCAAACCTGCTGTTCAGTCAGGAAGTAATTTCCAATGCCGGATGTTCTGCCGAAAACCAGTCAATCAGTGTTAACTACACTATTGGCGAACCCATTGTTGAAACATTCAATTCTGATGATTTTGTAGTTACACAGGGGTTTAATCAGCCAATTATTACTATTACAGCTGTCGAAATAGCTCAATGCCCCGATTTTTCCATTCAAATATTCCCCAATCCCACATCCACTACCCTTGAAGTACTTGTTGAAAGTGAAA
>ENA-UOWO01006793-UOWO01006793.1-activated-sludge-metagenome-genome-assembly--contig:-NODE-6793-length-11582-cov-4.005986_pt1 | contig 11582 bp, 13 predicted proteins | sample MGYA00238148_ERZ761564 | MGnify/ENA primary metagenome ERZ761564 (study PRJEB28885, sample SAMN05720194) | activated sludge metagenome | isolation source: Anaerobic digester | place: USA...
AAAACGAACTTGGCGAGGTACCCAAAAAGGTACCCAGCGAGAGGGGGATACCCTACCGCCGCCTCCAAACCAAGGTAAATCCATGCAAACAGAATTCGCCCTTTCCTTGAGCCTGGAAAATCTCCTGGCTTCCCGCGCTCCCCTCTTCCACCCTTACCCCCGGGAGGTCAACCCGGAGGGCGCCTGGACCTGGATTGGCTCCCCGAAGGGGTGAATACGGACCTTGTCCGTCGTCGGGTGGAAGCCCTCGAGGCGTGGAACCAGAGGTAGTCGGCCCAACCTACACCCCTTGGAGGTGAGGGCCGGATCCTGCCGGACCATTCAGGGGGGGAATCGTCCACACCCCAGGAAAACCAGGGGTCACGCGGGTTTTTGTGCGGGGATGTCTCACCGCGGTGAGCCCCACCCCATGGGGAGGACCCGCGACGATTCCGGAATGGTCAGGCGTGCGCCGCTTCGCGGAAGCGCTCGGCAGCCCATTGGTTCAGGCTCTTCCCTTCCGCCGCCGCCGCGTGGATGGCCACCGCGTGAACCTCCGGAGGAACGCGAAGCATGAGCCTTCCGGAATAGTGCTTCTCCGGCTCGATTCCCTTTTCGGCACACATGGCCAAGTAGACCTTCAGCGAGACCGCCCCTTCACGCTTCAACTCGGCCAAGCTTTTGCCGTAGAAGTCGGCCCCTCCATTGAGCCCAAGGAACTCGCCTCGGAACTCTCCGATCTCGGCATCGAAAACGATGCTCGCCTTGTACTTCCCAAAGGTCATTGTGTTGTTCATGGCTCCACCCCGTTTCCTTCCAGCCATTTCCTCACGCTCGCCACGGCTCCCTTGTCGGTGTCCGGCGAAGGATGTGGGCGATGGAACACCCGAACCTCGCCGAACAGGAAGACACCGATGCGCGACCCTTCCCGCTCGCTGATCTCCGCACCCAACCCCCGGAAGAGGGATTCGATGTCCGTCCAACGGATTCCCCCGCGAACGGGCCGGGCGAAGATCGCCTCCAGTGTCTTTCTGTGAGTGGCTTTCACTCAAATCATGACAGCATTTTGTGCAATCATCCGCAACCGTGGCCAGCGTCCGGCGGGAGGCAAGGCAACGTTCAGGCCTCCACCCAAGGTGTCCCCCTCAAATTTGAGGCGGTCGCTTCCCAGGTGCTTCCCAGGTGCTTCCCCAGGTGCGCCACCTTCGACCGACGCAAACTTGCTTCCGTCTCTTCGGGGTGGAGGACGGGCACAAGGGCAACGCACCCAACCGCAATCTTGCGTTGGACCAGGTCGGAGAGACCCACGCGCCACCCCGAACGGTTGAGACCGAACCAAACTTGGATCGGTCAAGGTGGGGATACCCTGCGTTGAAAACAGGGTGTGCGAACGCGGGGCCTTCGGGTGAATGGACAAGGCTTTGGTCATTCGTGCCCTTTTTCCGATTCGTGCCCTCATTCCGAGAGTGGGCATGAATGGCTTTTTTGGGCACGAATGGGCTTTCAGCACTCATCGGGCACAGTTGAGCCAGGCAAGCCCCACCAGGAAGCCATCGTCTTGCCGCAACCCGTCCGGGCGACCACAAGCCCCAAACATTCCCGGGCCGTACGCAAAACCTTGTCCGAATAGCCCTCGCTGTTCCCTTTGGATTTGACCTCTGAAAATTTCATCGGGCCGTATGCCAAGAGGGATTGAAGCCAGTCTTTCGCTTCCGTCGCGGCCACTCTTCCGCCTTGCGCTTCACCTGTCGATTCCGCTTCCCGCAGGATTTCCGCAGCGGTTCCCGCCACACCCTTTCCCCATTTGGTGCGCGATGCTCGCAGGGCATCGGTTTGGATTTCCACCTCTTCCGGGCCGTACTCGAAGCCTCCACTGTCGGAGTCCGCGGCAAGGTTCCCTTTGGTTCGCACGAACTTGCACGGAAGGTCCCCTTCGGCCATCTCTTCGGGATTTCTCCGCACGGTACCCATGACCACCCGCGCCAAGGCGGTGTAGGCCAAAGAACCGTTCACCCTATCCACCGGCGCATTGTCCTTGCTTCCCTTGTTGAAGTGGGAAATCCCCAGGATCGCGCAACCGAATTTCTGCCCAAGGTCGACAAGCGGTTGAAGGGATCGGCGCACCTGCGGATTGGAATTTCCCTCACCTTGGACCACCGAAACGATGGGGTCGATCAAGAGAAACTTTGCCCCGCCAATCCGACGGATTTCGTCCTCAAGTTTCCCAAGGTCTGTTGCCGGATCAAACGGCATCCGGTCCAACCCAACTCCTCCAACGAAGTGGCAACGGCTCAGATCGGCACCAGCGGCCACCAGGCGCGGCCCGATGGTGAAGCTTGGGTCATCCTCCGAACTCCAGATCAGGACGTTTCCAGGCACCTCGCAGCGAGACGTATCAGGCCAGCGGCCACCCGTGGAGATTGTCGCAGCGAAGGAAAGGGCGATGGTGGTCTTTCCCGTCGATCCGGCACCGGCCAGAATGTGGAGCCCACCTTCGACAAGCCAGCCATGCCAAAGCCAGGGAACCACCTTTTGCGGGATGTCCGCAAAGCAGGTGAGCAAGGAAGACGTTTCAGCCCGCCCGGCTTCCACGACAGGTTCCACCTGAAGCGGCCCCGGCTTCGCCACAACGTCCGAAGGCTTGGCTTGCTCCTCCCTATCCATTGCCTCGAAGGCTTCATAGGCGTTCATGCGGCCACCTGCCTTTCCATGACCTCGAAGGCCTCGATCTCTTGCCGGGCCAGGTCGTGACCGTTGGGAATTTCGTGTAAGTGTCGCTTGCCGTGGCGCTCCACGAAAGTGCGAAGCCAGTCCACGCAATCCCCCTTCGGAGGCAGGCCCAGGCGTTCCACGTCAAGGACCACGGCGCGGCTTCCCAGGCCGTGCAGGATGCGTCGGGCCATCCCCACCGCCTCGAAGCCTGGCGTGTCGTTGTCGGGCCAGAGAACGATCCGGCGACCGGCCAGGGGCGACCAGTCCGCAGCACCAACGGATTTCGATCCATTCGGCCAGGTGGTGGCTAGGAAGCCCAGTCCTTCCAAGCAATCGGCGCACGACTCCCCTTCGGCCAGATAGACCACTTCCGACGGATATTGTCCAAGCTTGTGCAGGCGGTACAGCGGGCGCTTGCCGTGCGGAATGTCGGGCATCTTCCGAGAACAGGTGCTCCCCTCGAAATGGAACGGGAGTGGCCGCTTCTCTCCGGTCGAGGGATTCTTCCATCGGGCGATGTACCACCAGGGCGAGCCATCGGCGCGGGTGTACTCGTGGATGGCCTCAAGGCGCATTCCAGAAACCCGCACCCCCTGTGCTGTCTCCTCGACGGAAACCGGGAGTAGTGGGAAAAGGCGACTCATCGGCGCCCCCTTCCCAGGGCTTCGCCTGCCCTACGGAAAGGACGGATCCCGTCGTCGGGCAGTTCCTCCCAGGCGCCCAGGCGCCGGGCCGCTTGCCCGAAGGTCAGCCCGTGGCGCTGCATGGTGAACGCGACCGGGTCGCCGCTCCATCCGCAGGCCATGCACCGCACCCGCCCTGTTTCCAGGTTCCCCCGAAGGCTTGGGCGGTGGTCCTTGTGGAAGGGACACAAGCCCAGGTCCACCCACGGGCCAGGCCCCTTCCAGGTGAAGCCCTCGGACTTGAGGAAGGCGGGAATGTCGATCCGATCCCGACGGAGTCGCCCCCGGGTCCGCGTATTCGTCGCGTCCATGGATCAAGCCCCCTTTCCGGCAAGGGCAGGGCGAGACGAAACCCGCGACTCGATCCACGCTCGAACGTCTTCCAGCTTCCAGGCGACCGACCGGGCCGACAGCTTGACGGGAGCGGGGAAGGTTCCGGCGGCGAGGTAATCGTAGAGGGTGGACTTCGGAAGCCCGGTCAGGGCGCAGACTTCAGGGCGACGAAGGAGGCGGGAGAGCGGGGGGAAGGTGGTTGTCAGCATGGGCGTATCTCCTTCCGTCGAGACTCGGGAAACACTCCTCGAGTCCGACAGATAGGGACACGTTCCGTCAAATTTTTAGGTATTCAGAGCCCCCAAACCCGCATGGAATGGGGCTTTCCGGGTGGGCAAGGGGGGTATTACCCAGGGGTTGGCTTCTTGATCTTCTTTCGGATAGTCTCGAACCCACCAAATAGACCAGGAGCAACGCGCCTCCCATCCGCCTTTTCTCTGTTCGCCAACTTCTCTGCAACCTCCCGAACAGACAGCTTCGAAATGCGCTTCCACCAGGCATTCGCAGCCTCTTGAACCCGATCCGCCATTGGCGCCACTCGATTGCCCCCGCCCTTCTTGGCCCCCTGTAATTCCTTCGACCTCTCCTCTTTCGTCTTACGCTCCCCTATGCACAAACCCAAGACGCGTTCGAATCTTTGTGGCTCGTCGTCCTGAAGGACTCCGGAAAGTTCCGCGGTCTCTACTACCCCTTCTGGTACAAGCCCCCTCGCCTCCTCGCTTTTCAGCCACGCTCGATATGTTGAAGGGGAAAGCCACCGCTTGGCGTTCTCCATCTTCTCCTTCGAGCACGGACCACCAACCCGGATTTCGTCCACTGACATGGTTGGCGGATCAATTGGCTTGACCAGGGAAAGCGCCTCCTCGAGTGAATCGCAATCGTTGTTCACCTTCCCCCCCTCTCCAAGGTGTCCAGGTAGTCGGCCCAGGCTTGCATCATTTCCCGGCGGGCGTCGATGTGTTGGGTTCGGTTGTAGGCCGTGCCGTTGGAGTCCTTGACCGCGTGCGCCAATTGTGCCTCGATCACATGGGCGGGAAAGCGCAAGCGTTCATCCAGGAGGGTTCGGGCGATCGCTCGGAAGCCGTGGATGCTCTGGTCCTTCGAGGTGTAGCCCAGCGCTCGAAGGGCTTTCAATTGGGCCATGTTCGACAAGGGGAAGTGGGGCGACCGGGGGGAGGGAAAGACGTACTCGCTTTCCTCGTTGGTTTCGCGCAGCTCCCGCAGGATGGCCACCGCTTGGCGCGACAGGGGCACCAGGTGGGACCGTCGTTGGTTGATCGGCCCCTTCATCCGTTCGGCTGGAATGTCCCACAGAGCCCGTTCCAAATCGAATTCCGACCACTTGGCCAGGCGCAATTCCGAAGGGCGAGTGAACACCAGGGGCACCAAGCGCAAGGCTCCACGGGTGGAAATGGCAGCGCCACAACAGGCGATGTCGCGAAGGAGCTTCCCCACTTGCTGGGGATCGGTCAGGGCGGCACGGTTTCCGGTCTTGAGCGGTGGAAGCCTCTTTTCCTTGTTGAAGGTCGGATCCTTGGAGGCCAGCCCCTTTTCCACGGCGTACCCGAACACCCCCCGGCAATGCCATAGAACCCGATACGCCTTGTCGATCCGGCCCTTTCCGACAATCCGGCCGGTCAGCCGGTCGATGTCGGATTCCGCGACCTCGGAAACGGACTTGTCCCCGAAGACCGGGAACACGTCGTTGTCGAACTTCTCCTGGATGTGCTTTCGGGAGATCGGGGAAAGCGGCTTGGTTCTGGCGTAGATGTCCAGCCAGGTGGAGGCCACCGACCGGAACGTGTGGACCTCTTGCCCCCTCTTGGCGGCGGCTTCCTCCTGTTTGCGGCGGCGATCGTCCGCCGGGTCGATCCCCTTGGAAACCAGGTCGGTCCAGTAGGTCGCCCACTCCCGGGCCACCTTCACGCTGTTCTTGGGGTACCCACCCTGAACCGAGATCTTCCGCCGATGGCCGTTCAACCTGTACCGGAATTCCCACTGTTTGGAGCCCGACGGGGACACGATCATTTGCAAGCCGGGACATTTGCCGTCGGAGATCGCGTATTCCTTCGATTCCGGGAGCGCGTGTTCGTATTCCTTGGGCGAGGCGATGACCTCCCGCTTCCGGGACTTTTCCTCGCCGGTCGGCATTTGATCGGGCTTTGGCGGCTTTTCGCCCATTGGGTACCCCGGCTTTTCAAGAAACCGGGATCGGTCTCCAGAAGGTACCCAAAAAGGTACCCACAAGCCCCGGAATCCACCGTACATTTTCGGAACGCCAAGGACGTTTGAGGGCAAAGAAAAAGGCCGGAACCCGCTATTTTACTGGGATTTCCGGCCTTTCCTGGAATCTATCGATCTTCAACAAAGTACCCACGACAGGGATCGAACCTGTGGCCTGCGGTTTAGGAAACCGCCGCTCTATCCAACTGAGCTACGTGAGCAATCCTCCTCCGGAGGAGGTGATGGCCAAGATAACTCATGGAGAGCGATCGCCCCCCGGTTCGGCAATAAGATCGATCGTCTCCCCGATCCGATCCAATTCCAGGGACATCGCATCCAGGAACCACTCTCCCGCATCCTTGTGGGCATCCACGGACACCACGCCGCTTCCCCCGGGTCCCCGGACCTGGAAGGAGAACGTCGCCCGCCCCGTTCCCGCGCTGTCCACGCGCGTCCCCAGCGGAACGCCGACCTCCAGTGGCCGTCCCAGCAACGCCTCCACCTTCCGCGAACGATCCAATTGCTCGATCGCCAGCCGGTGGACTCCGGAACCATGCAACCCCGCATCGATCCGCTGGCAGGTGACCACCAAACCCGCTCCGACCACCACCCAAACGGCCAATCCCACCCATCCCCAGATCCGCTGCACCCTCTTGAACTGCTCCAGACTCCGCCATTTGCGGTTTTCCCAGGCCCAGCGACTGCCCTGGCTGCCCATGACGAAGGGAACGAACAGATTCACGAAAGGGACGAACATCAAGAGGCCGACCCAGGATCCGTGCACGATTCCCCAGATCCAATTGAGGAAGAACGCCCCCCAATTCCAGCCGCGAACCTCCCGAGGTGGGAGATCCAAAGGTGGTCTGCTGGACGATTCTTGGCTCATCTCACCTCCTAAGTCGTTTGCTTCCTGCCGGATGGCCGGCCTCGCACAGGATCTATTTTGGAACTCTTCCGAGTCCACTGTACCGTTTCCCAGGAGCTTCGACATGGCCACGCCCGAATTCTTCTACCAGGATCCGTTCCCGCTGGGGGAAGACACGACCAAGTACCGCTTGGTGACCACGGAAGGTGTTTCCGTGGTCGAGTTCGAGGGCAAGAAGGTTCTCAAGGTGACCCCCGAGGCGCTGGAACGGCTCTCGCGCGAAGCCATGCACGACGTGAGCTTCTTCCTGCGCCCCGAACACAACGAATCGGTGGCCAAGATCCTGAAAGACCCCGAAGCCAGCCAGAACGACAAGGGCGTGGCCATGGCCATGCTCCGCAACGCCCAGGTGGCCGCCGAAGGCCAGCTCCCCACCTGCCAGGACACCGGCACCGCCACGGTGGTGGCCAAGAAGGGCCAGCAGGTCTGGACCGGAGTGCGCGACGAGGAGTTCATCGCCAAGGGCATCTACCGCACCTACACGGAAGACAACCTCCGCTACAGCCAGACCATCGCGCTGGACATGTACACGGAGAAGAACACCGGCACGAACCTCCCCGCGCAGATCGACTTGTACGCCACGGAAGGCATGGCCTACAAGTTCCTGTTCGTCGCCAAGGGCGGCGGCTCCGCCAACAAGACCTATCTGTACCAGGAGACCAAGGCACTTCTCAATCCCGCGAGCCTCAAGAAGTTCCTGGTGGAGAAGATGAAGACCCTGGGAACCGCGGCCTGCCCCCCCTACCACATCGCCTTCGTGGTTGGCGGTACCAGCGCCGAGGCGGTCTTGAAGACCGTGAAGCTCGCCAGCGCCAAGTACCTGGACCACCTGCCCACCAAGGGCAACGAGCACGGCCAGGCCTTCCGGGACATCGAACTGGAGAACGAGCTGCTCGTGGAAGCCCAGAAGCTGGGCATCGGAGCGCAGTTCGGCGGGAAGTACTTCGCCCACGACATCCGCGTGATCCGCCTGCCGCGCCACGGCGCATCCTGCCCGCTGGGCATGGGCGTGAGCTGCAGCGCCGACCGCAACATCAAGGCGAAGATCACGGAAAAGGGCATCTTCGTGGAGGAGATGGACAGGAACCCGGGTCGGCTCCTTCCCGACATGGGCGGCAAGAAGCACAAGCACGGCATCGAGATCGACCTCGACCGCCCGTTGCAGGAGGTGCTCGCCGAACTGAGCAAGCATCCGGTCAGCACGCCGCTGCTCCTGAAGGGCACCATCGTGGTGGGCCGCGACATCGCGCATGCCAAGTTCAAGGAGATCCTGGACGCGGGCAAGTCCCTCCCCGAGTACCTGAAGAAGCATCCCATCTACTACGCGGGCCCCGCCAAGACTCCCAAGGGCAAGCCTTCGGGATCTTTCGGACCCACCACCGCCGGGCGCATGGACAGCTACGTGGATCTATTGCAGAGCCATGGCGGCTCGATGATCATGATCGCCAAGGGAAACCGCAGCCAGCAGGTGACCGACGCCTGCAAGAAGCATGGCGGCTTCTACCTGGGATCGATCGGCGGCCCCGCGGCGGTGCTGGCGGAAGAAAACATCAAACGCGTCGAATGCATCGACTTCCCGGAACTGGGCATGGAAGCCGTCTGGAAGATCGAGGTCGTGGACTTCCCCGCGTTCATCCTGGTGGACGACAAGGGCAACGACTTCTTCAAGCAACTCGGCTGCTAGAAGGTCCAGTCGGTCGCCTCGACGAGAGGCGACCGCAGTCCTCTCCTCAGGTAGGCGGCCTCACCGCAGCAGCCAGGCGGGGGCCGCCTGGCGCAACTGGATGGTTTGCATCCTCCATGCGGTGATCTGCTGGGTCCTTGCACCCACGTCGTCGCCTGAGCCATCGATGCAATCCTGGAACGAGGCCGCCTGGGAAACCGGGGTGTTGCGTACCGCCGGGCAGACATGGTCCGTGGTGAACCCATGGACCTCGGCATCGGTATTGGGAGAGACAGACGCGATCTTCCAGCCAGCCGGCGCCCGTCGGCCACGGAAAGATCGACCGTGGAAGGCACCTCGGCGCACATCAGGGGCGAGATGGCTGTCCGATTCGCCTTGCACTCCGGACGCTCCAGGTGACACGAGGTCACCAGATGCCGACCGATCCGGCTCATGGGAACGGCGCGAGAAGGTACTCTTTAGGGACGATGCCAGCCTTGATTGGATCCCTGGACTACCGGGAATGGCTCCGGAAGTTCTACGAAGAGCGCAAAGCCCAGGATTCCTTCTTTTCCTACCGGTTCTTGGCGGAAAAGGTCGGGATGGACCATTCGCTCCTGATCAAGGTGATCCAAGGCGAACGGCACCTGTCGGACAATTCCATCGACGGCTGGATCGCATACCTCAAGTTGAGCAACCGCGATGCGGACTATTTCCGCACCCTGGTCCGCTTCTGCAAGACCCGTTCGGCTCGCGAACGTTCGCAATCCCTGGACTACCTGCTCTCCTTCCAGAGAACCAACGCCAAAAGCCTGGAAGCTGACCAGCGCGACTACTTCCGCGATTGGAAACCCGTGGCCATCAGAGGCCTGGTCGGCCTGGATGGCGGCCTGGACGCCGCGCAGGCAGGATCCCGTCTCGATCCTCCGATCACCCCGGAGGAGGCCCAACACGTCCTGGAGCTCCTCGAACGGCTCGGGCTGGTGCGCAAGGAACAGGACGACCGCTGGGTCGTCGCCAACGATTTCGTGGAGGCGGGACCCGATATTCCTCCCCAGGTGATCCGCGACCACCAGAAGCAGATGTTCCAGCTCGCCGCCGATTCCATCGATCGGCACCCGCCTCAGCATCGGCAGGTTTCCTCGGCCACCATCAGTCTCGCCCTTTCCGATCTTCCGGAAGTGCGCGAACGGATCCGCGCCTTGCGGGATTCGCTTTTGAGGTTGGCCTCGGAAAGTCGGGACGCCGACCAGATCTTCCAATTCCAGGTGGCCTTCTTCCCTCTGACCCAGCTTTCCTCCGGCAAGCGCAAGAGGAGGCTCCAAGCATGAGACGGCTCCTCTCGGCGATGATTCTCGCCACCTTGGTCGGCTACGGACACGACCGCGGCGACCCAGCCCCGTTCTCAGGAAACGGGACCTCCACGGACAACGTCCTGACCCGCAAGCTTCGCGTGGACTCCATCCTCGTCTACCTTCCGCGAGGCGATTCGGGCCCCTATCCCATGCTCGTGCGGTTCGACTCCTCCGGTCTGAACTTTGCCGCAGCCTGGCCCGACGGACGCGATTTCCGCGTGTACCTGGACGACACGGTCCCGCTTGCCCACTACATCCGCGAATGGGACGCCACCGGCAAACGGGCCACCGCCTGGGTGCGCCTGCCTTCCGCCTTTTCCTTCCACAAGTACATGACCGTGCGTGTCGGTCGCGACAGCACCGTCTCCCGTTCGGACAACAAGAAGACATGGGAAGGCGTGTCCGAGTGGACACGATCGGCCACCTCGAGCATCCTGCTGGCCGAATTCGATCAGGACTCGCTTTACCCGATGACCCCTTGCGGATGCAACCAGTGGTACTTGGGCCGTTCGGGCAAGAGCAGCATCGGAGCCAGCTCGGGGATCGAAGCCGCAGGCAGAGGGCGCTCGGGCAATGCGTTCCACCTTTCCTACAACACCCCTCCGGGTGAATGGACGGTGCTGGGAACCCGCCTGGGCCGTGGCAACCACAATCTCGCGGGTTTGGATTCGGTGGTGTTCTGGGCCCGAGGAAACGGATCCATCAAGGTGGCCCTCGAGGACTACCGCGACACCAGCGACTATTCCAAGGCCTGGACCACATTGACCTTGGACACCGAGTGGAAGCGGTATTCCATCGCCCCGTCGGCGTTCGATCCCCAGGAGCCCTACTCCATCGGCTGGGAAGGGGTGAAGGGGCGCATCTCCACCATCTCGTTCTTCGGGCACACGGGAACCGATTTCTGGGTGGATGGCATCGCCCTGAAGGGGATTTCGCCGACGGAGATTCCCTGAACCGAGTCTACTTTGGAAGGCATGAAGACGATCGGCCATGCTTTCCTTTTCCTCGCCATCGCCTCCCTCGCGGGTTGCGGTGTCCGCGCGGAGCGAGACAACCTCCGCAACTGCGGTTTTGCTCCGGTATCCCTTCGCGCCTTGCCTCCCCAAGGAGACACCCTGCGCTTTTCCGTGGGCATGGAAATCGCCAATCCCACCAGCCAAGCGGTCGCGTTGGATTCGTTCCGTCTGGTCGCGGCCACCGGCTCCCCACTGGCAGTCCTGACGCACGGCTCCACCCGCAAGGTGGTTCCCGGCGGGAAGGATACAGTGGATCTGCAGGTCGCCATCACCCAATCGGCGATCGCCTCCAGCGCTCTCCAGCTGGTCTTTTCTCCTCCGGACAGCATTTCCATCGAGGGGGACGCCTGGGTCCCCGGAATCCTGTGGGGCTGGAACCGTCACCCCATCCGTACGCGACTGGCCTTGGCACCACACTTGGGCAAGCTCAGGGAGCTACTTGGCAAGGGCATGAAACCGTAGATTCAAACCTACGGTGATCTCCAGTCCAACCATCCTGATGCGCACGCTGCTCCTCGGCGTGGCGATCGGCACCTCGGTATCGGCCCAGGATCGGGAGGCCGATCGTTCCTTGTGGTTGCTCTCGCGCTTCGATTCGGTCCCGCGCCAGAACGCGGGCTCCCTGGTCCACTGCGGCGAAATGGAGCGCATCCAGCGCATCCTGGCGACCCGACGCGATTCGATCACAGCCCT
>ENA-UOWO01006801-UOWO01006801.1-activated-sludge-metagenome-genome-assembly--contig:-NODE-6801-length-11570-cov-9.100304_pt1 | contig 11570 bp, 9 predicted proteins | sample MGYA00238148_ERZ761564 | MGnify/ENA primary metagenome ERZ761564 (study PRJEB28885, sample SAMN05720194) | activated sludge metagenome | isolation source: Anaerobic digester | place: USA...
GTATGCGTCGCGGTAACTGAGTCTGACCAGTCGCCGGCGCTGCCCGCCCAGCGCACGGCAATGATGCTCAAATTGTCACAGTCACGACCGGCGCGCTGCTCCGCATCGTTCAAGACGGCGGGTGAGGTCTTGGTTAAATCACCGTGCGACAGCCGCGATACCAATTCATGGTCCGCGTAGGCGCTCCACAAACCGTCCGAACAAAGCATAAGCACGTCTCCGGAATAAAGAGGCACCCGCGCGGAAAAATCAACAGTGGGATCCACCCCACCACCAAAACAGCTAAACACTTTGTTTCTATCCGGATGCCGAATAGCCTCATCTGGGCTAATAACTCCGTTATCAAGGAGGTACTGAACCTTTGAGTGGTCTCGCGTACGGGCGACCAAAGTTCCGCGCCGCATGTGATACAGACGAGAGTCGCCTGCGTGTGCCCAATAAGCCGCATCGTCCTGTATGACACACGCGACGCAGGTCGTCCGCGGCGTATCCACGAGTCGGAACCGTTGCGCATAATCTGACAGGGCGTCGTGCGCAGATTTGAATGCGTTTTGCAAGAACAGAACGGGCGACGACAGCACCGGCTTAGCTTCCTGTTCGAAGCGTTCAAGCAATAAGCGCACCGTAATGTGCGCAGCGATTTCTCCCCCGACGTGACCGCCCATGCCGTCCGCAACGACAACAAAGAGGGAGTCTCTTGTATAGATGTACCCCACTCGATCTTGATTGACTTTTCGTCCACCGCGTCGCGTTTCTTGAAAAATAGAAAATTCCATGGCCTAGTAGCTTCGCGGAGTCTTCACTGACGCGCGGGTTCGCCGCATCAGTGTGTGGGCCATGTGTGTCTGAAGCATTCCATTTGCCTATTTACGTTTGCCGTTAGGACGAGTCACGCCCAATCTATCCGTGACTCGTTCAATCCAAGTTCGTTTGATTGGCTCGGGCGCCGCTAGCAACATCTTTTGTACTTGGTAAACGGACTGGGGACGTTGCAGCGGATCAAGTCGTAAGCACTGGTCTACTAACTCAAGTAGACGCGGAGAATACTTGCCAGCCCATAGTTTTTTCGCAGAGACGTAGTGATCATCCTTGGAGCGGCTGTCCGCCGCTTGTGGTGCAAAGGCAGCAAAGCATGCGAACAGAGACGCACCCACTCCATAAAGATCTGTCCATGGTCCGAGCCTATCCGAATCTCCCTCCTTATATTGTTCGGGCGCAGCGAAACCCGGGGTATACATGGGCGTGACACGACTTCCTCGCGATGCCAGAACTTGGCGAGCCGCACCGAAGTCGAGCAAAACCGGTGAGCCGTCGGTGCGAATGTAAATATTAGCGGGCTTAATATCTAAATGCAGTAAACGCCTAGAGTGGACTTCGCGTAATCCATTGAGCAAACGGGAAAAGACGTGGCGGATCAAGCCCTCGGGCAACATTCCCTGATTGCCTTGAATGTACTGCTGTAATGTTCTGCCGCGCTCGTACTTCATGACCATGTACACCGTCTCGTTGGCGCGAAAGAAATTGAGCACTCGCACGACGTTTGCGTGGTTGATGGTCGCTAGGGACTTGCCCTCGTCAAAAAAGCATTTCATGCCGAATCGAAAGGAGTCCAAATTTTCGATTGAACTCGCGTGCACGCGGGAACCTTCAGATCGTAAAACAAGCCCGCTCGGCAAATATTCTTTAATAGCTACTACTGTCCCGTTGTCGTCGACAGCACGATACACGATTGAAAATCCACCACGGCTTATCGCGCGATCAATTCGATAGTTATGAAGCTTGTAGCCCTGTGGAAGGGCCCGATTTGCGACTATTGACATGGTTCTGTTTGTGTTCGCGCGGCAAGCGCCATGCGCTGTGACCCGCATATGCGGGGCGTTCGGGACTTGCAAAGCATACGGCCGTGAAATGGGACTCCGTTAGACGCTGCCCGTCCGCGAACCCCAGGGAGCTGAGGCGGCGAATTATTGCGCAGTAAATTTTCTCAAACGCCCAAAATTGGTGGTTGTGAGCATACCTCTTTTTATTCGATTATTCCTACTGCGCAGTCGGCGCGCCGTATGGATAGCCCAGCGCGAGCGCCAGTTGTGCTATTGTCGGCTTCCAGGAGTTCACGCGGTGTCTTCCGTGGAAGATTGATAGGATATGTATATGGCACGGATTACCGTAGAAGATTGTCTAGGAAATATTGAGAATCGCTTTGAATTGTCATTGGCTGCCGCCGCGCGTGCGAGACAACTCGTGGCAGGCCACCAGCCGCTCGTTGAGGCCTCCAAGCGCGACAAGCCGGTGGTAGTTGCTCTTCGTGAGATTGCTCTTGGAAAAATTGACCGTGCTGTACTTAAAAAAATTGGCATGTAGCTAGGCATGGGGCTTGCCCCGGCTTTTTCCGCGTTTTGTAAGCAATTCGTCGGCAAGTACGGCGCCGAGGACATGTCTCGCTTGGAGTCCGCTTGGTCGCTCGCGCTGAGCGCGCATGACGGCCAAACACGTTCGTCTGGGGAGGCTTACGCCACACACCCATTGGCTGTCGCCTCAATCCTTCAGGAGTCGCTAGACCCGGGTGCGGACGCTCTATGTGCGGCCCTGTTGCACGACGTCGTCGAGGATTCAGATGTTCCACTGAGTCTAATCGCCCATCGATTTGGGTCAGACGTTGCTCACATCGTTGATGGTGTGTCTAAATTGGACGCCATCAATGCCGCAAGCCCAGGTCACGAGAAAGACGAAACGCTTCGTAAGTTAGTTGAAGCGGGCGGCCAAGATTGGCGAGTGTTTGCAGTCAAACTGTGTGATCGTTTGCACAATATGCGAACGCTAGACGCGGTTAGTGTTGAGAAACGTCGACGGGTCGCATTAGATACGCATCGGGTGCTCTTCCCGCTTGCCCGGTACATGGGATTCCATGCGCTAGCCGGCGAATTGGAGGCCCTGTGTTTGCAAGCCTTGTATCCGTGGCGATGGCGCGTCATTTCTAAATGGGTGAGGTACCGGGATGCTGTCGATCTGCGGCGGGCCGCGAGAATCTTCGATGCGGACTTTTCCGAGGACGAATTTGCATGTGCGTCGGCTGTTGCTGCCGTACGTGATCGACGAATTGTTGACTCGCTTCACCGACTGGCAAGGGAACGTTCGGTTCGCACGCTTTTTGGGGTGCCGTCACTGACGCTTGATTGCGCCTCTATGTCGCAGGCGTACGAGCGGATCTGTGTTTTCCATCGTCATTTCGTATTTCTGCCTGCAAGTTTCAATAGTGACGCATCGGAAGGGCACGTCTCAACGAAGGGGCTCTTGTCTTCCTACGGCCCTGTGGTGGAGCTGGTTGCTCGCTTTCCGCGCGTTGCGCGTAAGCCGTGGGTTCGGTTAATGGGGAACTCAACAAACACAGGAGATTTCGCGGCCTTAGCGAAGACTTCTCTGCATTCGGGACAATTCACGCAAGTTCTGCGTGAACTGGTGGCCGATAAATCAATTGTCGTTTTCTCGCCAAAAGGCCTCCGAATCTCCCTTCCGCATCGCTCAACGGGATTTGACTTCGCCTTTGCGATTCATACCGAGTTGGGCCTTCATACTGCCGCTCTGCTGGTCAACGGCGTCCGCAGAGATGCGTCGACTGAACTTGCTTCGGGCGACATAGTGGAAGTCGTTTCGTCTGATTCGATCACCGCAAAAGCAGAATGGGAACCTTACCTTCGTTCACCGCGGAGTCGAAGCAAGCTAAGGCAGTGGCTAAAAGAGGTCGCGCGCACCGATGCCATAGAGCTGGGTCGTAAGTTACTGAATGAGGCTTTTCTTTCGCTGGGAACTCGCGAACCGCCCGAGACATTGGTTGATACGGCGTTGCTATCAAGTTACGGCGCCGCGACTTTAGACGTCTTGTTTCAGCGAATTGGCGAGGGCTTGACCTCGGCATCGTCCGTGTCTGCCTTAGCGTGCAACCCAGAGCTTGCGCGTATTGTTGGGCAAGGTGCCAACATGAATGTTTCGCGTTCGATCGTTCTAGATGGCAGCGGGGCTGGAGGTATCCGATACTGCTCATTATGTCGGCCGCTGCCTGGCGATGAAGTAGTGTGTAGCTTGACGCCGAGTGGTGCGCTGGTTCATCGGCTGGAGTGCACAGAACGGGGGGCCAAGCGCGAATATTCGGAGGAGTTTGTGCCTGCTTGGGCTTCAGCGCTTGTTGCGCCGCTGCCATGTGTCATTCGCGTTGATGCTTCAGATAGGCGTGGTTTGTTGGCGGACTGCGCGTACGCTATTTCCAATTGCCTAGTGAACGTTGTCGGAGTTTCTTCTCGTTCCTATTCAGAACTAGATAAACCCCTAGCCAAGTTGGAATTTTCTGTTTTGATTCCCGATTCTGACGCTTTCCACGCGTGCGTGGAGGCTCTATCGCTTGTGGACGGCGTGCGGTCGTTGTGCCGTGTTTGAGTCATGCGCAAGCCTGACGTTCTATTTGCGTTGACTAGCTGGGTCGAATAGAACAACGATTAATGGCGCGAACGGGTCCCTAGGCTGGAACACATCGCCTGCGAGCCGGCGGGGAGGGGGAAGGGCGTGGTCGAGCCTAGTGCTTCGTGGCTTCCCGCGTGTGACGATGGCGTCGTCCAACCGGCAAGTTACCCGGCGCGGCGGCGTGGTGCTATCAGGGGCAATCCGCACGACCGCGTTGCCGAAACCATCAAACACGGCTGTCGCTCGCACTTAGCGGCCGCAGCGAGCGCTCAACATGAAGCGCTTGCTCATGCGCGTATTGGGTTGTTCGGGCCGGGTGAATGATCGCTGCTGACACTGAGCAGCCCGGAGGCCGGTTTAGTCGACGTAAGTACGCCACGCCAACAAGGTCCTAACGCACGGGCGCTTGGCGGCCGCGGCCACTACTTTTCCGGCAGCACCTCGCGTGTCGTAAGGGCCGCTAGCAATGAATTGACATGCGGGCTCGTGAGTTTCGCGCGCTCGCCTTCATAAAGTTAGGGCGCCATGCTCCGAGGCGGCTATTGCGCCGAACAGCAGCTTGCGACGTAAAAGCCATGTTTGCGGCCGCGCTCTTTCACCGCCAACAGCAATCGCATAATGACAAGAACCAACAATCGGCTCTTCGCCTGATCGCCATTGCATCGTCCGTTTTCCTCCTGTTGGCTTACACAGACGCTACTGCTACGCATTGCTATTTCTTTGGGCTAGATCCACGAACCTCATAATTCGGGCTCGGTCTAAAATTTGACAGATTGAGCATCGCAGCGCATCAGACACTTACAGCGCTCACACGGCGCGCTCGCCGTGAAGTTTCCGTAAATTGGGGAATAAAGTTGGACTATCTAACCCGCATATTGAATGCGAAGGTTTACGACGTTGCTATAGAAACGTCACTGGCTCGTGCGTCGCTGTTGTCGACACGGTTGGGTCTCAACGTGCTCATAAAGCGAGAGGACGAACAACCGGTTTTCTCGTTCAAGCTGCGCGGCGCCTACAACAAAATGGCGCACCTCAGCGCTAAACAACTGGCCGCCGGCGTTGTCGCTGCGAGCAGTGGAAACCACGCGCAAGGGGTAGCCTTGGCAGCACAAAAACTTGGCACTAGCGCCACTATCGTGATGCCCAAGACCACGCCCACCATCAAAGTTGACGCAGTGCGGTCACGCGGCGCAAATGTGGTGTTGTTCGGTGAGTCCTACTCGGACTCATATGAGCATGCGCTGGCAATCGCAACCAAGAGCAAGAAGGCGTTTATTCATCCTTATGACGACCCCGATGTCATTGCCGGGCAGGGCACTATCGGTATGGAAATTCTTCGCCAACATCAAGGCGATATCGACGCAATCTTTGTGGCTGTCGGCGGCGGCGGCCTAATTTCGGGTATCGCCGCATACGTGAAGGCGGTAAGACCAAAAACAAAGATCATCGCCGTAGAGCCCTTTGATTCGTCTGCCATGACACAGTCTTTGAGGGCTGGTAGACGCGTCGAGATAGATAACGTCGGCTTGTTTGCGGATGCGATTGCAGTAAGGCAAGTTGGCAAGGAGACATTCCGCCTGTGTCAACGACTCGTGGACGACACCGTTCTCGTCACCAACGACGAAATTTGCGCCGCCATCAAAGACGTTTATACGGACTGCCGCTCAGTGCTCGAACCCGGAGGCGCGACCGCCATCGCGGGTCTAAAAAAGTATGCTGAACAGCACCGCGGCACCGGAAAAACCTACGTTGCTGTGGCGTGCGGGTCAAACATGAACTTTGATCGGCTGAGATTTGTAGCTGAGCGCGCAATGCTGGGCGAGCAGCGCGAGGTCGTATTTGCTGTTACCTTGCCTGAGCGCCCGGGCAGTTTTAGGAAGTTTTGCGACCTGCTTGGGCCGCGGGCAGTTACCGAGTTCAATTATCGGTACGCAAATCTTGTTGATGGGGGTGGGGATGCACACGTTTTTGTGGGCATAGAAGTTGCCCATCGAAAAGAGTCTAAGCAACTCTTCAAGGATTTTCGGGCTGCCGCACTTCGCCCCGTCGATCTTACGGACAACGAATTGGCCAAACTGCATGTGCGTCACTTGGTTGGCGGACACTCGCCGGGAGCCGCTGGCGAACGCGTATTCCGATTCGACTTTCCAGAACGACCGGGCGCGCTTGCGCAGTTTCTTCGGGTTATGAATAGTGGATGGAATATCACATTGTTTCATTACCGGAATCAAGGATCTGATGTCGGTCGCGTTTTGGCGGGCATCCAAGCACCAGAAGCTGATCGTGCCAACTTAGACGACTTTTTGCAGCGCATCGGTAGTCTCGGATATGCGTGGGTGGAAGAAACAGACAACATAGCGTACAAACTGTTTTTAGGATTGCACCACGGTAAAGCGGCGAAGTTAAAGGTTACGTAGGCACGTTGCGCGCCGCCGACACATTACTAAAAAGACAACAATATTTCCTCATTGCAATGCAAATCTCGTACGAACGTGTCAAACTATATGACAATGTTCTTTGTTAGACGACGGAGCCATCCAATTGATTGATCCTAATGTGTCGACATCTGAGGTGGATGGGCTTAAGGTCATGGTGATTGACGACAGCAACACCATAAGAAGAAGTGCTGAGATATTTTTGCTGCAGGCTGGATGCCAAGTGATACTAGCGGACGACGGCTTCGACGCGCTTGCAAAAATTGCAGATCACCGCCCCGATGTGATTTTTGTCGACATCATGATGCCGCGGCTTGATGGGTATCTAACGTGCGCGCTAATTAAGAAAAATGCGAAATTTAAGGCGACACCGGTCGTCATGCTCTCGTCCAAGGATGGTTTGTTTGATCGCGCACGTGGCCGCATGGTAGGGTCTGATCAGTACTTAACTAAGCCATTCACCAAAGAGAGCTTAATTTCCGCCGTCGCGTCGTTCTCAAGCCGCGACCGCACAATTTCTGGAGGTTGAAGAGAATGGCCGTAAAGCGAGTACTGGTAGTTGACGACTCTCCAACCGAAAGGCACGCAATCTCTGAGATTTTGAGACGTGCTGGCTTTGAGGTGAATACGTGCGACAGCGGAGAAGAGGCCTTGGCGCAAGCCAAGGCGTTGCTACCGGATTTAATATTGATGGACGTGGTTATGCCGGGCCTGAATGGGTTTCAAGCGACGCGCGTTATCGCCCGCGATGATGCGACCAAACACATCCCAGTCATTATTTGCACGACCAAAAGCCAAGAGACGGACAAGATATGGGGTTTGCGGCAAGGCGCGCGTGACTACGTTGTTAAACCGGTAGTAAGCGCCGACTTGCTCGAGAAGATTGCACGACTTGACATCTGATGGAACCCTGTCAAACACCTTTCGTACGCAAGCAGCCAAGCGGAGCTTTCGCAATGCTCGTGTCGCGCGCAATCGTCGTGATGTGTTTCTGGAGAATTTGAGTGGCTAGGGATAGAAATCGATTGCGGGAATTTCAGCAGGCGCTAGCGTTGCGCCTGCGGCAAGCGGCAGAGCTCCCGCAACGGCAATCCCGCTTAGCGGTGCAGGTGGCGGGTCGTGGATACCTATTTAATTTGGACGACATTTCCGAGGTCGCTCCTATTGCGGATATCACCGCTGTCCCGCTGACGCGCGAGTGGTTTCTTGGTGTGACTAACGTACGCGGCGGATTGTATGCCGTGAGCGATATGGCCGCGTGGCTAGGCCTACATGCGCCGTCTGACATTGGTGCGAGACGTTTGATACTGCTGGGCCAGCGCTTGGGCAAGCAACGGGCGGGTTTGATTGTCTCGCGAGTGGTTGGACTTAGGCTGCTTGACGAAATGTCAACACACGATGCGCCGTTGTTACGAGGTTGGGAGTGCGCATCATGGATTGACCGTGATGGTGTTGCTTGGGTTGAGGTAGATCTCGCGCAACTCGCGTCTGATCCGGAGTTTCTCCAGGTCGTTCACTGAAATTTTAATGGGATGATGCTATGAAGCTGACGTTGGGAAAAGTCTTCAAGGGAAAAGGAACCGGTCGCGTACCGGATATTCCAACAGTTGTGGCTTCACCACTGGCTGGCGATACAGGAATGGCGGGCGTTGGAGAGACTTATCAACAGGGCTCGGTGGTAGAGCAATTGCGCGCCGCCGCGCGAGGCAGCGACTCTGTTCGACCAGTGCCGTTCATCGGGCATTTGCCAACCGCGACGCAATTCAAGTATTTGGGTACTGCGTTGGCGATCAGCTTCGTGACTATGTTGATTCTCTTTGCTTGGTACGCATTTGAAGCGCGAAAAAACTTAGCTCAGCTTGAAGCCGCCACTGAATTGCAAACTCTCGCTCAGAAGCTTGCTCGCGGCGGGGCACAGTCGGAGATGGGCGGATCTGGTGGGTTCGACGTACTGGTAGCCAGTCGCAAGGAGTTCAACGGCAACTTGATGGCTTTGGCGAACGGCAGTGAGTACGAAGGCGTCACCCTGAGTGCGCCTCGCACGGAGGCTGCCAAAGCTGCTATCGCAGATTTGGAAAAACGTTGGACTTTGGTTAACGGAAAAGTGGATGAATTGGTGGCCGCCCGCGGTGTACTGACTTCGCTGTCGCAAGCGGTGACGAGCGTGAATCAGGGCAACCAAGGGTTGCTTGAGTTGGCAGAGCAGCTCTCAACTCAGCTGTCCGCGTCCGGAGGCCGCGAGTTTGCTCTGGCCAATAATTTGGTGATGCTGACGCAGCGTATTGCAAAGAACGCCAACGCACTCGTGGGTGATGAAGTCGATTCAGACGTCGCGTTTTTGCTTGGCAAGGACACCGCTACGTTTCGCGACATCGTCAACGGATTGACGCAAGGGAGTGATGCCTTACGCGTAACCGCTGTTCGCGATGTGGAGGCACGCCAGACGCTTACTGAGCTCGGCTCGCGCTTTCAGGAAACGGAAAAGCGACTGGTCGACGTGCTCCGCGCGATGCCGAAATTGCTCACCGGCAAACAGGCGGCGAAGGTAATCGCCGTCGAAGCGGAACCGCTGACGACCGAAGCTAAAACGCTGAAATCTGCCTATCAGGGCACCGGTAATTCCTCGAATGTAGCGCTGTTGCTAGCGGGCCTACTCGGTATTTTGTCTCTCTTCTTTGGTGGATTGCTCGGATACTTATTCCTGAACGAAGCGCGTGTTCGAGCTGCGGAGAACGAACGTGAAAACCAACGGAATCAAGAGGCTATCTTAAAGTTGCTTAACGAGATGGGAACGTTGGCCGATGGGGACTTGACGGTTAAAGCTAGCGTGACGGAAGACGTTACCGGTGCAATCGCCGACTCCATCAACTTTACGGTTGACGAGCTGCGAAAGGTTGTGTCAGACATTAACGCAACGACCGGCGAGGTCGCTGGCGCTACGCAAGCCGCGCAAGCCATTTCGCAACGTTTGTTCCAAGCCTCTCAGCGACAGTCTGGCGAGATTCAACGCTCAAGCGCATTGGTGCTGCAAATGGCGCAGTCGATCAACGAGGTGTCGGCGTCTGCGTCTGAGGGCGCAAAAGTGGCGCAGCAATCGCTCGCAGTAGCTGAGCGCGGTTCGACCGCGGTGCAAAACCAGATCGCCGGCATGAACGAAATTCGTGCACAAATTCAAGACAGCTCTAAACGCATCAAACGACTAGGCGAAAGTTCGCAAGAAATTGGTGAGATCGTGGAGTTGATTTCGGACATTACTGAACAGACTAACGTGCTCGCGCTTAACGCTGCCATTCAAGCAGCCTCCGCCGGGGAAGCTGGCCGCGGCTTTACGGTGGTTGCGGAAGAGGTGCAGCGATTGGCTGAGCGTTCAGGCGAGGCCACCAAGCAGATCGAAGCTTTGGTGCGAGCGATTCAGGCCGACACGCAGGACGCTGTAAACGCGATGGAAAAGACCACGCAGGGCGTGGTTGAAGGTACACGCCTCTCGGACGCGGCGGGTCAAGCGCTCACCGAAATTAGCCGAGTCTCCCGGGATCTCGCAGGCCTGGTCGGCAACATTTCCGCTCAAACTGACACGCAATCTGCATCGGTGTCAGAAGTGACCCGCGGTATGCAGGACATTCTTGCGGTGACAGAAGAAACGTCGCGCGGTACGCAGCAAACCAACGTCTCTATTGAAGAACTCGGCCGCCTCGCGCAAACCTTGCGCGGATCGGTTGCGGGCTTTAAAGTTTAATCGCGCAGGAGTCGACACGCTGTGGCAATTGACATTCCGCTCGAACTCGACAGCGGCCCCATTACGTGGGTAAAGGCGGAGATTGATAGCGCACTCTACCGCGCATTGGCCGGGCTGGAGCAGTTGCGCGCCCAACCGACTTCGGAAGGGCGAGACGCCGTTCGTACGGAGTTGCATCAGGTGTCGGGCGCGTTTGAGTTGGTTGGGATTGAAGGGCTTGCAATTCTTGTTCAAGAATTCGAACGCCATTTCGCGTCGGATGTGACACCCGTCTCGTCGCAGGCTATTGAACTGGTTGATCGTGGCTGCCGCCGTCTTTTATCGCACCTCAAAGAAATGGCAAGTGGCGCGGCTCCTGTCCCGTTGCGGTTCATTTCGGAATATCTCGCGCTGGGCAAATTACGCGGCACGAAATACGCTCCAGCCGACCTCTTTTTCCCAGATTTGTCACGACGACCCGCTCGACTGTCAAACTCTACGCCACCCGAGGCATCGCGATTACCCGCATTCCTCCTGCGACAACGCAGAGACTTCCAGCAAGGACTGCTACGCTGGTTGCGCGGCAGCCAGTCTGGATTAGACGAAATGCGACTGGCCGTCGCAGAAATTGAGGGCGCGTATCCGCTGCCTTCGCAGCGCTCCTTTTGGATGGCGACTCACGCACTGCTTGAGGCCGTCTATGGCGAATTTGTGGAGCCGTCGACTGCGCTGAAGCAGTTGATGGCGCGCGTAGATCTACAGATGCGCCGTTTCGTCGAAGGCTCTACACGCGTGGCAGATCGACTGCGGCGGGAGGTTTTGTATCACTTGGCGCGGGCGCGATCTGGACACCCGATAGTCGATGAGGTTAAGGCGCTATACGAACTCGATATTTTGGTACCGAAGCGTATTCCACGCGACATTGATATCGTCGCGCTTCAACCAGCGATCGACACACTTAGTGCGCT
>ENA-UOWO01006809-UOWO01006809.1-activated-sludge-metagenome-genome-assembly--contig:-NODE-6809-length-11560-cov-3.318209_pt1 | contig 11560 bp, 13 predicted proteins | sample MGYA00238148_ERZ761564 | MGnify/ENA primary metagenome ERZ761564 (study PRJEB28885, sample SAMN05720194) | activated sludge metagenome | isolation source: Anaerobic digester | place: USA...
TCTTGTATTCTCATTCCGACGATTGTTGAACCTTCTGATTCTGCATTAGCAATTCTTTGAAGTTCTCCATTCACGTCGCTCTCTCCGTTCGCAGAGTTTATTATGCACTTGTTATTACTCAGATTGTATGGTCCATATAAAAGCAAATAATACATATTCTTTACGCTAAATTATATCTTGCTCTCGCATTTTCATCTGCCTGAGCGGTTTCGATAGCTTCTTTGATTGTAGCTTTGAAGTTATCTACACCATACACAGGAGCATTTATACTTACATTATAAACATTTCCTCCGTTTCCTGCACCTTGTAAGTTTCCTGCTATTTTAGATCTCGTATTACTTATCATTGTCGTTCCCGCAGAATCTCCTCCCACAATAACAGGATTCACCGAACCCATTACGGCGTTGTTCATAGAACCCATTGCGTCTTCAACAAGACTCACGCTTCCTTTAATTCCTTCTGCAATTCCCGCTCCGAGATTGAATCCGACTTCCGTTTCCATGAGTTTAGAAGGAGAGGCTATTCCGAACAAATCCTTTACTGTTTGTATGACTTCCGTCCCCCAACCCGTGAGTTTATCCTTTATCCATGTTCCCGCGTTCTTTATTCCTTCCCAAAGTCCCTCTACAAGGCTCTTTCCCGTCTCCCACATTTTCGGAATATTCTCAATCAGGGCATTAACTATTGCAATAATTATTTCTGGAACCATTTCCACAATCTTCGGAATAGCTACTACAAGTCCCTTAATTAAGGCAACAATTATTTCTATTCCCGCAACAATTATCTCAGGAAGAAGGAGTATTACAGCTCCGACTAGACTTTCAATTATCGTAGGAATGTAATCAATCAACGTTGGAATAGCTTCTACAAGACCCTGTACAAGAGCAATTATGACTTGTATTCCTGCCGTGATGATTGTAGGAAGATTTTCGATTATTGTATTCACTAAAAGAAGAATCATATCGACAACAGTCGGGACTAGAGTCGGGAGCATTGTCGCAATTCCGTTAAGCAAAGCCACTAAAATATCGATTCCCATTTGTAGAATCTGAGGCAACATTGAAATAATCGAGGTGAGTAGTGTGTTTATAATCGTTATTGCAGAATCCATTAAAGAAGGAAGATTCTCCTGAAATCCTGTTATTAGACTTTGTATAAGGGTTACTCCTGCGTTAATCATTTCGGGAGCTGATTCCACGAATCTTGTAACAAGGTCTGTTACACCCTTCCCTAGAGCCTCTGCAAAGCCCTCTATGCCTCCTGATTCATAAGCAGACGTAAGAGACGAAAGCAAATCATTGATCGCTGGAAGAGCACCTCCCTTTATTCCTTCTGTTAATCCTCCCGCGAGAACTCCCGCTAACATATTGAAGTTATCCTTTAACGTGCTAACCTGCCCATTAAGAGTTTTTGACTGCTTTTCCATTGATTGATAATAAGCTCCTCCTTCTGAAGAAGCGTATTTCATAGCGTCTGCAACGTCCTGAACGCTTATCTTTCCCGCCTCATACTCCTTCGTAACCTGTTGCATAGTTTTTCCAGTTTTGTCTGCAATAGCTTGAAGCGGATTGAATCCCGCGTTAATCATTTGTCGCATATCTTGCATATTCACCTTTCCCGCAGAACTCATTTGTCCGAAAGCATACGCAATAGACTCCATTTTTTCTGAAGAACCTTGAGAAATATCCCCTAAAAGAAGGGTTGTGTCATAAGCATTATCAGCAGTAAATCCATACTGCATAAGCATTTTTGCTGTATCGGCTAATCCTGTAAGTTCGTAAGGAGTGGAAGCTCCGACTTTTTTGAGTTTTTCAATAACCTCGTTAGCTTTATCCGCAGAACCCGTCATGACTTCAAAAGAAGTTTTAAGCTGTTCAATCTGAGAGTTGAATGCAACCCCCTTCCCAGCGACTGCTGTGAATCCTGCTCCCATTGCCGTAGTAGCAATCAATGAAGCCTTCCCGATTCCTCCGAGGACGTTTCCTATCGTTCCCAGAGTCCCCGTAGAAGACCCTGCGACGCCAGATAACGCTCCGAGGGAACTATTTACACTCTTGATTGCACCAGAGGCTAAATCTTTAGCGGTTATTATAATATCTATATTCGAGTTAGCCATCATAATCTAGTCCAAATTATTTCGTCCCGCTTTTACTATCCTGTTTTCGCTCTTCAGCTATCCTCTCTTGTTCAAGTTTATAGCATTCCAAAGTAAAACTCAATTCCTCGGCTGTTACTTTTTTATCGATATCCTCCCATGTTATTCCTTTGACGATACTCTGATACTGATAGCTTTGTATCCTGTAAGTATCTTCATCTGTAAGCTCTGAAGTGTCATCAGCCATGAAGAACTTCTCCAGAGCCTCTATCCTTTTTTTTCGAGTCCTCCAGTAAGTCTTTCGTTAATATATTTTATCACCTCCATATCGATTTCCTTGATTTCCTCTCTCTTGATCTCTCGAGTCTTCTTTATTCCCTCATCGTATATGACTCCAAAGACAAATCTCTCCTCTAGTGCTTGAATTGTATAGTCAATCATATCTTTAGACAATTTTGCGACAGCTTTCTCCAAAACTTCCTCTTCTTTGTACATCGCTTCAGTAACTTCACGTCCCTGTGTAAGGAAGGAGTTTATTTTCTCTCTGAGATTATCATATTCAATGACTTTTCTTTCGAGAAGTCTCTTTGCTTTTAGAAGTGAAGTCTGTTGTTTTATGGAATCCTCAACAGGTCTGCTCATAAATATCATGTAACAATCTTCTGTCCCATTATTTATGGACTTCCAATTAGGGTCGAACTGTGAAATGTCTATACGAATCTTTCTTGTAATCATATATTTTATCTCGCTTAAATTATAATCTCGCAATTAAATATATTTAGTGGGGGGAGCGAGACGACCCCCCCACTAAGCTCTGAACACTATGAATACGAAGCCACACTATTTATAACAGTAATCTTTGCAGGACTTGTTGCAATAGTTGGATCGTCAATCGCAAGAAGAGTTAAATCTTGTTTTACAAGGTCATTAGCTCCACCTGTCTGTTTGTAGTTCCTGATATAACCTGCTGGATATTCGAAAATGAGTTTTGGTGATTGACTTGTTACAGAACCAGAAACGTATCTATCTGTATCTTCAACTGTAACCTGACATTTCATCTTTGTTCCTGCGAGGAATATATCTCTTCCTGTATAGGAATCCTGTAACATAGAAGTCTCCATTTCAAATCTTGTTTGTCGTGTTATGAGATTAGAGAAAGTATCATCTCCGATTGCAATATTATCTTCAACGTCCGAGAGATTGAATGTGTGATTGATACTCGCGGAAAGAATCTTTCTTTCTCCGTAAGTTCCTGTTGCTGTTGCATATTCGAACTTTCCGTTTCTTCCGATAAACTCTCTTACTCCATTTACTGTTACTGTGAGTCCTGTAGCTACTGAAGCCATTCCCATTCCATCTGCTTGTAAGTATAAGAATCCTTTATCCATTATGAGGTTAAGAGCATTAAATCTAGCTCCGTTAATCTTCAAGTCCCCTCTGTCTGGGTCGTTCCAATACAAACATACACTCTGTCCAGTTCCGACTGTTTGAGCTTCGTTATAGGCTAGAACGTGCTGATATACTGCGGTTTCTCCTGTGATTGTTGTAACTGTATCTGTGAATTTTTGTCTGAAGAATACAGGAAGAACGTTTTCGTCCACCTTCATCTTCATAGAGAAATTAACATAAGTATATTTCCTCTTAATCGCATTGACTTCATAGTCGCTTCCCATCATAGCAGTATTCTCTTCGAAGTCTGCTATATCTTCGATACTAGCTTCGACGTTAGGCATAAAATAAGTAGAGGACAAGCCAGTTTGGATTCCATATCCATTCTCCTGTGAGATTCCCACCGAGATTCTTCTTTTTATTCCGTTAGACATTCTTTTGTTTTAATAATTTAAGTGCCTCTCGCTGTGTCTCTGCTTTTATGACGATTTTCCTTCCGTCGTCCATATAAAAAGTATAGGTGTTTTCGACGGGATTCGCAACTGCGGACTGTTTTTGTTCTTTCTTTTTCATATTATGATTTTACATCAAATAAAGTATAAATTCTAAAATCCAATTTCAATATCATTTGGATTCCAGAAGTAGCCTCTGCATATTGAACATCTCCCGTTCCAATATCCACCTTCCAACAGTTAATCCCCGAAATCTTTCCTGTCATGTTATTAGGAATCTTTGCAAGATAGTCTAAAAGCACATCTTCTATATTACTCATTCTATCAATTCTGAGATCTAACTCACTTTGCGTTAGAGATTCTTGTAACAAATCATAAACCAGCACGGAGAAGTTATACACTCTTGAGTCGTAGTCCATTCCTTCTACTTCTTCATTGTTCCCTGTTGAAAGAACCTGAGCGAAAGGGGAGGTTGTTGGGAGAGTAGCATATATTCTTTGTACATCTGTAAAACAAGTATTGTTGTTAGAGAACTTCAAGGCTTTTACATCTGTAATAAGTTGTGTATGTATTAGGGATTTAGCTTTCATATGTACTTATTATTCTATTTAAGTTAGTCTGAAAATCCTTCAAAACGACAGGAAACGTCTTCTCGAAAGTCCTCATAGCGAATCTGTTCGGGAGGATTCCTCCTCTGTTGGGAGTCTCTCCTGCTCGGACTCTTCCCGTAGAAGGGAAATCTATTGGGAATCCTGCCCACTTCCCACTTCCTTCATGTACTGCAAGAGGATAAGGGAATCCCTTTCTTGTTGCAGTTGTAGTTACTTTGAATCCTCGGTCTTGTAATTCTATTTTAACATGAGAACGAGCATTATTGCTTAAAACAGGAATCTGTCTCATGTATTCGGCTTGAACGTAATAAGCTCCTTTTTTGAGAGATTGAACAACCTCACGAAGAGCAGAAGGATTCACTAGAATCTTCGAGAGTTTCGATTTAATTGTGATTGCGTATGATTTATCCATTCTTTGTTACTCTTGATTGCTTAAAATTATCCGCTCCTACGAGATCAGCGTGAGGAGAAACTCCATTTACTCCGTATGTAACTGAATCAATAGTTATTTGGTCTCCCGCGAGAATATCTACTCCTGAGAGGCAAAACAACTTGAACTCCTTTCCGAACGCTCCTACATTCAATAACTGAGACACGTCATTCACAGGTTGCAATAAACAGGGAACATTAGAATATTTCGTAGTATAAGAGCCGTTAGATTCTGCTGAAGTTACTGTTGCAAGTCTTGAAATTGTCATTGTTTGAACGAGAAGGGTTTCTACTGTACTCATACGTATATCCTCCTGTATGAATTGAGTACGCTTTTATGGTCTGAAAGTCCTCCAGTTTTAGCGAACGATACTGAGAACTCTCCAATTCTCTTATTAGAGACTTGTCCTTCTCCTTTCGACGCTCCGTTATCCTGATACATCTTCTTCACGACTTCTAAAACGACATACTTCAAATCATCAGGAGCGGTTGAATATCCTCCCTTGTAATCAATCGTTAGCTTGTTTTTATCTGTTGAGACGGCTCTGTAAAACTGTATTATTCCCGTATCAGCGTCAAAATCGTAATCGTCATCATCGACAGTTTCTCCGTCCTCTTTAATCGTAACTGTAGAAATAGGACTGTATTTCGTTCTCATGACGATTGGAAGCCCTTCTTCAATAGAAAGTCCTTCAATTTCGTCTTCATCGAATCCTGAAACGTTTCCTAATAGAATCTCCCCTGTGATAGAGGTTTCGGAGAGCTTGTTATCTAAATATCTTTCTACGGAAGCCTGAGCGAAGTTAATCAAGCCTGATATTAAAGCAACATCAGAACCCGTTGCAACTCCTAGATAAGTCTGTGCCTCAGAAACTGTTATTATAGACATTCGTCTCCCTTAAACAAGTTATTTCTTCTCGCTTTTTACTACAGATTTTTTAGCTTTTTCTGCAATCTTTTTAATAGAAGCTTTTCGGAATGATACAGAATAAACATCTCCCTGCATAGATTCGAAATCTTTGTCTTGAATCTCGAATTTATCTCCTGCCTTGTATCCCTTGCCTTTGTAGGCTACTTCATGCTTTGCAATAACTTCCATAGTTATTCTCGCTAAAATTATTTAGAGGTTATCTCCTCTCAAGAAGAGTCCGCAACGCAGACTCCTCTCTGACAGAAGAAAAATTCTAGTTTGTCTTTAACCAGACTAATCCTGTAGGAAGAACAGCGACATGAGCAGTCCTTCTTGTGACTCTCAAAGCCATCATATCCTTTTCACCTAGATTATCTGACCCAACAGTTCCTTCCTCGAGTAACTTAACTTTCAAGCCTCTTCTTTCACCGATTACGAAGTGTTTCTTCAAGTTTCCAAGAAGAACAAACTTAGTTCCAGTTGCAGTTGTAGAAGGCATATGAGGACATAAAACAACTTCTTTGCCCCATGCTCTTCTAATAGGCTCACCTTGAGCACCAGTAGCGTTCATGTAAGTTCCTGCTGTAGAAGCCTTTGTCTGTAATAGATAGTTCCAAACGATTGGAGCCATGTAGTACTTTGTATCTGGATCGTCAGCTTCATCAATATCGATAGTTCTCAAGTCGTTAAGCATATTTGCAAGGTCGTCCCATTGAACATTTGCGAACCCAGTTCCAGTTATTAAAGCTCTAACTGTAGAACCAGGAACCTGTCTCAAACCTTCAGAACCTGAAGTTGTGTCATCGACGAAGTTATATTGCTCAACTTTGTTCAAAGCTCTTGAGATTCTCTGAGCTAGTAAGTCCATGAAAGGAACTTCAGAATCCTCACCCAACTCTTCAGAGAATGCAGTAATTGCACCATACTTCTGAGCTGTTAAAACAGGCTCTGCAAATGCAGGGTCTGAAGCGGTGATCTGAGACTTCTCACTTGTTTTGTATCCAATAGGCTCTGTTGTCAAAGAATTGAGTTCCTTTGTTAAAGAGTTCATTGGGATTACAAGGGAGTTATCCTTAATCTGAGTATAACCACTATTGAAAGCATAAACCTTTGCTTCAAATTCAGCAGGAACCAAATATCCACCCTCTGAACCAGTAGCTTCACCCAAAGCTTTATTGCCAGAGACTCTCTCTTGAGCTATCTCTTTCAATGTAGCTTTGTCGCCATCAACCAATGCTTTGAAGAACTTTACAGTCTTCTCTGCGTCTTTGATTGCTTTCTCCTCGTTAGAAAGATTGAATTTCTTCTCTCTTCTTTCCTTAGCTTCTGCAATCTTTACTGACATTTCCTCGACAATAGACTTTAGTTCGTCTTTTGTTACGAATTGAGCTTCAGTTTCCTTCATCTCTTCTTTTTTTATTTCTTTCTTATCCATGTGTGTATAAATTAACACTTATATTAAATAGCCTCGCTTTGTCTCACTAAATTTTGCTCACCATTTCGCTGAAAGCCTCTAGGACTTCTTTTCGAGTTACGAAAGGAGCGTCTTTCGTTTCTTCTGGAGTTGGGGTTTCCTTCTCCTCAGCTAAATCTTTAACAATCTCGAAAACATTTTTAATATCTTCGAGTTCAGAGCCTGTCTTTTCATAGTGTATCATATTCACGAAATCTTTGGAAAGGAATGTATCCCTATATGCTTTTGCTCTTACTCTGAGGTCTTCATACTTCCCGAGCTTTTTGTATAATTCTTCTGAAAGTTTTTCATCAGCTTCTTTTAAGCTCTTTTCACGAACTTGGGCTTCTGTATTAGCAGGAACATTTACAAAACTCGTTTCTAAAAGCTCCCAAATCGTAACTGTGCTATTCTCGTAATCATAATCGTTAATCATAAATCCAACAGATAGGGTCTTGAGGATTCCCTGTTTAACCATTCTTCTACAATATTGTGCCTTTGGGTGATCTGCGAACTCGACGATTCCCGTTATCATAGGGATTCCGTCTGCGTCCGTTGTCTTCTCAATATCGACTAACCTTCCCATAATATCCTCAACATCTCCTGAGTTCATTCTATGACCCCACAAGACAATAGGATTCTTTCTATAATTATCTAAATTACAACCTGCGACTGATAATACTTCTCCGTCTCTATCGACGACTTGCTTTGTGATTACAACTTTGATTGGTCCTTCTGCGTTTGGGTCTGAGAGAACCTTCATTTCTACAAATGATTGCGATTTCTTTCCGATAAGTTCCTTCTTCTCTTCTGGAGTAGGGACTTCTTTCTTTTCTAATTCCTTAGCCTTGGTCTCGACTTCAGCTTTCTCTTTTTTCATATATAAATATATAAACTTATCTTAAATAATTATTTCACTACTTTCTCCGAAACGCAACACCTCTTACATATTCACAATTGGAAGAGCTACACATCTACATCCGATAGCATTCTTTCCTGACACCGAATATCCGTTCCAACCCATTCTAGGAGCGTCTAAAAGCTCTCCTTCCACTACGAAAGGCTCGTCAATTCCTATCTCGATTGAAGGAAGAATGTTCTCTTCTCTATGCCACTCTCTGACGAATTTATCTCTCGAGGATAGCCATGCTTTCCTTGGGACTACTCCTGAGCTTCGATAATTACTCATCATCGCGTCGCTCATAATCGTTCCGACTTCTGTTCTTGCGAATAATTCCGCTCGGCTTTGTGCATTCTCTCCAGCGTTTGCCCAATGTTCAAACTTCGCTTCCAACTGTTCTGCAAGTTGTGTCTCCGTCCAACCTTCTTCCACCGCTCTCATAATCAAGTCTGTTACTTTCTTTCGTGTAGTTTTATTGATTTCCTGTGCGAACTTCAAGAGTCTATCGTTTATGAGTTTTTCAGCCTCAAGTCCAATCTCTGTTGAAAGTCCTGTAAGAGAAGAAGCGTCTCTCCATGCGTAAATCATAACCTCCTCGAATATATCTCGATAGGTTTCTACAGTAAGAGCTTCTTCCTTTGCCCAGTCTATGGAGTAATTGATAGTTATTGATTTCTTTGGGAGTCCGAGTCCTTCAATAATTCTTTTGCCTTGGTCTTTAAGAAATGTGCGAGACAAGTCTGCGAACCTTGCCTCCCTTTCTTCAAACTTCTCTGCAAAAACTTCTTTAAGCTCATCTTTGCTCCTTTCCCTGATCGTAGCGAGACTTTCCGCGACTAACTTCTGAGAATAAGGACTCTTTGCAAATTTCAATTTCGTTTCTAAATAAGATACTTCCTTTTTGGGCTCTTCCTCAGGCTCTTCTTCGGGTTTCTCCTCCTCAGGCTTCTCTTCTTCTCCTACGGGAGGAGTAAGTTGTATTACATTTCTCTTCTTAAATATTTCTCCTTCGTCTCCTAGAGCTTCATATCCGTTCATTTCTCTAGCCTCATTAAGCGTAATAATTTCTCCCGAGTATAATTTTTCAGATACTTCATCCATTTCTTTTTTATCGTTTTCTACAGGATTTTCTGGGAGAGAGAATATTCTCTTGTATTTCTCAACCCCGAGATAATACTTCGGGATAATCTGCGAATTAACAACTTCTGACTCTGAAATCAATTTCGGTTTAAGAGTGTATCTTTGATAAACCTTCTGAGCTTCTGAAGAATTGGTGAAAGTAGAGTCGGTTAATCCTACGAGAGGCTTTGGAACTCCATGGAATGAAAGTATCTCATCTCTCATCTCTCGGATTCCTTCTACATATTGTAGGTCTCTTTGATTTTCGGTCAATTTCAAGAAGCTTACGGCTCTATTCATGAAAGCCATCTTTCCCGCATTCCTTACTTTTCCATATTTCGCTTTGAACTTCTTCTCGAAAGCCTTCACTTCATCAGCACTTGCGTCCTCTAGCGTAATAATCCCTTCAGGTCGAGACATATTTCCGAATACATTCATGTTGAACTTCTCCGCTAATTCCCATGTGTTATGAGGAAGCCTCGAAGCCTGTAAGACCGAGTAACCTGTAAGCCAGTTCTGAGGATTAGGTTGTTTGAATACGATTATATCTTCTAACTCAATTCTATGGTCTGAACCCGAAGCGTCAGTATAAATATAATGGTCGGGGAGTCCTCTCCCGTTCGTAGATACTCTAACCCTCGTAGGATCTAAAACATAGAACTCAAATCGGTGTCCTTTTACGTCTGAATTAAAAATTGCCCAAAATGCCGTTCCTGTGAGCGAAAGATGAAGCTCTTTGAGTAATCTAGCTTCGTATAAATGCATAAAAGGATTAAAGAACTCTAAATCTGTTGCAAGCTGATTCCCGTCGTCAGCAAATACTTCGTGATAATCGTCTCTCTTTCCTTCATAGAAACGGATAGGATAGGAGGCGACGGATTGAGCATTGATGAGACTCGCTCTGTATGTCCAACCAAAATATTGCTCAAAGTAATTCGTCTGCTTTGTGAGATATGTGAAATCGTCCCAATTCTGTGATCTTGTTACAGAAAAGGAAGGCTCTTTTGTTGCAAGAGCTTTTCTGAGGTTGTCTAATAAGCTCATCTTTCCCTTAGTTATAATTTATTGGTGCTCGCCGTCTCTTTCAATCTCTATATTATCATACTTTTATTTAAGAAAAAGCAAACGCAAACGGATTACTATTCTTTATCCCATGCCATGCTAATCCTAGAGCCATTACAATATCATCATGGAATCCTTCTGGAGCGGAATAAGTAATATTTCCCGCCCTCGTCATATTGAATTCAAACAGCTCTAATTCATCTTTCATTTCCTGATTATCTGGAAGAGTTATCTCTGTATTCTCTATCGCTACGGAGAGATTCTGAACGAGTTCTGCTTTAGACGGGTTGGTGAACTTGAAAGGAGTTACTTTCAATCCCGCATGAACTAGGTCATCATAAATCGAGTCTCCGTTCCCCGTAGAGTCTAAAAATATTTCTCCATTATTCCATTTCTTCGTCTTCTCGAAGATTCTCTTCTTCTGAAAAACCCAATCTAACTGATTGAACCTGTCTATCTCGACAATCTCCTTCGTTTTTGTATCGATTACAGCAATGACTGTGAAATCTACGTGCTTTGCAAGGTCTATTCCTAGAATGTATGTTCTTCCTTTGATAGGCTCTTGGTGAATATCCTTTTTAATACACCCTGTTAATCCTCGGAAGACTGCTCCTGCGTCGTCTAAAAACTCAGCCATATACTCTTGAGAGAAGGAGAGTTCGTCCGTAGTCTTCTTCAGCTCCTCAATCTCATTAGGCTTGAAGTTAGGAGAATCATAGCAAGTGTATCTATACGTTGCCCATTCCTTCGAATTTAATCTATCAAATCCCCTTGTACATAGCTTATGAAAAGTATTCTTTCCCTTTGGAGTTCCGATGAGCTTAACCTTGCAATCTTCGTCCTTCACCATAGGTCGAATAGTCTTATCCCAAAGATTCGCATTTCTAAAAACGATTCCCGCTTCATTCACCACTCCTCTTTTGTATCCGAATCCTTCGAGACGCTCTGGGAACTGTGCCGAGCCGTAGTCGATATAACTCCCGTTCGGGAGAGTGAAAGTAAATTTCCTCGCACTCCAATCGCACCTATTAAATAATTCGTCCCCTAGGATTGCTCTATTGTATCGGAAGACATATTTCTCAATATTAACCTGTCTTGTATCCACCCATAACATGGGAAGCCTTGGAATCAGAAGCCCC
>ENA-UOWO01006813-UOWO01006813.1-activated-sludge-metagenome-genome-assembly--contig:-NODE-6813-length-11549-cov-4.800418_pt1 | contig 11549 bp, 9 predicted proteins | sample MGYA00238148_ERZ761564 | MGnify/ENA primary metagenome ERZ761564 (study PRJEB28885, sample SAMN05720194) | activated sludge metagenome | isolation source: Anaerobic digester | place: USA...
TTGGAAAATGAAGGAATTGAAGTAGTTGATAACCAAATTGTGGATTTTGAAAAGGTTTTTTGGGAACCGAAAATTTTAGAATAATTACTCCAACAAACAAACCGTAAACTTCGTTTGATTTTCTCCATTTTCAAATGCCAAATAACCGCCGTGAGATTCAATAATGTTTTTAGATAACGTCAGTCCAATTCCTGCGCCATCTTTTCGCGTGGTAAAAAACGGAAGGAAAATTTTGTCTTCAATTGCAGCGTCAATTCCAGTTCCAGTATCGGTAAAGATGAGGTAAATTCGTTTTTCTTTCACTTCGGCTGAAATCGTAATTTCTTTGATTTCTTTGTCTTCCAAAGCATACATACTATTCGTTAGCAAATTAATAATGACTTGTTCCATTTGATTTTTATCGACTAAAATCCAACGGTTAAAATCAACCGAATTTGTAATGGTAATTTTTTCTTTTTTGAATAACGGTTGCATGATTTGTAAACAGTTTTCTACCAATTCCGAAAGTTCTGTTTTTTCCTTTTTTGGTGAAGGTAACATTGCCAGTTTTCGGTAACTTTCTACGAATTCTTGCAAATGATTACTTCGGTTGTGCATCGTGGCAACGCTTTGTTTTATATCGTCTAAATCTTCGGCAGAAAGCGTTTCTTGTTGCACCAATTCACTTAAATTTTGCGACAGCGAACGAATTGGCGTAAGCGAATTTAAAAGCTCATGCGAAATCACTTTCATCAAATTAATCCAAGCTTCTTTTTCTTTTTTCTCAACCACTTTTTGAATGCTGTCGAGCAAAATAATATAGTATTCCTGATTAAATGTTTTAGTTGCAGAAGTCTGAATAATAAACGTTTGCGTATCTTGTTTGTTCACTCTAATTTGCAATGAAGTTTTCATTTCCTGAAAATTTTGCTCTTCGATAATGTTGCAAAGCGATGGCAATTGATTTTTCAAATAATGCCATTTTGAAACTTTCGGCACAGTAAAATGTTTCGAAAAATAATCATTAATCAAAAAGATATTCCAATCGTCATTTTCCTTTTGCAAGATTATAATTCCGGTTTCAATATTATTCAAAATCGAACGATAAATAATGTCTTTTGAAAGTTCTTCGTGTTGTTTGTCTTTCAGTTTTTCATACAATTGGAATAAGCTGGAATAATTTTCATAGGATTTATGTTTGGAAAAATCAGAAGAAAAATCATTTTGTAAAATCGATGCAATCGTTCGGTCGTAGAATTGCAAAACGTTTTTGGTAAAAAAATAAATTTCAGAAAGTAATAAAACAGAAATAAATACCACAAAAAATCCGGTGTAAAGCAAATCTTTTGAAAACAAAAACATGCTCAACCCAATACTGATTAAAACCAGTATCAACCGAAAAAAAAGTTGATGATATAGTTGTTGATTTTTGAACATTTTACGAATTGCTAATGTTGTATTTTTCCATTCTTCGATATAAAGCAGCGCGTGACAAACCCAATTCTTCTGCCGATTTGCTGATGTTGTAATCGTGTTTTACCAATACTTTTTCTATTGTCATTTTTTCTCTATCCGAAAGCGGAATATCATCACGATTTTCAAAAGTGGTAATTTGTTCCAAATCCAAAATCGGAAGCCGAAATCGTGTTGTTTTCGCATAAAATTACAGCTCGTTCGATGCGGTTTTCCATTTCTCGGATGTTTCCATTCCAAGCGTGTTTTTCTATTTGTTCCAAAGCTTTTTCGCTGAAAATAATTTCGCTTCGATTGTATTTTGAAATCATTTTTTTCAATAAAAACTGCGCCAGCGGAATTTTATCTTCTTTTCGTTCTTTCAACGAAGGCAACGTGATTTCCATGGTGTTGATTCGATAATATAAATCTTCCCGGAAATTCTTTTGGTTGACTTCTTCTTTCAAATTCAAATTGGTCGCCGTGATAATTCTAACGTTCAAAGGTCGCGCTTTTGATTCGCCCAAGCGAGTAACCGTTTTTGTTTGAATAACTTGTAATAATTTGGATTGTAAATGCAAGGGAACGTTTCCAATTTCATCTAAAAAAATAGTGCCGTTTTGTGCGTTTTCAAATCGTCCAGCGGTATCTGTTTTGGCATCGGTAAACGCACCTTTGGCATAACCAAAAAGTTCACTTTCAAAAATGTTGTCATTCAACGAACCCAAATCAACATGAACAAAAGCATTATTTTTTCGATCGGAATTCTGATGAATATAATGTGCCATCACAAATTTTCCGGTTCCGTTTTCGCCCAAAATCAATACATTAGCATCAGTTTTTGCTACTTTTTCACCCAAAGAATATGCTTTTTGTATCGATTTAGATTCGCCAATAAAATAATTTTCTGCTGGAGTTTCTTTTTCTGCTTTTTTTCTGCTTTTTCTACTTTCGTCAACAGCTTGTTTTACTGTTTCAAGCAATTTTTCGTTTTCCCAAGGTTTTAAAACATAGTCAAATGCACCATTTTTTAAACCTTCAACAGCAGTTTCTACCTTGCCAAAAGCGGTCATTAAAATCACAATGGTTTTTGGCGAAAGCGTTTTTATTTCTTTCAAAAAATACAAACCTTCGCGTCCATCTTCAAAACCGATACGATAATTCATGTCCAAAAGCACAACATCAATTTCGTTTTCGGCTAATAATTGAAGTACATTTTTTGGATTGTTTAGAGTAAAAATGGTTTCGAAATGTTTCTTCAAAAGCATTTTTGCCGCAAAAAGAATATCTTCTTGATCGTCTATGACTAAAATGTTGGCATTGGTTTTTTTCATCTATTTTATGTTTAAACCATTAAGATGTTAAGAAAATTAAGCTTTGTAATTCTCTAAATGAACCTTAATTTCTTAATGGTTTATTTTTTTTTACTATTAAAGTTTTTCATCACTGTTCGGTTTCGTACAAATGGTGTTCGATAATGAACACTTTAAAGTTTTTATTGGCTTGTAAATAATAATAAATCAACAACTTACAGTTTTTAAAACTTTGGCATAAAATTGTGTTTATACGTATCAAAGAATTTAAAATGGATACAGTCATCAATCGTAAAAGTAACAAAAAAAAGTATCTGGCAATAGCTGTTTTGGCAATTGTGGTTTTGGGATATGGCGCTTTTTCAATGATTACAAAAAAGAGAACGTTCAATGTTAAAAAATCAGAAATCACGATTAAATCAGTAGAAGAAGATTTTTTTGAAGATTTTATGGTTTTTCAAGCGCGAGTTGAACCAATGAATTCGATGTTGGTCAACATTGTTGAAGGCGGATCGGTTCAGGAAATTTTTGTTAGCAATGGCGATATGGTTGTGCAAGGTCAACCGTTGGCAAGATTGTACAATCCAAATACGGAATTGAATTATATGCAACAAGAAACCGCCATTATTGAGCAAATTAACAATCTGAACAAAGCCAAATTGGATTTACGAAACCAAGAGTTGAATTTGGCGAAAGATTTAGTTTCGATAGAACATGATTTTTTGGATGCTAAAAATTTATATGATTTGAACAAAAAACTTTTCGAACAAGAAATTTTGGCTAAAAACGAATGGGAAAAAACACAAGAGAATTTTCGTTTTCAAAAAGAGCGAATGAATATTATCAAACAAAGTGTAACGAAAGAAAAACAAGCCAATCAAATCCAAATTGGACAACTCAATCAGTCCATCGGAATTATGGAGAAAAGTTTGGGAATTTTAAGAATAAACAAGAAGAATTTTTTAATTGTTGCGCCACTTTCGGGAAGATTATCATCGTTTGAACCAGTTTTAGGACAAAGCTATCAACAAGGACAAACGTTGGGAAAAATTGATGTGATGAAAGGTTACAAATTATTGGCAGATGTGGATGAATTTTATTTGTCAAAAGTAAAACAAGGTCAAAAAGGAGCAGTTGACTTCAACGGAAAACAAGTAGAAGTACTCATTGCCAAAGTCATTCCTGAGATTAAAAGTGGACGATTTCAGGTGGAATTAAATTTTGTATCCAATGAAAATTTAGATTTACAACAAGGATTGAGTTTTGCGGTTCGATTAACTTTGTCTGAAAAAACAAAATCAATTGTGCTTTCTAAAGGAAGTTTTAATCAGGAAACTTCGGGCAAATGGATTTTTGTTGTAAACGGAAATAAAGCAGAAAGAAGAAACATTGAAATTGGTAGAGAAAATCCATTATATTTCGAAATCATCAGCGGATTGAAACCTGGTGAACAAGTGGTAACATCAAGCTATAAAGATTATCAAGAAGCAGAAATATTGAACATAGAATAATCAATCAAAAAACGAACAGTCATGATAAAAATCGAAAAAATTTCAAAAATATTCAGAACCGAAGAAGTAGAAACCAAAGCGTTGAGCGAAGTTTCAATCACAATCAATCAAGGAGAATTTGTAACCATTATGGGTGCATCAGGAAGTGGAAAATCAACACTTCTTAATATCGTTGGACTTTTAGATGGCGCAACAAATGGAAGTTACCAATTATTAAATCAGGAAATGATTGGTGTTAAAGAACAAGAAAAATCAAAAATCAGAAAACAAAATATTGGCTTCATCTTCCAAAATTTTAATCTGATAGACGAACTTTCGGTATTTGATAATATCGAATTACCATTGATTTACAATGATGTTCCTTCATCGGAACGAAAGAAAAAAGTTGAAGCAATTGCCGAAAGACTTGGAATTTCTCATCGATTGAAACATTATCCGCAACAACTTTCGGGTGGACAACAACAAAGAGTTGCTGTGGCAAGAGCTTTGATTAACGATCCAAAAATCATTTTAGCCGATGAACCAACAGGAAATTTAGACAGTAAAAACGGAAATGAAGTAATGGAATTATTGACCGATTTGCATGCTAACGGTTCCACAATTTTAATGGTTACGCATTCCGATTATGACGCGTCTTTTTCGCAAAGAACAATTGTAATGAAAGACGGAATGGTACTTTCTGAAAAAACAAATAGCAGAAACGTAGATGTTTTTGTATCTTAAAAAAATAATTTAAAAACATAAAATCATGACCAAATTAATCTTAACAATTACCTCATTATTAGTAGGTTTAGTAGCAACAGCTCAAGTTTCTGAAAACAGAAATGTAAGCGATTTTTCAAAACTGAAAGCTTCACAAGGAATTGAAGTTTTATATACTGTTTCTAATTCAAATAGCATAAAAGTTGAAACAGATGACAACGAAAGATTGCAAATGATTAAAACCGAAGTAGAAGGCGAAACCTTGAAAATTTTTGTTGATACTGAAAATGGCAAAAAGCCAAAATCAAAAAAATGGAACAAAAGAACCATCAATGGCGTAAGTTTTAATGTTATAAAAGTTTATGTAACTGGAAAATCTTTATCTGAAATCAAAGCTAGTTCTTCGGCAAGTATCAAAATTCAAAATTTGAATACAACGGAAAGATTAGAAGTTGCAGCAAGTTCATCAGGAAGTGTTTCAGGAAATTTTGAATGTGCTGATTTCAAAGCCGATGTTTCTTCAAGCGGCGATGTCAAAGGAAATCTAAACGCAAAAACGGTTTACGTAGAAGTGAGTTCTTCGGGCGATGTTACTTTGGACGGAAAAGCAATTTCTCTTGAGGTAAAAGCGAGTAGTTCAGGCGATTGTGATTTAAAAGGTTTAACAGTAGTAGATGCAAAAGTAAAAGCGAGTAGTTCAGCCGATGTTACGCTTACCGTTACAAAATCATTAGATGCTGCGGCTTCATCAAGTGCTGATATCGATTACTACGGAAATCCTTCGCAGGTTAATACCGATAAAAGTTCGTCGGGTTCAGTGAACAAACGATAATCATCAAAATCATCAATCAAAAACGAACAAATCATGCTAAAAAACTGGCTACACATATTTTTATTCCAAATCAAAAATAACAAACTGTTTACAGCTTTAAATATTTTGGGTTTGAGTATTGGAATTGCAGGATTAATTTTTGCCATTCTGTATTGGAACGACGAGCAAAGTTACAACGCTTGGAATCCTAATAAAGACAAAGTTTTTCAATCCATCAGTCAGGTTGCTCCAGATATGTATTGGGCAAGTAATGTTGCACCACTAAAAAAATATTTTGAGAAAGATTTCCCTGAATTAGAAGCGTTTTGTTATCTCGAAAATTGGTATTATACAGAAATAATTCAGTACAAAAACAAAAAAGAGATTGTAAAAATAACCGATTCTCAGAATAATTTTTTTGAATTTTTCCCTTTTACATTCATCAAAGGTTCGGCTAAAACAGCTTTGAAAGACAATGCTAGTATGGCTATTTCCAAGAAAACTGCCGATTTGCTTTTTGGCAATGAAGATCCAATGGGAAAAGAAGTGCGTTATTCAGGAAAAACTTTTGTGATCAGAGGTGTTTATGAAATTCCAGGAAAATCATCACTAATGCCAGAAGCGGTTACAAATTTGATTGAGCCAAAATTACAAGAAAACATCGATCATTGGGGAAATTTCAATCACGGATTAATGTTGAAATTTAAAAATCCAGATGATGTGGCTAAAGTTACCGCTCGAATGGAGAAAATCATGTTTGAAAACCGTGTAATAAGATGGGCAAAAGAACAAGGAATTACGCCAGAAGAATGGATGAAAAAGAACGGTGGTGAAAGCACAAAATTCTTTTTAGAACCATTATCAAAATCCCGTTTGCATTCCATAACCGATGGTTTTGCAGAAGGAAAAGGAAATTACCAATTCTTGATGATTATGCTTGGATTATCCATCTTGATTTTGATTTTATCCATTGTAAATTATATCAATTTGGCGACAGCTAATGCCATAAAACGCGCCAAAGAAGTTGGTGTTCGAAAAATTCTTGGTGCGTCAAAAATGAATATTATCAAGCAATTTATTTTTGAAACAACACTAATTACGTTGTTTTCTATCTTACTTTCTTTGGTTATAGTTGAACTTTCGTTGCCTTATTATAATGAATTTTTAAGCAAAAAATTACTTATTCACGGCGAACAATTTTACCTACAATTAATTTTAATTTTCTTTTTTACCATAGCTGTTGCAGGTGTTTTTCCAGCAATTTATGTAGCCAATTTTGAGACGTTAAAAGTGTTGAAAGGCAATTTCGGTAGAAGCAAAAGCGGAATTTGGTTGCGCAACGGAATGTTGGTATTTCAGTTTGCTATTGCAACGTTTTTCATCATCGGTTCTTACATTGTTTACCAACAAGTGCAATATTTGAATACAAAAGATGTAGGTTTCAAAGGCGAACAAGTACTTTCCATTCGATATCGAAATATATATAACTGGAAAGATAAAGACTATCAACAAAAAATCTTTGCGCGCTATTATATGGTGAAAAATGAAATTTCAAAAATAAAAGGAGTTGAACAGGTTGCCACTGGAGCATTTGAATTTGGAAGTGGTTCGAATTCATCTTCTAGTTTTGAATACAAAGGCGTAACAATTCAAGGTCAAAACATGGGAGTTGATTTTGGAATGCTCGAAATGATGAAAATTCAGTTGAAAGAAGGTCGTCATCTTTCCGAAAAATTAGCTTCAGATACCATTAGTACAATGCTTGTTAATGAAACTGCCATGAAGCAAATGAAAGAAAAAAATCTAATAGGTAAAGATGTCGAGTGGAATGATAAAAAGTTAAAAGTTGTTGGAATTGTGAAAGATTTCAACCTTTTCAGTCCACAGGCAGAAGTTCCGCCAATGGTGTTTTTTCATTTCAAAACTATCGATTGGATGCTTGGAAATGCAGCTAAAATTCACGTAAAAGTAGATGGTAAAAACATGGAACAAACCATTGCCGATATTGAAAAATTTTGGATAAAAAATGTCGATACCGAATATCCGTTTGAATATGATTTTGTAGATAAATCTTATGCTAGAACGTATCAACAATATGTTAATCAAAAGAACTTATTCTCATTATTGAATGTGATTGTAATCTTGATTGCTGTTTTTGGATTATTTGCTTTGGCTTCTTATTCAATTCAAAGACGAATGAAAGAAATCGCCATTAGAAAAACGCTTGGCGCTGAAACCAATGTTTTGTTGAAAGAATTGTCAAAACAGTACATAATTTTCTGTGTTATTGGATTTATTCTTGCTGTATTTCCAGCGTATTTTTTACTCGGAAAATGGCTTGAAAATTTTGCCTTCCGAATAGAAATTAGTTTCGTTCCATTCGTCGTTGGATTTATTGTTTTGTTGATTTTAACCTTGATTGTTGTGCTTTCGCGCGCTTATCAAGCCACAAGATTGGATGTTTTGAAGTATTTAAAATACGAATAAAATCAACTTCATCTCGTCCCAAAAGACTAGACAAAAATCAAAATCCGTTTAATCCGTGAAATCTGTGGCAAAAAAATAATAACATGAATAAAAAAGCTTTTTTACTAGTTTTCATTTATACATTTTGTTTTTCTGTATTTGGTCAGGATAATTCTTGGCCATTGCAGAAATGCATTGACGAAGCGATGAAAAATTCGATTGAAATAAAAATCAGTCAACTTCAAGTAAAAAAATCGCAAAAATTGCACAATTCCATTGCCAATCAAATGTTGCCAACCATTTCTTTCACCGGAAATCAAAGCTATAATTTTGGTTCAACCATTGATCCATCAACCAACGGAAGAGTTAGTTCTAACATTCAAAATGATAATTTTTATTTGAATGCGCAAATGAATTTAATCGATTTTAGAGCTTTTGCCAATGCTCAAAAAACTAAAATTGACATCGAAAAAGCCAAAGCTGATTTAGCCGTTATCGAAAACGAATACCAACTTCAAATAGTTGAAAGTTACTATCAAGCACTTTTCACGCAAGAATTACTTAAAATTCAGAAACAACAATTTAAAAACTCCGAGTTTAACTTAAATCGAATTCAAAAAGAAGTCGAAATAGGTAGCAAACCCCAAAGTGATTTATACGATATGCAACTTAATTTCACACAAGAAGAAGTCAAAATTTTGGAAACCGAACAATTGTTTTTGATACAAAAAAAGCAACTTTTCCAGCTGATGAATTTAGAAAATACGTCAATCGCTGAAGTCGTTTTGGAACATTTTGTAAACAACAATTCAATCGAAAATTCATTTGAAAATAATCCAAAAATAATCGCCGCCGAACTTAATTATAAAGGAAATTTGAATGAAACGAAACTGCAAAAAGCGGATAATTTACCTTCGTTGACAACCTTTTACGGATTTTCCACTTTTTACTATAAACCGCTAAATCAACCCGATGTTGTTGTGGATAATTTCAACAAACAAATTAGCGATAATAAAAATCACCAACTCGGAATTCAAGTAAACGTGCCAGTTTTTAATGGTTTTAGAAACAGTCGCAGAGTTTCGGCAACCAAAATTGAAGCCGAAAAATCAAAATTTGTCATCGAACAAGAAAAACTGAAAATCAAGAACCAAATCGATATCGAAACCCAAAACAAAATAAATTTAGAACAATTAGAAGCAAAATTAGCTCAAATGAAAACCTTTGCTGATGCTTCTTTTCGCACCTCGCAGTCCAAATTTACTTCGGGAGTTATCGACGCTGTAGTTTTTTCGGCAGTTAAAAACCAATTGCTTTCTACAGAATATGATTTGCTAAAAAATCAATTACAACGGCAATTTACCGACGTTAAAATCCATTTAATTCAAGGAAAATCGCTGTAAAGTTTTTGGCAATTACTTCATAAACATTTTCAATTCTTTAACTATAGTTTCAGAACTTTTCGTCTTATCTTTGCAATGTAAATTCAGTTTAAATAAAAAGTATATCAACTTTTAAGTAAACTGTCATCCTGAGCTTGTCGAAGGATAAACTCATAAACTTTTAAACAAGAAGATGAAATTAGATAGAAAGGAAATCCTTTCAGCGTTAGAAACCATTACTATTGCTGGCGAAGGAAAAAATATGGTCGAAAGTGGTGCGGTTAAAAACGTACTTATTTTTGGTAACGAAGTAACTGTAGATTTACTAATTTCTACACCAGCAATGCACATCAAAAAACGTGCAGAAGACGATATCAAAAAATTAATTCACGAAAAATTTTCTCCCGATGCTGAGGTTAAAGTCAATATCAAGGTTGAAACAAAGGAAAATCCAAACGAAATTAAAGGAAAATCCATTCCTGGAATTAGCAATATTATTGCCGTAGCTTCAGGAAAAGGTGGCGTTGGAAAATCTACTGTTACGGCAAATTTAGCGGTTACTTTAGCTAAAATGGGTTTCAAAGTTGGAATTCTTGATGCCGATATTTATGGTCCAAGCATGCCGATAATGTTCGATGTAGAAAACGAAAAACCAATTTCGGTTGAAATCGATGGAAAATCAAAAATGAAACCAGTGGAAAGTTATGAAATTAAAATTCTTTCCATCGGATTTTTCACTGCACCAAGTCAAGCCGTTATTTGGCGCGGACCAATGGCTTCAAAAGCGTTAAATCAAATGATTTTTGATGCTGCTTGGGGCGAATTGGACTTCATGTTAATCGATTTACCACCAGGAACAGGCGATATTCATTTGTCAATCATGCAATCGTTACCAATAACTGGCGCAGTTGTAGTTAGTACGCCACAAGCCGTTGCTTTAGCTGATGCCAAAAAAGGAGTTTCGATGTTTTTATCGGATGCAATCAACGTTCCAGTTCTCGGAATTATAGAAAATATGGCGTATTTCACACCAGAAGAATTGCCAAATAACAAATATTACATCTTTGGTCAAGAAGGTGCAAAAAATCTTGCGTTAGACCTTCAAGTTCCATTTCTTGGCGAAGTTCCAATTGTTCAAAGCATTCGCGAAGCTGGAGATTATGGTCGTCCAGCAGCATTGCAAACAGGTTCTGTTATCGAAACCGTTTTTGAAGAAATTACAAGAAATGTAGTTCAAGAAACAGTAAAAAGAAACGAAACACTTGCGCCAACCGAAGCAATAAAAATAACAACAATGGCAGGATGTTCTGCTGTGAAAAAATAGTATTCAGTTTACAGTCACAGTTACAGTTTCCACTGTTTTCTGCGACTGAAAACTGCGACTGAAAACTGAAATAAAGATATGACAAACGAAGAATTAATTTTAAACATCGAAAAAGCACTAGACGAAATCAGACCGTTTTTGAATTCGGATGGTGGCGATATTAGTTTGGTTTCTGTTGAAGATGAAAAGCATGTAAAAGTTCGTCTTCAAGGTGCATGCACATCGTGTAGTTTGAGCATCAGCACGATGAAAGCTGGAGTTGAAACTACCATAAAAAAGTATGCACCACAAATTGAAACGGTAGAAAATATCGCTTAAAATTTACTGATAAATGTCATGAGTTAATGCTTTGCAACTTTGCAATTTTGCAACTCTGAAACTTAAAAAAAATGATTGAAACAGATATACTCATTATTGGCGCAGGTCCAACTGGACTTTTTGCCGTTTTTGAAGCCGGATTATTAAAATTAAAATGTCATATTATTGATGCTTTGCCACAACCTGGTGGACAATTAGCTGAATTATATCCCAAAAAACCAATATTTGATATTCCAGGTTATCCTGAAGTTTTAGCTGGCGATTTGGTGACCAATTTAATGGAACAAATCA
>ENA-UOWO01006816-UOWO01006816.1-activated-sludge-metagenome-genome-assembly--contig:-NODE-6816-length-11539-cov-7.368513_pt1 | contig 11539 bp, 12 predicted proteins | sample MGYA00238148_ERZ761564 | MGnify/ENA primary metagenome ERZ761564 (study PRJEB28885, sample SAMN05720194) | activated sludge metagenome | isolation source: Anaerobic digester | place: USA...
GGGTGCTGACGGGTTCGAACCGCCGACCTACGCCTTGTAAGGGCGCCGCTCTACCAACTGAGCTAAGCACCCGGCCATCGAGAGCTGCCGACGCGGCACGACCGGCCGCGCGGGAGAGGGTTCAGACAGCGTCCTTCAGCGCCTTGCCTGGACGGAACTTCGGCACCTTGGCGGCCTTGATCTTGATCGCCGCGCCGGTGCGCGGGTTGCGGCCGCTGCGAGCAGCGCGCTTGGTCACGCTGAACGTACCAAAACCGACGAGCGTCACGCTGTTGTTCTTCTTGAGCGTTGACTTCACACCACCGATCAGCGCTTCAAGCGCGCGACCTGCGGCAGCTTTCGAAATGTCTGATTGCTTGGCGATGTGTTCGATCAGTTCTGACTTGTTCACAAAGTGTCCCCCTCGAAGATGAATGCGTGTTGTTTGGTTCGCTGATAACCGTGAGCCTCGGAGAGCCACGGCCCTCGCCGGATTACATCCGCGAGGTAGGTGGGTGTCAAGCGAGGAAAGGCATTCTATCGATCTGTTTCACACGGACCGCACGCGGATCGCCTGCTCGACGGCCCGACCCACATCGATGGTCGATGCGTCACCGCCGATGTCTGGCGTTCGTGGCGCACCAGAAGCGGGATCGAGCACCTGTTCGATCGCAACGACGATCGCGTCGTGCGCCTCGCGATGACCCAGGAAATCGAGCATCAGCGCCGCAGACCAGATCTGTCCGATCGGGTTCGCGATACCGCGACCGGCGATGTCAGGGGCAGAACCGTGCACAGGCTCGAACAGCGAGGGAAACGTGCGCGCCGGGTTCAGATTGGCCGATGGCGCGATGCCGATCGTGCCCGTGCAGGCCGGACCCAGGTCGGACAGGATGTCCCCGAACAGGTTGCTCGCGACCACCACGTCGAACTGCTGCGGGCGCTGCACGAAATGCGCAGCAAGGATGTCGATGTGGAACTGGTCGACCTCCACCGACGGGTAGTTCGCGGCCATCGCCGCGACTCGTTCGTCCCAGTAAGGCATCGTGATCGCGATGCCATTGGACTTGGTGGCCGAAGTCAGCTTGCGGCGCGGACGTGAGGCCGCCAGGTCGAATGCGAACTTCAGCACCCGATCGACACCGACGCGCGACATCACCGTCTGCTGCATGACGATCTCGCGTTCGGTACCTTCGTACATGCGCCCTCCGATGCTCGAGTACTCGCCCTCGGTGTTCTCGCGCACGATCATCATGTCGATCTCGCCGGGTCGCAGCGGTTCACCGGACCGGTTGACCAACGGCGATCGGATGCCAGGCATCAGGCGCGCAGGTCGCAGGTTCACGTACTGGTCGAACTCGCGCCGGAATCGCAGCAGCGAACCCCACAGCGACACGTGGTCGGCGATCCTGGCGGGCCAGCCGACGGCCCCGAAGAAGATCGCATCGTGTCCACCGATCTGTTGCTTCCAGTCGTCGGGCAGCATCTGGCCGTGACGCTCGAAGTACTCCCAGCTGGAGAAATCGAAGTGATCGATCTGCAGCCAGATGCCATGCCGGTCGGCAGCGGCCTCGAGCGCGCGCAAGCCCTCGGGCATCACTTCCTTGCCGATGCCGTCGCCTGCGATGACGGCGATTCGATGTCGATTCACGTTGGGTCTCCTGTTCCGGCGCCAGGCCGCGCAGACTGGTTCGATGGCACGCTGACGACAAGGGCCACGCCGACTGCAGTCAGCACCATGCCGACCAGCATCGATGCCGTCAGCACCTCGTCGAACAGCAGCCAGGCCAGCAGCGCGGTCATGGGAGGCACAAGGTACAGCAGGCTGGTCACACGGGTCGCAGCGCCCCGCTGGATCAGCAGGTAAAGCAGCGAACTGCCGCCGATCGTCAGCACGACGACCGACCAGGCCATGGCAGTCAGGAAGGTCGGGTTCCAGTGGATCGGTTCGGATTCGAGAAGCGCCAGCGGCAGGCTGACGATCATCGCTGCAAGCAGTTGAACCGTGTTCGCGGTGCGCACATCGCACGGCGCGACAAACCGCTTCTGGTAGAGCGTTCCGGCGGTGATGCCGATCAGCGCGACCGTCGCCAGACCCAGATTCCACGGAGTGATCTCGCCGACACCGAGCTTGCGCCACACCACCAGCGTCAACCCGAGCAGGCCGAGACCCAGCCCTGCCCAATGCCGCGCGGTCACCGCATGCGCTCGGTCCGGTGCAACTGCAGCCGACAGCCAGAGTGCTGTGAGCACCGGCTGCAAGCCAACCAGCAGCGCCACCGTGCCGGCTCCGATGCCCGCCTTCACCGCGGCCCACACGCCGCCCAGATAGGCCGCATGCATCAGCACACCGGTGACGCCCAGGTGCAACCACTGCACGCGCCCCACGGGCCACGGAGCCCGAGACGCAGCGATCCAGACGCCGAAGCAGACGATCGACAGCCCAAAGCGCATCGACAGGAACGTGAAAGTGGGCGAGTTGGACATCGCGTAGCGCGCGACGATGAAGCCGGTGCTCCAGATCATCACGAACACCGCAGGCATCGCACGCAGCGCAGCGTCGCCACGCGTGGTCGGCAGCACGCTCACGAAGGGACGCTATCTCGCCTTGGCGCGGATCTCCGGCAGCGCCTTCTGGAGGTAATACACCATCGACCAGACGGTCAGCACCGCGGAGATATAGATCAGCAAGGTGCCCCACCAATGGGTGTCGATGACACCGAAGAGCATCCCGTGATACAGCAGAAACGGAATGGCGATCATCTGAACCATCGTCTTCAGCTTGCCCAGCATGTGCACCGCCACGCTGCGCGAGGCCCCGATCTGCGCCATCCATTCACGCAGGGCGGAAATGGCGATCTCGCGACCGATGATGACCAGCGCGACCAGCGCATGCAGCCGGTTCAGGTGCACCAGCACCAACAGCGCCGCACACACGAGGAACTTGTCTGCCACCGGATCCAGGAAGGCCCCGAAGGACGAGGTCTGGTTGAGCCTGCGCGCCAGGTAGCCGTCGGCCCAGTCGGTCAACGCAACGACGATGAACAGCGCGGTGGCGATCGTGTTGCGCAATACATCGTTCAGGTCAAGATAGAACACACCGACCACCAGCGGAATCGCGACGATGCGCGCCCAGGTCAGCAGTGTCGGCAGGTTGAAGAACATTCGATCGATTGTGCCGTGTCACGGAACGGCCGCGCCCATCAAGAGGACATCAGCGATCGTTCAGCGTGCGGGGCTTGAAGCGACGATCGTCGTTGAAGAGGAATGTTTCGGTGAATCGCCAGGGGCGGGGAAGGTGCGACACGTCACCGAAGGGGGCCGCGCGCCTGACGGCATCGATGGCAATCTGCGTGGTGTCCTTGGCCTGACGCGGATAGCGCAACACATCGATATGACGGATCGACCCATCGGCATTGAGATCGACGGCCAGCACCGGAATCGCCAGCAGCACGTCGGGCGGGCGGTCGTTGTAGATCAGATGCGGGTTCGCGGCGGCGATCCGGCGTGCCGCCTGCAGGTGCAGTTCGTTCGCGCTGCGCACGGTCGCCGGGGCAGGCAGCCGCACTGCTGCGGCAGCGCCCGCAGCGACGGCAGGCGCCGCGGGTCGCTCCACCGGAGCGACAGGCACCGCGACCGGCACCGGCCTGCCCGTGCTCACCGGCACCGGCACTGGTGGAGATCCCGGTCCGGTGGCGCAGCCCGCCAGCGCCACACCGACGCAAGCGGCCGCCCTCGACAGGCACCGGACTGTCTGTCGATGCAGGTTCCGCCAATCAATGCAGGGCACGGTAGATCTCCTCGGCCAGGTCTTTCGATATGCCGTCGACCGTCAGCAGGTCGGTCACGCTCGCGCTGGCCACGCCGCGCACGCCGCCGAACCGCTGCAACAGCTTGGCCCGCTTCTTCGGGCCGACGCCCGGGATGTCCTCGAGCTTGCTGCCGCCGGTGCGCACGCTGGCGCGCTTCGCGCGCATGCCGGTGATGGCGAATCGATGGGCCTCGTCGCGGATCTGCGCGATCAGCATCAGCGCGGCCGAATCCCGGCCCAGGTAGACCTTGTCCCGGCCGTCGGCGAACACCAGTTCTTCGAGCCCGACCTTGCGCCCCTCGCCCTTTTCGACGCCGGCGATCAGGCCCAGGTCGAGGCCCAGTTCCTCGAACACTTCGCGCGCCATGCTGACCTGCCCCCGGCCGCCGTCCACCAGCACCAGGTCGGGCAATCGCAGTTCGGGCCGGGCAAACACGGACTCGTCGGCCGGTTCACCGGCCTCCTCGACCTGCCTGGCCACCTGCGCTGCGAGCCGGCCGTAGCGACGCATCAGCACCTGCCGCATCGCGGCGTAGTCATCGCCGCCGGTGATGCCCTCGATGTTGTAACGGCGGTACTGGGCGCTCTGCATCTTGTGGTTCTCGAACACGACGCAGGATGCCTGAGTGGCCTCGCCTGCCGTGTGACTGATGTCGAAACACTCGATGCGAAACGTGTCCAGCTGCTCGACTTCCAGCGCCAACGCATCGACGAGCGCCCGCGTGCGTGCCTGCTGGGATCCCTCCTCGGCGAGCAACTGCGCCAGGCGCAGTTCGGCGCCCTTGATGCACATGTCCAGCCAAGCCCGGCGTGCATCGCGCGGCTGGTGCTGGGCGGTGACCTTGACACCGCTCTGCGCCGACAGCGCGTCGATCAGCGCCCGGTCGACCGGATGGTTCAGCACCAGCAGCGGTGGCACCCCGCCATCGAGGTAGTGCTGCGCGATGAAGGCTTCAAGCACCAGGGCTTCGGGTGCCGATGCAGCTTCGTCCCTGCCCGGGCCGTCGGCTGTCGGCCCGACATCCAGTGCGGTCGCGTCGCCGATGTGCACCGGAAAGAATGGCCGGTCACCCAGGTGCCGGCCGCCGCGAACCATCGCCAGGTTGACGCAGGCGCGACCGCCCTGAACCTTCACGGCCAGGATGTCGACATCCCGCGTGGCGATGCCGGTGTTGTCCTCGACCGATTGCTGATGCAGCACCCGCGACAACGCGCCGATCTGGTTGCGTATCTCGGCGGCCTGCTCGAACTGAAGCGCTTCGGCGTGGACCATCATCTGCGCCTGCAGCCGATCCATCACCTGCTGCTGTTCACCCTGAAGAAACCGCTCGGCGTTCGCCACGTCGCGGGCGTAGTCATCCGCAGGGATCAATTTCACGCACGGCCCCGAGCACCGCTTGATCTGGTGCAGCAGGCACGGCCGGCTGCGGTTGTTGAAGACGGTGTCCTCGCAGGTGCGAAGCCGGAACACCTTCTGGAGCAGCTGGATCGACTCCTTGACTGCCCAGGCGCTCGGGTAAGGACCGAAGTAGCGATGCCGCTGATCGACAGGGCCGCGGTAGTAGGCCATCCGCGGGTATTGCGAAGCCAGCGATCCCGAGGCGTTACCCGGCGTCCCGGTGATCTTCAGATACGGATAGCTCTTGTCGTCCCGGAACAGGATGTTGTAGCGAGGATTGAGCGCCTTGATCAGGTTGTTCTCGAGCAGCAGCGCTTCGGCCTCGGAGCGCACGACCGTCGTCTCCATGCGCACGATCTTCGTGATCATGTGGCCGATGCGGGTGCCGCCGTGGCTCTTCTGGAAGTAGCTCGAAACCCGCTTCTTCAGGTCACGCGCCTTGCCGACATAGAGCACGCCGCCCTGGGCGTCGAAATAGCGGTAGACGCCGGGCAGGCCCGGCAGCGCAGCCACGTCGGCAAGCAGACGCTGCCGCCGCTCGTCGGGCTCGGCGGCAGTCGCGCCAGCGGAATCAGGGGTCTCGGACATCGCCGGCGATTGTGCAGGCCCCCGGATAATCGAACGATGTCCCTGCCCTGCTCACAGACCCCCGGAATCGGACGGACCTGGGACATCTTCTGCCGGGTCGTCGACAACCACGGCGACGCTGGCGTGTGCTGGCGGCTGGCGACCGATCTCGCGTCCCGCCAGATCGACGTCCGGCTGTGGATCGATGACGCCCGTGCCCTTGCCTGGATGGCACCGACGGGCAGGCACGGGGTGCGGGTGCTGGCCTGGCCGGACGGCGATCAGGACATCTCCCACGCGCTCGATCCGGCGCCATCGGTGGTCGTGGAGACCTTCGGCTGCGGACTGCCCTCACCTTACCTGCAAGTCATGGCTCGCGCGCGCGGGCAGGCGCAGGCACCTGTGTGGATCAACCTCGAATACCTGACCGCCGAGCCTTACGCGCAGCGCAGTCACTGCCTGCCTTCGCCGCAGAGCAGCGGCCCTGCGCGCGGCATGAACTCATGGTTCTTCTATCCCGGCTTCACCACCGGCACCGGGGGTCTGCTGCGCGAGACCGATCTGGTGGCCAGACAGGTTGCGTTCGACCGCATGGCCTGGCTGGCGACGCACGGTATCGCGCCCCGAGCCGACGAGCGCGTGGTGAGCCTGTTCTGTTACGCCAATCCGAACGTGCCCGACCTGCTGCAAGCGCTGGCCGCCCGCCCCACCCTGCTGTTGACGACTCCCGGCCACGCGACCGAGCAGGTCCTGCAGGCACTGTCGGCCGCCGAACTGCCAGCCCGGCTGCGCATCCAGGCGCTGCCGTGGTTGACGCAGATCGATTACGACCACCTGCTCTGGTCCTGCGATCTGAACTTCGTGCGGGGAGAGGATTCGCTGGTGCGCGCGATCTGGGCTGGTCGACCGTTCGTCTGGCAGATCTACCCACAGGACGACAGCGCACACGAAGCCAAGCTGGATGCGTTCATCGCGCAAAAGCTGGCAACGGTGCAGCCCGCCTGGGGCGAAGCGATTCGCCGCCTGAGCTGGCAGTGGAACAGTCTCGTGGGCAGCACGGGCTCGCAGGCAGGCGACGGCATCGATGAATGGAATCTGCTGAACACGCCGCAGGGGATGTCGGCGTGGACCTCGCGCTGCGCCGCGTGGCGGGACGAATTGATCGAATTGCCGGACCTCACATCGCAGTTGCTGAGATTCGTCGCCGGCCCGCAGTCCCGCGAAGACGCTAAAATCTGAGGCTTTTCGTTTCGCGACCCTGGCGGCACGGAAAACCCACTACACAGATCTCAACGGACAGCGTCATGAAAATCGCACAGGAAATTCGCGCCGGCAACGTCATCATGCACGGCAAGGACCCCATGGTCGTGCTGAAGACCGAGTACAGCCGCGGCGGCCGCAACTCGGCCACCGTGCGCATGAAGCTCAAGAGCCTGCTGAGCAATTCGGGCACCGAAGTCGTCTTCAAGGCCGACGACAAGATGGACCAGGTCATCCTCGACAAGAAGGAGTGCACGTACTCCTACTTCGCCGACCCGATGTACGCATTCATGGACGCCGAATACAACCAGTTCGAGGTCGAGAGCGAGAACATGGGCGACGCGGTCCAGTACCTCGAGGATGCGATGCCTGTCGAGGTGGTGTTCTACGACGGCAAGGCCATTTCGGTCGAACTGCCGACCAGCCTGGTGCGCGAGATCGTCGAGACGGAGCCCGCCGTCAAGGGCGACACTTCCGGCAAGGTGCTGAAGAACGCCAAGCTGGCGACCGGTTTCGAGATCTCGGTGCCGCTGTTCGTGCAGACCGGCGACAAGGTCGAAATCGACACCCGCACCCACGAGTACCGCAAGCGCGTTTAACGCCGGACGTCTGTCGGGCAGACGGAAAGCGGGCGCCTTCGGGCGCCCTTCTCTTTGGTTGAATCCATTCTTCGGCATGATGCTTCGATGGCTTTCGACTTCAATGCCGTCTCCGCACCGTTCCGCATGCAACCCGGGATGCGCCGGCTTGCGCCCGGCACGACCCAGCTGACGCCAATCCTTCCCGGACAACAGGTCTTCAGCGAGAAGCTGGAGGTGCTTCGATTGCACCCTGGCCAGGCCTTGCTGACCAGCCCCGGGTTCGATTCAGGCCCCGCACTCGCAGCGTTGTTCCAGCAAGGCGCGACAGAACATCCGCAGGCGTGGCGGGTTGCTCCCGATGGATCGGTTCACGCCCTGCATCTGGGCTGGTCGGTACAAGGCGATCAGGCGACGTCGATGGACAACGATGCGCCGCAGGAGATCGGTGACTGCCTCGCGGCCCTGCCCCCCGAATGGCGCACGACAGCGCTGTTCTGCCTCGCATTCGCCGAAGACTTCGCGGTCATTTGTGGCGACACGTCGATCATCCCGTGGCTGGCGGTGTGCCTGCCCTCGCACTGGGCCCCCGAGGAAAAGATAGGCCGGCACTTTGCCGAGGTGCATGCGCCGGTGGCCGACAACCACTTGCTGATCACCGCCAGTGATCACCTCGCCAGGTTGGTGACCGGAACCGACCGCTGGCAGCGCCAGGTCTGGACCCTCACCCGGCACCCGAGCCTGCACGCACATCCGGCACGGCTCGACGCGGCCGATTGGCCCGCAGAAGCCGATGCCGATCAACTCGCCGCACAGGCCTGGTTGCGCACCGAGCATCAGACCTTCATCCCGCTCGCCTCGCCCCGGCAAGCCGTTTTCACGATACATGTCGAGGTGCGCCCACTCGCCCTGGCAATCACCGAACCCGCACAGGCCCGGCGCCTGCATGACGCGCTGGAGACCATGACCGCCTCGGTACTGGCCTACCGCAGCCTGACGACCGCTCGCGATCGCCTGCTCTCGTGGCTGCATGCGCGGAGCATGGAGGGCGCAGGGTGAGCGACCCCGTCGCGGCCGGCCAGTGCAAAGACGCCACAGCCTGCGCTGCGGTGTTGACCGAGCTTTGGAAGGACGACGATCGTTTCATCGTGCTCGACGATCGCTTCGATGGAGGCGAGCGCTTCCAAAGCCTGCTCCAGGCCTGGCGTGACGACCCCTGTCGGTGTGCGCAGCTCCATGTGATCACCGCGTCCCCCGAAATCGTCGACGGCTGCACTTCGTCCGCACTGCGCGAGGAGATCGCCGATCGCTGGCCGCCCATCACTGCAAACATGCACCGTCTCGCCTTCGACGGCGGACGCGTCCAGTGGATGCTGGTGCCTACGCCGATGCAGGCTGCATTGCGCACCCTGGTCGCCGCAGTCGACGTGTTCGCCTGCTCGGCCCCGCCTGCTGCGGACCCCTACGCAACGCGCAGATGGGCGAAGGCGCTGGCAAGGCTGGCCGGCGCTGACGCCCGGTTGCTCTTCGATGCGGGATCGGTGTGCGACTCGATGCGACACGCCTTGCGCTCGGCGGGCTTCGCCGAGCAGCCCGACACCGACCCCGCGGATCGGCGAGGCGCTGACATCGAGCGCTGGCGTCACGCTCCGCAGTTCACGTCGAGGCAGCCGCCTGCGCGCAGCGGCGCTGGCGCGCGCTCAAGGGATCCGGTGCTGATCGTCGGCGCCGGACTGGCCGGATGCGCCATGGCCTGGGCCCTTGCGGAGCAGGGCCGCGAAAGCTTCGTGTTCGAGCGGCGCGCAACGGTAGCGCTCGAAACCTCCGGCAACCCCGCAGGCCTGTTCCACGGCATCGTCAATCCGCAGGACGGCGCCCATGCGCGCTTCAACCGTGGCGCCGCGCTGGAAGCTCAGCGCGCCGTGGCCATCGCACTGGCGCAGCACCAGGTGCAAGGCAGCGCGCGCGGACTGCTGCGACTCGGAAATGCCCTGGGCAATGACGATCTGCCGACGATGCGAGCCACGCTCGCACGGCTGGGTCTGCCGGGGGACTACGTGCTGGCTGTCTCGGCACAACAGGCCTCGGAACTCAGCGGATTGGCGTTGCGTCAGGCGGCCTGGTGGTACCCGGGGGGCGGCTGGGTGCAGCCCGCTGGCCTGGCGCGATCATTCCTGGAGCGGGCGGGCCCCCGGGTTGCGCTGAGAGCCGACAGTTCCGTGCACTCACTGACACGGGAGTCCGGCCTGTGGCAGCTGCGCGATGAACGCGGCTCGATCCTCGCGGCAGCCGATGTCGTCGTGCTGGCCAATGCCGGGGACGCACTGCGCCTGCTGCAGCCCTGGATGCCCGCGTCGCAGCCGCACTTCTGGCCGCTGTTGAGGGTGCGCGGGCAGATCACCACGCTGCCCGTTGCGGCGATCGGCGCACTGGGTCTGCCCAGGGTCCCGATCGCGGGCGCGGGTTATCTGCTGCCGGGGGTCGACGGGCTCGCCATCTTCGGCGCCACATCGCAGGCGGACGATGACGATCCGGCAGTGCGCGACAGCGACCACCGGCTGAATCTGGATCAGTTGTCACGGCTGACCGGCATCGACCACCGCATCGAACCGACTGCTCACGGCATCGATGGTCGCACCGGCTGGCGATGGAGCACGGACGATCGACTGCCGGTGCTCGGTGCCGTGCCGGACTGGACAGCTGCACTGGGAGCAAGGCGACTGGAACAGCCGGTCCATGTGCCGCGCCTGCAAGGGCTGTACGCCTGCACGGCTTTCGGATCAAGAGGCATCACCTGGGCGGCCCTGGCGGCGCAGGTGGTGGCTGCATCGATCACCGGGGCTCCGATGCCGATCGAGGCAGGCCTGCTGGACAGCGTCGACGCTGCCCGCTGGGTGGTCCGTGCAGCAACCCGCCGCACAAGGCGGGTCGAATGAATGACGGACCGGTGGACGCGTCAGGCGGAGGGTGAGCCTGAGTCCGCACCGGCACCGGGCGATGCTCCAGCCGCTTCGTCGGATGCCGACTCGGTACCGCCCTCACCGCCCTGCTTGCGCTCGGACTTCTCCTTCACTTTCTCTTCCTTCTTCTTCTTCTTGGCCAGCTCGCGCTGACGCTTTTCGAACGAATAGTTGGGCTTGGCCATGGGCATGCATCCACGAAATTGATTCAGGCACCGAGATTACGCTGTTTTCAGCGCATTCCGGCCGATTCAAGCCTCATCTGCGCGGGGCCCCGTAGTCCACCGTCTCGACACCATCCGGCGTGCCGAAAAGGCACAGGCTGGCCCTGTGACGAGCGAAGATGCCCACCGTCACCACCCCCGGCCACTGGTTGATCTCCTGTTCCATCGCCAGCGGGTCGGCAATCGCCAGGCCATGCACGTCGAGCAACTGGCAACCGTTGTCCGTCACCACGCCCGCACGAAGCACGGCTCGGCCGCCAAACGCAGTGAAGCGCCGCGCGATCTGCGACGCCGCCATCGGGATCACCTCGACCGGCAGCGGGAAGCGCCCGAGCACCGGCACGCGCTTGGAGACATCTGCAATGCAGACGAAGCGATCAGCCAGGTCGGCGACGATCTTCTCGCGGGTCAGCGCCGCGCCGCCGCCCTTGATCATGTGGCCGTTCGGATCGATCTCGTCGGCGCCGTCGATGTAGACGGGAATGCGATCGATCGCATTGCTGTCGAGCACCGCGATGCCATGGGCACGCAGCCGCTCGCTGCTCTTCTCGCTGCTGGACACCGCACCGACGATCCGCTCACGGATGCCGGCCAGCGCGTCGATGAAGCAGTTGACCGTGGAGCCGGTGCCCACCCCCACCACGCTGCCCGGTGCCACATGGGCCAGCGCAGCCTGACCCACCATCGCCTTCAATTCGTCTTGAGTCATGGGGAAAACCGTTTGAGACAATCGAGAATTATCCCGCGCTGAATTCATGGCC
>ENA-UOWO01006817-UOWO01006817.1-activated-sludge-metagenome-genome-assembly--contig:-NODE-6817-length-11539-cov-5.748868_pt1 | contig 11539 bp, 7 predicted proteins | sample MGYA00238148_ERZ761564 | MGnify/ENA primary metagenome ERZ761564 (study PRJEB28885, sample SAMN05720194) | activated sludge metagenome | isolation source: Anaerobic digester | place: USA...
GGTCGTGACAATTTTCGATGACTCCGTTTTCGATCCAACCCAATTCGGGATTCCCTGTGGCATAATCGTGGGCATTCAGAGCGATGGCATCGTCAAAGGTTTGAAAAACTCCATTGCGGATGGTAAACCGTTTGCCCCGCCCCAGGTGTACCCCGTCCTTCTGCCCCTTGATGATGACATCGTCGATGATCAGGTCTTCAAAAGTACAAACGTGGATGCCGTATTGGGCTTTACCCAGATCAAGACAGCGGAAGCGTTCAATTTTCAAGTCTTTCACGTAGAAAAAAGCCAGTTGGCCGTGTAGTCCGTAAGCTTCCACAAACTTGCGTACGTCCATACCGTTCACGATGATGTGCAGGCCTTCCACGGTTATGTTCTGGTCAAATGTTTTGGTCTTTGCCCCTTTGTTGATGAGGACGTGGGAGAAGTCACCCCGTTCATTTACTTTTTGGATAAAAACCCCATTGCCAAATTGGAGGCTGGTGTTGCTACCGATGTACACTGTACCTGCAAGTTTGTAGGTTCCTGGAGTACTCACCTGGATGGTTCCACCTTGATCCACCGCTTTTTGCAGGGCCTGCATGTTTTCGAGGCCGGTGGCGTTGGGGGAAAAACCGAAACTGGCGGCGTTGGTGAAGCCACTCGTTGAAGGCAGCGGCCCAGCTTGAGCCCACAAAGTGATCCAAGTGCACAAGGCGAGACAAAAAAGCAATGTTGATTTCATAGGTATGGATGGGTGAAAAAGGATGTGAATGCTTGAGTGCTAAAATAGACAATGAATAGCAATTTCCCGGCATTCGTCAGGTGAATTATTCGTCATTCACAATTGCTTTTTCAAAACAGCCATGGTTTGCTTTTGCTTTTTTACAACAACGTTACGTGCTTGTAGTGCCTTACGCTTGGATGCCAAAGTAAGGCATTATATTTAAGCTATTGGGTCGCGCTAGAAATTCCTATCCACTCCTACCTTGGATTTATTTTGTCCCACCGATGGCACTTTTTGTAATTTTGCATCTCTCGACCACAAATCCCTTTTTTATGACCAAAACCAAAACCTACTGGCTCTGCCAAATTACCGGATGGTTGGGTATGGTGGCCATCGAAGCCATCAATTTTACCTTTTTTATTGTTGGAAAATTCAGCCTTGAGTACTTGTTGTTTTTTCTGACTTTGGCCTTGGTGGGGGTTGTGCTTACCCATGCCCTAAAGTTGCTGTTGGCTAGATTGAATTTTTTTCAGAACAATTCCACGTTTAGAATCTGGCTGGGGGCCTTGTTATACTCCCTGACGCTATCCTTGCTACTAACTTGCGCCAATATTGGCATCAACACGGCACTGGGAATCTCCTTGAGTGAACAACTTACACCAATCAGCTTATTGGGCCTAACCCTCAACTGGATGCGCTACGTTGGAGTATGGGTGATCATTTATTTTTTGTACAAAATCATGGACATCAATGCGGCCCTCAAACAGGAAAAATTAAGCGTAGAAACCTTGGCTAAAAGCGCCGAACTAGAGCTGTTGCGCTCCCAATTGAATCCACATTTCCTGTTCAATGCGCTCAACAGCATCAAAGCCCTCATTAGCATTGATCCCGAAAAAAGCCGGGAAGCCATTGTGCTCCTAGGGGAAATTTTACGTTTTACCCTCAATTACGGCCAGGAAAGGGAAATTGCCTTACAAGCCGAAATCGAAGAGGTTCAAAAATACCTCCAACTGGAGCAAATCCGCTTTGGCGCTGGTTTGGCTATAGATTGGCAGATCGAGGATCAGGTTCGCCATCAGGTTATTCCGCCGGGCATCTTGCTTACTTTGGTAGAAAATGCCATCAAACATGGGCAGATCAATGCTCAGGGGCTTATTGAACTGCGTATCGGACTCAAACTTTTCAACGATGCCATCCAACTGGAAGTTGCCAACTCTGGAGCCTGGCAGCCTGATGCCACTCATCGGGGAGTTGGATTGCGTTTGGTTCAGCGGCGCTTGGAAGCCATTTATGGAACTACTGCCCATTTTACGCAACACAATGAGCCCAATGCTGTTCTCATCCAAATCACTGTACCCAAACGATTGCCATGAGCTACACCGCCTTAATCGTCGAGGATGAATACCTGGCTGCCGAAGAACTCCGCAAAATGTTGGCCGCCCACCCTGAGGTAGAGGTTTTGGGCATTGCCGAAACATTGCCTGCCGCCATTGAGCAGATTCAAGGCCTCAAACCCCAGTTGTTGTTCCTCGACATCAACTTGCGTGGAGCCTCGGGCTTTGATTTGCTCGAACAACTGGATGAAGCACCCTTGGTCATTTTTATCACCGCGTATGATCAGTATGCCATCAAAGCTTTTGAAGTGAGTGCCCTGGATTATTTGCTCAAACCCATCAATCCGCTGCGTTTGGCCGAAGCCATCGAAAAGCTCAAAAAGCAACTCCTTCCAAAAGATGCCAACCCAACTAGGTTAAGCATTGACAAACGTATTTTTATCAAAGATGGCGAGCAATGCTTTTTTGTGCCGCTTGCGGAAGTATTCCTTATCGAAAGTGTGGGCAATTATGCCCGGATGTATTACGGCAACAATAAGCCACTCTTGCACAAGTCGCTCAATTATCTGGAAGAAAAGCTCCCGGACAGTCACTTTTTTCGCGCCAATCGTCAGCATATCCTCAACGTTGAGTTCATTCAAAACATCCAGGCTTACTTTAACAATACGCTTATGGTGGACTTGCCCGGAGGGCATAGGGTTGAGATCAGCCAGCGCCAGTCGGTCAAGTTTAAGGAGCGGATGGGGATATAGCAGCACGCTATAAATAACGCTACCACCCAGCCCAAATAAATATCTTTACTCTGGCAGTCAAATATATACCCCACGCGGGGTGGGGTATAGCAGCAAAATCGTGCACATCAGAATTGACCTAATTGGTAAATCCATACATTATTGAAATAAAAATCAATTTTTGACTAAGGGGATTTGTCAAAACTGTAGTCTTGAAAGGTTAAATTTTGGTATTGTCAACTCATTGGCTAAACCCAAACCTCACATCAGTCCAAAATTCACGGGTCAAATGCAAGCAAAATTACCTAAAGATGCTGCCCAAAAGACCTCCGAAGCAAAATTGAGATTGCTTTCGGAAGACGAAAATTTATCAGCAAACCAAAGTGCGCAGGAGGCCAGTGCCAACGATGAGGTGCTCATCCTACAGGCTTTCAAAGTGAGTCCAGAGCGCGGATGTGAATTGTTATTCCGACGTTATCACCGTGCTTTGTGCAGCCATGCCATCCGCTTTGTGTATTCCAAAGAATTGGCCGAGGACATCGTCAGTGAGGTTTTTTGTAAATTCTGGAGAACCCAGGCATATGCCTCCGTTTCTTCCTCCTTTCGGTTTTACTTGTTCAGGAGTGTGAGGAATACGGCTTACACCCACTTACGCTCGGAGTTTAAGCCATCCATTGACCTTGAAAACATTGTGGGTTTAGAAAGTTCAGGAGAGTTGCGGCCTGATTACATTACCCAGTACGAAGAAACCTCCCAGCGGCTCAAAGTTTTGGTAGAAGCCCTGCCTCCACAATGTCGCAAAGTATTTCTCAAAAGCCGATTTGAAGGCAAACGTTATCAGGAAATTGCTGATGAAATGGGCATTTCTATCAAGACCGTAGAAGTACATTTGGCCAAAGCCCTGAGTTTGATTCGGAAAGGTTTGAAAGACTACCTCATCATGCTCTTTGGCTTGTCGATTTTGTATTTAAAAAATTGGCTGAGCTAATAAGTAACGCAGAAAAATTAACTTCCCGATTTTGGGTTTTGAATAGGAAGTCGAACGGTTCATTTCAAGTGAACTTCCTATTCAAAAGCCTCTCTAAAAATCGGGAAGTAATTTTTTGCGTCAGACTAAGGTGTTTTTATTAAAACGTAGTCTCTCAAAACAGTAAAACATCAAGTATGGAAGCTGAGATCACAAAAGAACTGCTATTTGAACATTTTGCCAATCGAACTACTCCGTTGCAACGCAAGCAAATTGATGCCTGGTTGCACCTGGAGGCCAAAGAAGAATTGTACTATCAATGGTTGGAGGAATGGGAAAATAATAACCTTGAATACCTGCCCCAGAGTGAACAACTTATTCAAAAGTATCTCGATTTCCTGCATAGTCACCCAGTTGAAACGCTTATGCCAGAACAGGTTGAGGTAACCGAACCGCAGGTTTCCTTTCGGCGATTTACCGCCTATTGGTATTTAGCTGCTGCAATCCTTATTTTGGTGGGTGCCAGCTTATGGATTTTTCGTGCCGGGTTGATTTACCAAACCTACCAAACCCAATACGGAGAGGTAAAATCATGGGTACTGCGCGATGGTAGCAAAGTAACCCTGAATGCGAATTCCGCTTTAAAGGTTCCACGTTGGGGTTTTGGTCAACGAAATCGTAAAGTACATTTACAAGGGGAGGGCTTTTTTGTGGTAACCCACTTGAAGCATCATCAAAAATTCATCGTCCAAGCCCCCAAGAATCTCGAGGTAGTGGTTTTAGGGACTGAATTCTCCGTCTTTGCTCGCGAGCGTGGTGCTAAGGTAATTTTGAACAAAGGAAAAGTCAAAATTAACTATCAAAAGGCCGAGACCAAACAAACGCTCATCATGAAACCTGGAGATATCGTGGCTTTTGATGAAAAAAATCAATTGTCGCACCAGCACAATGCGGAGCCTTCAGCATCCTCAGATTGGGCGGAAAAACGCTTCAATTTCCAAGCGACACCATTGAGCGAGCTAGCACTGATCCTACAAGAAACGTATGGATTACAGGTATCCGTTGACTCGTCATTGTTACAACGCAAACTAATGGGATCTTTCCATGCCGAAAATGTAGACGAATTTTTACAAGCCATTTCAGAACTGATGGACATCCAAATCCGTCGAGAAGGTAAACAAATCCAGCTGATCGAACCATAACCTATTTCACTCACTACTACAAGCATCAGGTCATGATACAATCATTCCAAAAAGCCCCAGCCTTGGGGCTAATGGCTATCTTATTGTTGCTCGGATTCCCTGGAAACGCTCAAATGCAGGCCAGTACCCAAAACCGACAGGTGGCACACAGCAATAGTTCCCAAATCCGCAGTCTTCAACTTAGCGAAGCGCTGACGGAACTCAAACAAAAATACCGCGTTGACATCCTTTTTGAACTAAAAACGGTAGAGGGGATTGTCGTTCAGCAAAAATCGATTGACCTGGCCTTAAGTCTGGAACAAAATCTAGACAAGTTGCTACTGCCTTTAGGGTTGAAGTACAAAAAATTTAACCGTACTTCCTACGTGGTCAAAGAAAATAAGAAACCCAAAACAACTGGAAGTGTAAAACATACCGGGCAAGGGAGTGAACTGACTCAGTTAAATCGAGATGCCTTTGAAATCCAACCCAGTGGTAGTATTGTCAAAGATGCACTCCAAGAACCCCTCAGCCCAAAACGCCCCCCTCGAACCATGATTGGAAAAGTACTGGACGAAACCGGGCAGGGTTTGCCGGGGGTGACCATATTGGTGAAGAATACTCAATTCGGTACAACTACGGATGTGGATGGCAGTTTCAGAATAGAACTTGAAGAGATGCAAGTCCAACTGATTTTTTCCTCCGTGGGGTACATTACTCAAGAGCTTACTGCCAAAGAAGGGATACCTTTGGTAGTGACTTTAGAACCAGACGCTAAAGCATTGAGTGAAGTGGTGGTCGTAGGGTATGGTACGCAAAAGAAAAAAGACCTGACTGGAGCTGTGGTAAGGGTAGACCCCAAACTAAATGAAAGCAGCCCCAATGTAAATGCGGTGCAAAACCTGCGAGGATCGGTAGCGGGGGTAAGAGTCATTGACAGCGGCCGCCCGGGTGCCGACGGAACCATCTCCATTCGTGGCAATTCATCCATTTCAGCCAACAATGCGCCTTTGATTGTATTGGATGGCATTATTTATACCGGCGGGCTTTCAGACATTAACTCCAATGACATTGAATCTATGGACATTCTAAAGGATGCGAGTTCGGCCAGTATTTATGGGTCAAGAGCCACCAACGGGGTCATCTTGATTACCACCAAAAAAGGGGCAAGTGCTAAGCCAAAATTCATTTACAATACCTACTACGGCATGTCGGACTATTCACATACCCCTCAACTGATGGGGCCCGAACGGTATTTGGCCATGAAAAAAGATGCCTCTGCCTTTTTGGGAAGACCGCTTACTTTGCAAGCAATAGAAGAAGCGAATGTAAACGCAGGTATTTCAATTGACCCTTGGCAAGCCATTGCCCAATCTGCCCCCATGTCCAACCACGAATTGAGCGTATCGGGGCGTTACGAAAAAGTAAACTACTACATTTCAGGATCTTACACCGATATGAAAGGAAGAATTATCGGCGATAATTTCAGCCGTCTGTCGGCAAGACTCAACCTTGAAGTGGCCGCAACCGACTGGCTAAACATCGGTACCAATTCAGGGTATACCAAAAAGGATTACTCTGGTGTTCCGGCTAATCTGGAGTTTGCCAGTTATTTGAGCCCCTTTTCGTCTTTTTTTTATGAGGATGGTGCCATCCGAAACCTGCCCATGGGCGATGGAATTGCCCCTAACCCCATTCGTGCTTCGCTGTCGAATGATCATTTACAGTTGACCAATACTTTTTTCAATAACCTTTATGCCGACCTGGCCCTACCGATTTCGGGTTTATCGTATCGCTTGAACTTGGGAAACAATTTCCGGTTCAACGATGATGCCAATTTTACCCCTTCCATAAACGAACCAAGAGATGGCTTGTTTCGACTGGCAAATGGTAGCAAAAGCCACCGCAAGCATCATTATTTGACGCTTGAACACATTGTGAAATACCAAAAAGCACTCGGTCAATTCCACAATATTGATGTAACGTTGCTACAAAGTTTTGAAATGACCAACGAAAGTGGCTCCGCTCTTTCGAGCAATAATATTTTTAACGACGCACTTTCTTACAACGGTCTGGGCATTGGCGAGAACCCAACTGTATCTTCATCGGCTTTGAAATCCACAGCAAACTCCTATATGGGGCGCATCGGTTACAAATTCAGAAACCGCTATGTATTCAACGCTACGGTCCGACGGGACGGCTACTCGGCTTTTGGATCGGGACGTAAGTTTGGCGTTTTCCCTTCAATGGGTTTAGGCTGGCTGATCTCGGAAGAAAAGTTCATGAAGGTTGTCCCTGTTATTAGCTATTTAAAACTCCGCTACACCTACGGCAAAAATGGGAACCGAGGCATCTCGCCTTATTCATCACAAAGCAACCTAACGCAATCGGGCAACCAATACGTTTTTGGCGACGGCGGGGTTACATCTATCGGTATCACCCCAACCTCCATGGCCAACAATGACTTAGGTTGGGAAACGACGGTGGCTTCCAATTTAGGCCTGGATTTTAGTATCTTGAATGAAAAAATCTCGGGTACAATTGAGTATTATTCAAAGAATACCACTGATTTACTGTTGCAGTTACGGATTCCGAATATGACTGGCTATGAAACCTATTTTACCAACATCGGTGGTACCAACAACAAAGGCTTGGAAATATCTTTGAACACCCAAAACGTTTCAAAAGGTAAGTTTAACTGGACCACCAACTTGGTGTATTCATTCAACCGCAACAAAATCACCAAGTTGTCGGGTGTGGATTTAAACAACGATGGTGTAGAAGATGACGACATTGCCAGTAGTAGATTTATAGGGAAGCCGCTCGGCACCAACTTTGATTATGTTTGGGACGGCATCTGGCAAGCGGGTGAAGACAACAAGTTAGACCCCACCTCCAAGCCCGGCTATGTGAAATTTAAGGATGTGGACGGCGACGGTAAACTCACTCCGCTGGACAGACAGGTTTTACATTCTAATCAACCCGATTTTTTGGCGGGGCTTACCAACCGTTTTTCTTACGGCGGGCTGTCATTGTCGGTCTTTTTTAATGCGGTTATTGGTGGGTATAGCCCCAACAGCCTCTTAAATCATGGTTCGAATTTCTTCGACCGAACCAATTTGATGGATTTGCCTTACTGGACTCCTGAAAACCCTTTGACCGACCGCCCCAGCATCGGCTATCCCAATGCCTTAGGTTACCGTTTCTATCAAAGCCGTTCGTTCATACGTTTTCAGGACATCAGCCTGAGCTATGATTTGCCCAAAAATGTACTCTCAAAAGCCAAAATCGGAAGTGTGAAAGTTTATGTAAGCGGCAAAAACCTGAAAACATGGACAAAATGGGACGGTTGGGACCCTGAGCACGGCTCGGGTGGGCGGTTACCCGCCAACGGCCCACTGCTGTCTTCCTGGGTAATGGGCTTAAACATCGGTTTGTAGACTTATGGTCAAACTTTTAAAATCGTAAAACAATGAAAATTTTATTGCAACATATAAAAGTCAGTCAATGCCTTTTGCTCGTCTTGTTGCTGTTGTGCGGCAGTTGTAAAGACAGTTTTTTGGACGAAGTACCCTTGGACAGATTCAGCCCTGAAAACCTGCTCACTTCAAAGGCGGGTTTTGAGACTGTCATCGTGGCACTGCATAAAGCTGCCCGAGACGAAAGAACCCTTGACCGCCCGGATCAAATGGGAACAGGAACGGATTTGTGTACAAGTGGGGTAGCCGACGGTCGATTTCTGAAGGATTATTCGCTCTTATTGCCCGAAGACCAAATTGTGGTGTATTATTGGGATTGGGCGTATACAAATATGCTCAAAAATGCGAATTTGATTATTTCACGAGCCGAAAACCCGGCCGTGAAATGGACTGAAAAGGAGAAAAATGAAGTGGTAGCGGAAGCCAGGTTTTTTAGAGCCTTTACTTATAATGTGCTGGTCAATCTGTTTGGCGGAGTACCCATTGTGGACAAGGAGTTGACCCAACCCAAATTCGATTTTACCCGTGCATCAAGGTTGGAAGTCTTGAAATTTATCCAGGCCGACTTGGAGTTTGCCTCAACCTGGCTACCCAACGTACAGACGGGGGCCAATAAAGAAGGGAGAATTTATAAAGCGGCAGCCCTGCATCTGCTCTCGGAGGTCTATATCAGTTTGGGGTTGGAAACAAAAGATGCCTCTTTTTATGATAAATCCATTGAAGCTGCCACCAAAGTAATCAACGGCAGTGCGGGATCGTATAGCCTGATGACCAAGCGATTTGGGAATACTGCCAGAGTCGGCGATGTATTTTCTGATTTATTTTGGTCTGGTCAGCAAAATAGAGCTTCGGGAAATCTGGAAACGATTTGGGCCGTGCAATACGAATTTTTGACCGTGGGTGGTGCAGAAAATCTAAATCATGATTTGAGGTGGTGGGGGCCTCAGTTTGAGAACATTCGCTCACCCGATAACAAAAGGATTTTAGTTACGGATTCCATTGGGCGCAGCCAAGGCGGCAACCGCCCCACCAATTACTTTTTCTACGACATTTGGAAGGACAATTTCGATAATGACATCAGGAATTCAAGGCACAATATTCGTAGAGATTGGTACTACAATGACCCAACCTCAACGTTCAAAGGCCAAAAGGCCAGCTATGTGCTGGTGAACGGCAAAGCCTTTGTGGCCAATTCCAACGGTACACCCACCACCATTGCTGTGGATACACTACGTTGGTGGTATCCGATGGTTCGTAAAATCGAAGGAACCATGCAGCAGGGAGCGATCAACGGACGAACCAACAACGACCAAATCAGAATGCGTTTAGCCGAAACTTACTTGTTGCGGGCAGAGGCGTACGTTCACAAAGGGCAGCCCGCCCTGGCAGCAGCGGATATCAATGTGGTGCGCGCCCGGGCCAATGCCAAGCTGGTTGACGCCGCTGCGGTAAATATTGATTATATTTTGGACGAAAGAGCCAGGGAACTCATTGTGGAAGAAGCCAGACGCAGAACCCTCGTGCGATTGGGCTTATTGTACAAAAGAGCCATTATTCACAATTGGGACGCCAAAGCCACGATGAAGCCACACCATGAGCTTTGGCCTATTCCGCAAAAAGCGATTGATGCCAACCGGGATGTAAAATTGGCACAAAACCCGGGTTACCCTGGTGCCTAAAAGCAGGTCAACGTGATGATGGTTCAAATTCAACCTTTGAACCATCATCATTTCCTGTCAATTCTCAAAATACCAATCGTATGAAAAGAAGTGAGTTCATCAAACAAACTGCCTTATTGTCAATAGGTTCTCTGCTGACTCCGTGTATCGCGCAAGCAGCAAAAAAGGATAACCCTACCCTGCTTTTGGTGTCGGGTTGGCAAGATGTGAATATCGGCGACATCGGCCATACGCCTGGCTTGCTGCACGTGTTGGAGACGTTCATTCCCAAAGCCACCATTATTTTGTGGAAACGCAGCAAGGGTGACGAGGTAAAGAAACTGCTGAATAAAAACTTTCCGAAAGTTAAAATCATTTACGGCAGCGTAAACAACAACAAAGACGTGGATAACCCCGAAGTTATGGAAGCCTTCAAAAAAGCCGATGTGATGATTCACGGGTCGGGCCCATCGTTGGTTGGGGGTGATAACCTGGCGAGTTGGATGAAACACACCACCAAGCCCTTCGGCATTTATGGAACCACCCTCGAAAACCCAAGCCAATACCACCAAAGTATTTTGCAGAAAGCAGCCTTTATCTATACCCGGGAAACCAAATCCATCGAACATTTGAAAAAGGTAGGCATCTCTGGCGAACATGTGCAGTTCGCACCCGACGCCACGTTTTTTATGCACATCAGAAACGACGAAAAAGCAAATTCTTTTTTGAAAGCCAACGGTTTGGAAGATAAAAAATTCATTTGTGCCGTTCCTCGTTTGCGGTATACGCCTTATCATAAATTCAATCCCAACAACAACGGTTGGAGCGCGGAGCGAATAAAACTGGTAGAAGAAACCAACGAAAAATACAAGGAAGCCGACCATGCCAAACTGCGGGAAGCCATGATAGCATGGGTACGGGAAACGGGAAATAAGGTGCTGGTCTGCCCCGAGATGACCTATCAAGTAGAAATCATGGATGAATTACTCATCAATCCACTGCCCGACGACGTAAAGCCGTTTATTGTCAAACGGGGCTACTGGCTACCCGACGAGGCCGCCTCTATTTACGCCAAAGCACATACCGTGTTGAGTTTTGAGTGTCATTCACCCATCATTGCAGCGGCCAACGGTACGCCTTGTTTTTATTTGCGCCAGCCCGAAGATACCATCAAAGGGCAGATGTACTACGATTTGGGCTTCAATGATTGGGTATTTGAAATCAACCATACTACGGGTAAAAAAATCGCCGACCGCCTGCGGGAAGTTTGGACAGATTACAAAAAAGCCAATGTACAGCTCAAAAAATGCATGAAAAAAGTTGCAAATATTTATAAAATCGGTACTGATCGAGTGAAAAAGCTGCTGGTTTGAGTTGAATAGAAAAGATCAATATATATACTTGAATTGGCTTGCTACTTTTCTGAACTGCGTTCATCACCACATTTCCGCATTCCTGTAAATTGAATTTCCTCCTTACTGTA
>ENA-UOWO01006825-UOWO01006825.1-activated-sludge-metagenome-genome-assembly--contig:-NODE-6825-length-11527-cov-4.902545_pt1 | contig 11527 bp, 9 predicted proteins | sample MGYA00238148_ERZ761564 | MGnify/ENA primary metagenome ERZ761564 (study PRJEB28885, sample SAMN05720194) | activated sludge metagenome | isolation source: Anaerobic digester | place: USA...
CAGGGGATTATCCTTTTTGTGAGCATAGCTGAATCGCTTCCTTTAAATCTAAAGTCCCTTCATAAATGGCCCGGCCGGTGATCGCGCCGGTGATGCCCAGTGGTTCCATATCCCGGAGCTGCTCAATATCCCGGATATCTTTAATGCCTCCGGAGGCGATGACCGGAATGGTGACCGCCTTGAGCAGTTCTTTGAGGGCGGCGTAGTTGGGGCCGCTGAGCATTCCGTCGGTTTTAATATCCGTGTAAATCAGGCACGTGAGCCCCATCCGTTCCAAATCCCGGGCAAAATCAGTGGCCTTGATGTGCGTGACCTTTGTCCATCCTTTTGTCGTCAGATATCCGTCCTTGCAGTCCAGGCTCACGGTGATTTTTTCCGGCCATCGCGCCAGAAGATTTCTTAAAAACTCCAGGTTTTCGATGGCTTGAGTGCCTAAAACAACGCGCGCTATGCCGGCGTCAAGCAGCGTGGCGATTTCGGCTTCAGTCCGGATGCCGCCTCCGCATTGCACCGGGACAGCAACAGCCCGGGTAATTTTAATGATCGTTTCCGTGTTTTGGGGCGTGCCGTTTCGCGCGCCGTCCAGATCAATCACATGCAGCCATGGGGCTCCGGCTTGTTCCCATGTTTGAGCCACCTGGACAGGGTCGTCCGCGTATTGCGTCGTATCTTGAAAACGTCCCTGTTTGAGCCGGACGACCCTTTTGTCTTGTATATCTATGGCCGGATAAAGGATCATGTGTTCTCAATGAAATTTTTAAGAATGCGCAGCCCGATGTCCTGGCTTTTTTCCGGGTGAAACTGGACACCGAACACGTTTTTATCCCAGACAGAGGACGAGAATGATCTGCCGTACTCCGTTAAACTGGCGGTTATCTCCGGCTTATCCGGTTTTACATAATACGAATGGCAAAAATACACGTATGTTTCTAGAGGCAGCCCTTTCCATAAGGGACAATCATCCCGCTGGAAGACGAGCGCATTCCAGCCGATATGGGGAACTTTCTGGCCCGGAGGGAATCGTTCGACTGTCCCGGTTAGAAGGTTTAATCCCGGGACATCGCCACCTTCCGTGCTTCGGCTGAACAATAATTGAAAACCGAGGCAGATCCCGAGGAACGGTTTCCCCGTTGTCACGAAGTCTCGTATAATGTCCATGAGCCCCAGTTCGTGTAATTTCTGCATGGCCGGGGCCATGGCCCCGACTCCCGGGAGGACGAGCCTTTCCGCTTGGGCGACCAGACCGGCCTCGTTGGTGATGGTTGCCCGGGCCCCGGCTTTTTCAAAAGCTTTTTGCACGCTGCGCAGGTTGCCCATGCCATAATCAATAATCGTAATATCCATATCTGCCTGTTTTAAATTTTAGCGTATTCATTTAATTCTTAGTCGATAATTCCTTTTGTCGAAGGGATCGTTGCGGCCCTGCGAGGGTCGATCTGTGTCGCTTGATCCAGCGCCAGGCCCAGGGATTTAAAAACGGTCTCTAAATTGGTGTGCAGGTCGTCACTCTGTCCGCTGACTTGGACAACCAGGGTCGCTCCGAGGCTGTGCGCGAACGATTCCAGTAAATGCTCCATGTAAGAGATCGAGTACCCTTCTTGATCCTGCCCTTTGGTCAGGTTATGGCTGAAATAGCCCCGTCCGTTGATATCAATGACCGCGTGCCCCAGGGTCGATTCCATCGGCGCGAACCCGGACCCGAAACGGCGTATTCCTTGTTTTGTATCCAGGGCTTGACTAAAGGTTTTGCCCAGCACGATCCCGATGTCTTCGTTCGTGTGGTGGATATCGATCTCAAGGTCCGCTTTCTGGACCGTCAGTTCCAGATCAAAAAAGCCGTGAAAAGCGAAGAGCTCAAGCATATGATCAAGAAAACCGATCTGAGTTTTGATCCGGGCTTCTCCCCTCCCGTCGATATTGAGCTGGCAGGAAATTTCGGTCTCTTTGCTTTTTCTTAGAAAACGGGTTTTCCGTTCACTGGATACGCCCATGATCGTGATCCTTTCATCCCTTGGTTTCTGGTTTATGGTGTCCCGTGAAGCGGATCTGCACCGAATCCGCGTGCTTTGTCAGATTTTCCAGCTGCGCGATTTTGATGACGTTGGGATAAACTCTTTCCAGGGCGCGCCTGGAAAAGGAAATCACGTGGCTGGTTTTCATAAAGTGGTGCACGCTGAGACCCGAAAAGAAACGGGCGGTCCCCATGGTCGGTAAGACATGGCTGGGGCCAGCGGCGTAATCTCCAACCGCTGTGGGGCTGTAAGGCCCTAGAAAGATCGCGCCGGCGTTGCGGATTTTCCTGGAGATGCTTTTAGGATTGTTCGTCAGGATTTCCAGATGTTCCGGAGCGATCTTATTAACCACGTCCACTGCCTCATCCATATTCTGGACATAAATCCCATAGCCGTTCGCGAGGCGTTTGCGGACCTGCCGCAGGAGTTGTTTTGACGTTGTCACCAGAATGGCCAATCCCCCCAGATGCTCCATTTGCGCTTCGAGATCAGCGATCACAAAATCCGGGTTGCTGAACCGGTTGGCGATAATCACAAGCTCCGAAGGCCCGGCCAGCATGTCAATATCCACAAAGCCGAACAATTGCCGTTTAGCTTCCGTGACATACATGTTCCCGGGCCCGATAATCATATCCACTTTGGGGACGGTCTTGGTGCCGAGGGCGAGCGCGGCCACGGCCTGCGCGCCTCCCATTTTATAAATTGAGTTTACTTTCAGCAAATTGGCCACGGCCAGGATATGCGGGTTAATATGCCCCTGGGAGTTCGGGGGTGTCGCGATGATAATATTTTTGACGCCGGCGACTTTGGCCGGGATGACGGTCATATAAACGGATGAGACCAAAGGCGCGGTACCGGCCGGGATGTAGATGCCCACCGTCTCCAAAGGATGGATATTTTCTCCCAGTAAAACCCCTTCTTGATCTTTGATGCGGCAGGGCTTGGGGACTTGTTTTTTGTAAAAGAGCGTAACGTTATTAATAATCACTTTCAGGTTATTGATAAAATCGCTGGTGATATTCTGATACGCCGCGCTGATCTCATTTTCCGCCACGCACAGATCCTTGGGATTTAATTTGGCTTTGTCAAATCGACGGGTGTATTTAATGACCGCGTCATCGCCGCGCAACTGGACATCTTCAATGATCTTTTTGACTTTCTCTTCAATGTGCCGTTTGCGGACGTTCTGATGGCGGTTGTAGATATCTTGGATACCCTGACCGTTGAGTTTAAGGATTTTCATGCTGAAGTGTTCCTTTGTTTAATAAAATTCTCGGCCTGCCGCAGCGCGTCCACCAGTAAACCCGGGTTCTGGCTGCCGGCTTGGGCCATTGTGTCGCGCCCTCCGCCGTTCCCTTTGATTGCTTCAGCGATCACCTGAATAATCTCCTTCGCGTTCCAGCCTCCTTTGACAAGCGCTGGGCTCACGACGGCCAGGACCTGCACGTCGTCTTTGCTCCGGGATGCCAAAATGACGATCGCGTCAAACTGCTGTTTAATAGTGTCAGCGAGTTTTCTCAAGACATTAGTCGCCACGCCATCAAACGTGCGCGTGATGACCCGTGCCCCGTTGAGGTCCCGTGCCTCTGAAAGAATTTTGGGAAGCTCCTTGAGCACGGCTTCCGTCTGGTATTTTTCCAGGTCTTTCTCCAACTGCTTCATACGTTGGATTTGCAGAGCGGCGCGTTCGTCTAGCTCTGTCACCGGTGATTTCATCAATTGGGACAGGCGGCGGAGCAGGTCTTCCCGTTCGTTGATAAATCCCAGGGCCCCGGTGCCGGTTTTGGCTTCGATGCGCCGGATTCCCTGGGCGATGGCAGACTCGTTTATAATTTTAAAAATCCCGATTTGCCCGGTGGAGTCCAAATGGGTGCCTCCGCACAGCTCAATGGAAAAATCATCAATTGCCACCACCCGGACTGTGTCGGAATATTTTTCGGCAAAGAACGCCAGCGCGCCGTTATTTTTAGCCTGGTCCAGCGGCATAGTTTTTTTAGAGACTGTCCCGCAGGTGAGGATACGGTCGTTGACATAGGTTTCCAAGGCACGGATGTCATCAGCGCTCAAGGCCTTGGGATGAGAAAAATCAAACCGCAGGCGTTCTTCATCAACCATGGAGCCCTGCTGTTGGACATGTTGGCCCAAGATGTGGCGTAAGGCCGCCTGCAACAGATGGGTGGCGGTGTGGTTGCGCATAATCGCCATGCGCCGTTTTATGTCGATTTGCGCCGTCACGTTTTCTTCAAGGCTCAGGCCGCCGTTTTCGACCTTCCCGTTATGAATGAAAATGTCGGAAATTTTGTGCGTGCCAGTGACGCGGATCGTCCCGGACGGCCCCTGGATGACACCGGTGTCGCCGACTTGACCGCCGGATTCCGCGTAAAACGGGGTGGCGTCCAGCACGCATTGCACTTCCTCCCCTTCCTGTACGGTGGCGCGTTCTTGTGTGTTGACAAAAAGTTTAAGGATCCGCGCCGGGACAGTATTGTGTTCATACCCCAGGAATTGTGTTTTACAAACGTTGAGGTTCAGTTCAGTGTCCGTGAAGACGTCCCCGGCCATTTTGCTGGCTGCCCTGGAACGGCACTGCTGCTGATGCATCAGTTGTTTATAAACATCAAGATCCTGGCAGAGAAATTCTTCTGAAACGCCTTTCTTTTTCGCTGTCGCCACGATCACAGAAAGCGGCAGCCCGTACGTGTCCCGGAATTTGAAATAAGTTTCCCCCCGTTCCCGGGAGGACATGGCGGTTAAATCCAGGGTTTCCAGTTCCGGGATCCGCTGGGAGCGCACTTGGATGAATGCCTCTTCGGTTTTCTTGATAAGATCGGCGATATCCTCGGCTTTGTCAGCCAATTCCGGGTACTGGTCCTGCATCACCCGGACGACTTCCGGGACAAGCTGGTAGATGCCGGGTTGTTGCGGCCCGTAAGACAGGGCGATGTTGGCGCTGTCATTGATCAGCCTTTTGACCACGGAACCCCGTTCTTTATTGGAAGGAATAATCCCGTCAGAGATCGCAAAGACGATAGCCCGGATGTGATCGGCCACGATGCATTCCTCTTCCCAGGAGAGGTCCCCGGGAATGAGCTGCCGGATTGCCTGGCGGATCCCCACGAATAGGTCCGTATCGAAATTGTTCTTTTTCCCTTGAATGACAGCGGTGAGCCGTTCCAACCCCATGCCGGTATCAATATTCTTGGCAGGTAATGGTTCGAGCACGCCTCCGTCCTTGCGTTCAAATTGGGTGAACACTAGGTTCCATATTTCCGCGAACCGCCCGCAGTCGCAGTCCGGGTTGCACTCGGGGTTCTGGCATTTCGGGTTCCGCCCGTAGTCGTAAAAGATTTCCGAGCAGGGCCCGCAGGGGCCGTTTGGCCCTTCGGCCCTGGCGTTGGAAGGCCAGAAATTGCTTTTGTCCCCAAGCCGGACCAGCCTTTGGGGTTGAATTTTTATCGTGTCCAGCCAAATCCCGGCCGCTTCTTCATCATCCTTATGCACGGAAACCCATAATTTTTCAGCTGGCAAGTTGACGACTCCGGTCAAAAACTCCCAGGCCCACGTGATGGCTTCTTTCTTGAAGTAGTCTCCGAACGAAAAGTTGCCCAGCATTTCAAAGAATGTGTGGTGAAAGTTGGTCTTCCCCACCTGCTCCAGATCATCGGTGCGCAGGCATTTCTGGGAGGATGCGGCCCGGGTGTACTCGTCAATGTGGCCAAGGAACTGGCGCTTGAATTGTTGCATCCCGGCGGTCGTGAATAGAACCGTCGGGTCATTTTTGGGCACCAAAGAGTCGCTCCGGATGAGGGCATGCCCCTTTGAGACAAAAAAATCCAGGTATCTTTTTCTGATGGCGGATGCGGTGAGCATGGTTTAATTTCCTATGATAAAAAATCCCCGTAATGTTTGTATAAGGCAATTCCCGGATGTCCTGGAGACAGCTTGGCGGAAGTCTTCAGTATTTTTGACGGCCTGGTTATTAACGGCAATGATGATATCCCCTTCCCGGATCCCCGCGTGGTGGGCCGGGCTGCCCGGATGCAACCTGGTGATGATCACTCCGGTGATATTTTCCAGGCGGAATTGTTCGGCCACCTCTTCGGTGATATCCTGAACTTCAAACCCTTTCCAGGCCGGCGACGGTCCCGGCCCGGTTCTCGGGTATGAGGGTTGTGACAACGGGTCTTTGAGAGGGGCCCGTTCACCGATCACGATACGGAGCGTTTTTTCCTCTCCTTTATGAAGAACCCGTGCCTGCACCGTTTCCCCGATGTCCCGGTTGGCGATGTATTTGCTCAACAGAGCGCAGGTCCTCATTTTAACGTCGTTGATTGACAAGATGATATCTCCGTCAGATAATCCAGCCTGTTCGGCTGGAGCATCTTTGAGGACTTTCAAGACCAATACGCCTTCTGCGGACGGCAGGTTGAAATATTGGGCGAGCCGGTAATCTAAGTCCTGGATGCTGATCCCGATCCAGCCCTGGGTCACCTTTTTACCTTTGATAATCTGGTCGACTATTGTTTTGGCGTAATTGATAGGGATAGCGAACCCGATTCCCTGATAGCCTCCGGACGTTGAGAAAATCGCCACGTTAATGCCGATGACCTCGCCGTTCAAATTCACCAGCGGGCCACCGGAATTGCCGGGGTTAATGGCTGCGTCGGTCTGGATGAGGTCGGAATAGTCCGTGTCCCTTCGGGAGCTGGCCGGGAGCGCCCGGTGCAGAGCACTGACCACGCCGGCTGTTACCGTGGGTTGCGGATCATTCAGCACATGGCCGAACGGGTTCCCGATCGCCACAACCCATTGGCCGATTTTTAAGTCATCAGAGTTGCCCAGCGGAGGGATTGTCATTTCCAATGAGGGAATTTTAACCACCGCCAGGTCGGAGCGAGAATCCGTCCCTCTGAGTTCCCCTTCAAAAGCCCGGCCGTCCGGGAGCATGACCGTGATGGTGTCCGCACCCCGGACAACGTGTTCGTTGGTCAGAATATATCCTTTATTATCCACGATGACTCCGGACCCCAGCCCCTGACGCCGTTGTTCATATCGCGGATACCCCCCGAAAAATTCTCCAAAAAACTGATCAAAAAGGTCCCCGCCGTAATAGGCCCTCCCTGGGTCATACTGAATCTGTTCCGTTTTTATGGACACCACCGATGGTCCGACTTTTTGGGCCACAGTCTCGACAGCATGCACCAAGGACGGTTCTTCGGCATGAACGGGGGAGGTTAACATCACGGCGACCGCTCCTAGCTGGAAACATGCGATAACGCCGAGCGTTTTTTTCAGGAAGTTTGTGTTTTTACGCATGGATATAGTTCTTATTTCTTCAATCCAGAGGACTCCAGAATTTTCTTCTCGATTTGATTCAGGATTTTTGGGTTATCCAACAGGAATTTCCTGGCGCTGTCCCGCCCCTGTCCGATTTTCTCCGTTTCATAAGAAAACCAGGAGCCGGATTTAGCGATGACTTCAGTTTGTATCCCTAAATCCAGGATGTCGCTGCTGCGGGATATCCCTTCATCAAAATAAATTTCAAATTCCGCCGTGCGGAAAGGAGGCGCCACTTTGTTTTTAACAATTTTGGCGCGGATCCGGTTCCCAATGAAATCGTCCCCTTTTTTAAGCGTTTCGATGCGCCGCAGATCAATCCGGATGGACGCGTAAAATTTCAGGGCGTTCCCTCCGGTCGTGGTTTCCGGGTTGCCGAACATCACGCCGATCTTCATCCGGATCTGGTTGATAAAAATAACGGTCGATTTGGATTTATTAATGGCCCCGGTTAATTTTCTTAACGCCTGGGACATCAACCGCGCCTGCAGGCCCATGTGGGAATCGCCCATCTCCCCTTCGATTTCCGCTTTAGGGGTTAAGGCGGCGACGGAATCAATGACAATTAAGTCCACAGCGTTGGAGCGTACAAGGGTTTCAGCGATTTCGAGGGCTTGTTCTCCGGTGTCTGGCTGGGAGATCAGGAGATCTTCCAGGTTAATCCCGATTTTTTTGGCGTAGGTTGAGTCAAATGCGTGCTCCGCATCGATAAACGCCGCCACACCTCCTTGTTTCTGAACTTCCCGGATAATGCTTAGGGTCAGGGTGGTTTTCCCGGACGACTCCGGGCCGTATATTTCCACAACTCTTCCCCGCGGAACCCCTCCCACGCCCAAGGCCAGATCTAACGCCAAAGACCCCGTTGGGATCACCGGGATATCCAAATGCGCGGTGCCGTCCATCCTCATGATGGCCCCTTTGCCGAATTGTTTTTCGATCTGGGTTAACGCCAGTTCCAGTGCTTTACGTTTGTTTTCAGCTTCCGCCGCTTTCACGTCCGTCGTTTTCTTAACTTCTGCCATCTTACCCTCCCTTATGTTAGCCATGTTTGTTCTGGCACCATCCCGGGTGCCCTGAGCCTGTGGGGTAAAAATTATATATAATTAATTAATATTATTTTAAAAATGAAAATCAATTATACATGATGCCCTGGGGATTGTCAATAGTTCCCCCGTGAGGGGAAAGACAGGAAAATGAGTTTTTGCAATAGGTTAGGAATTCAAAAAGCCAGGCATCCCTTTAGGTACGGTTTTAAAGCTTCGGTCAGAGAGGGGTTCTGGTCCACAAGCCGTTGAAAATAATGAAGCGCCTGCTCACATTGTCCCACTTGATTGTAGACCTGGCTCAGGCGGAAGAGGACATCCAGACTCTCCGGTTGATAGTGAAGGACTTGTTGGTAAAAATCAATGGCGCGCTGGGGTTGATTTGTTTGTTCGAAGGTGTATGCCATGTTAAACAACGCGTCCACATTATGAGGACAGATGCGGATCGACTTTTCAAAGTACTGTTCGGCCAGAGGGTAATTGCCGGCTTGTAAATAGGCGTTACCCAGGTTGTATAGGGTCGTGCTGTCGTTGGGACGGATGTTAAGCGCGTTTTGGAAGGCGGCCTGGGCTTTCTGCGGGTCGGAGCGCTGCAGGTAAATTGTCCCGGTTTTACTGAAGCGGATAAAATCGGTATACCCGGGGTCGGCTTGTTCGCGTGGAAAGAGCAAAAGAAAGGACAGGACAAAACCGGTGATTATCCCGAGCCTCCTCCATTGTTTTGTTCTCAAAGAATCCACGATCCAGAAAAGAGTCTGGGCCTCATAAAGCAAAAAGACAGGCAGGACAGTAGCCCGATGCCGGGTTGTCAGGAAAAAAATGCTTGTCATGAGCCATTGGCTGATAATAAGCAAGTTCGGAAAATGCGCGGCAGGGTATTTTCTCAGGCTCAACAGAATTCCGAAGATCGCCAAGGGGCAGATGACCCCGAAGGGGTTGATATCCAGGGTTTTTTGCCATTGTCCCTGGAGCAGAAGATCGGCATCATGGGCGTTTTCAGTGTCGGTCAGAAAGAGCCGGGTTTTTCGCCAGAGAAGCCGCAGGTATTGCTCCGGATGCTGACGGATGAACTGGACCGCTTTATCCTGCCAGAATTGCGAGATTTCTTGCGGGGATAACTGCCGGCGGGCGATTTTTTCGGCGATGATTTTCTGGTCTTCATCCTGCCCCTGGTGCGAAGGCCTTAAGAACGCCGGGTGGTCATAGACTCCGGTGGCCAGGGGGTTGTTCCCGGTATAAAAGCTTAGGCCGCTTTGCGCGCTGATGGCCGTCCAGTCTCCGCCGATAAGGCGGTTGCGCAAGGCCACGGAACCCAGGATCATGGCGGTTCCAAGGGCCAGGGGCAGCAGGATCTTAAAGAGTTTTGCTTTCCAGAAATAAGGCCAGCGAAAAAGGATGCTCAGGGCTAAAAGAAATAGGAAAAAAATGATTTTCCCGTCCCCCAGGACGGCGAGCCCGGCGATCACCCCGAAAAGGAGCCATTCCCGGGATCGGTCTTTCAGCAGGTCGCTTGCCAGATAATAAAGGAGAAACAGCGACAGGGATATTAAGAGGGTGACCGGCATCATCAGCCAGTCGTAGTAAATGAGAATAAAGTTGCTCGCGGCCAGGATGGCGGCCAGGAACCCAACCCGTTGAGAAAAGATTTTCTTCCCGACAGCAAAAAGCAGGACACAATTAAAGGCCCCCAGGATCAAGTGAAAAAGACGAACGATTTCAAGGTGCCCGAGAGCCAGCCGGATCAGGACGGCCAAGAAATAAGGATACAGCGGCAGCCCGAAAAATGTCTTATCTCCCAGCCAGTTTCCTTTAGCGATTTCCGTGGCCCAGTCTTGGTAATATGTGACGTCGGAGCTCGGTGAGCTGTAAAATAGATAATGCGCTTTTAGGAATTGCTGGTATCCCAGCCGCAGGCAGAACGCCAGAAGAAAAATTCCGGTGTAAAGCCAGACAGGGTTGATGGGCGTTGATTTGGTTTTATTGGGCATTGTCAAGGTAAAAGCGGATCAAGGTTACACTCACTATGGCGGCGGTATCGACTTTCAGGACGTTTTTGCCGAGAGACACGGGGATCGCGCCGGCCTGGACCGCCTGTTCAACCTCACGGGGAGAAAAATCCCCTTCCGGGCCGATAAAAACTATAATGGATGTGTGCGGGGTTCCTGCCATTAAGACTTCTGGCAATGATTTCTTTTCTCCTCCCAGCCAGGGGATGACGCAGGTTCCTGCCCGGGGTATCCGGGAGACTGCGTCGCTGAAGGTCTGGCAGGGATGGATTTCAGGGACTGTGTTTCTTTGGGATTGCTTCGCGGCGTTAATGGCTATTTTTTCATAGCGGGACTGCTTCTTACCAGCGCGTTCATCGGTGAGGCGGATTTCGGTCCGTTGGGTTATGATAGGAATGATCTCCGTCACGCCAATCTCAGTGGCTTTTTCGACAATGAGTTCAAATTTGGCTTTTTTGGGGATCGCGCAAGCCAAAATGATTCCCGGTTGTCCTCCTCCCCGGGGGTGGACACAACGGTCAACCTGGGCGGAGATTTTACGGGAAGTCACGGACGTGAGGGTCGCGTATGCTTCGTCGCCGTCCTTGTTAAAAAGACAGATGGCCGCGCCTTTATGAAGGCGCAGCACGGTGCGGATATGATGGATTTCTTCCGGTGACGTTATTTCAACAGAAGGATTTTGCAGGTTTATATTGCAAAAGAAACGGTGCATAGGGAAGCTGTTTTCTCTGAAACGTTTTCGAAATTCAGGAGTTGGTGCGCGTGAGAAAAAGTGGACCGAGGGGGATTCGAACCCCCGACCTCATGATTGCGAACCATGCGTTCTCCCAACTGAACTATCGGCCCAGTGAAAAGGTGATTTATGTCCAATCGGCCCTTCTTCTCTATTCAGCTGTTTGGAAAAAGAATGAGACGGAAGCGCCATTCCTATTTCTACGTTGAAAACCTTTATACCAGATTTTTCAAGAGCTGTACAGAAAGATTTCTATAAATCAAATTCTTTCCAGGGGGCATCAATAGGAATTAAAAAATTATCGGATTTGATTTTGCCGCTGGAATGGCGAGGTGTATAATAACACCAAAATTCAGAAAGGTGTGCTTTAATGTTAATGCGTTCAATTATTTTCGC
>ENA-UOWO01006826-UOWO01006826.1-activated-sludge-metagenome-genome-assembly--contig:-NODE-6826-length-11527-cov-4.526412_pt1 | contig 11527 bp, 17 predicted proteins | sample MGYA00238148_ERZ761564 | MGnify/ENA primary metagenome ERZ761564 (study PRJEB28885, sample SAMN05720194) | activated sludge metagenome | isolation source: Anaerobic digester | place: USA...
CAGGATGTTAGGTGCTGTAAGTCAATGTGTTATTGTAATAATGGAATTATGCCAGAACAGGAAACCCTATCGTTTTGATAGGGTCGATCCTAGCGTTTTGATAAGGCAGGGTCAGTTTTGCAGGAATAGTTTGCTTGGCTGAAATAGGAGTAACTATGTGGAAAAGAATATATAACTTTTAATTATTCCAATCCGTATTCAGTAATTTTGCGGTAAAGTGTTGTAAGGGCAACGCCAAGTAGTTCCGCAGTTTTAGTTTTATTTCCGTTGGTGTAGTTGAGTACTTTTTGAATGTGTAATTTTTCTGCACTGGCCAATTCAAAAGCAGAAAGTGTTTTCCCTATTTGTCGGGTTTGATTTTGGAATTCCAGGGGTAAATTCTCAATGGTCAATTCATCATTACAAAGTATGACACTTCTTTCTATGACGTTTTTGAGTTCTCGAATATTACCATTCCAAGGATGTTGCTTCATTGCTTCCATGTAATCCTTGGAAACAGCACCTATCTTTTTGTTGGTTTTGCAAGCTGATATTTGTAAAAAATGGTTTGTCAATGACTCTATATCGCTGACTCGATCTCTGAGCGGAGGCAATTGAATTTGAAAAACAGAAATTCGATAGAATAAATCTTCTCTAAAATGTCCAAGTTCAATTTCTTTTTGTAAATCCCGGTTTGTTGCGGCAATGATTCTGACATTCACCTTTGAAGGTTTTGAATCACCAACCCTAATGAATTCCCCAGTTTCCAAAACCCTTAATAGTTTAGCTTGTAAATCTAAAGCCATCTCACCGACTTCATCCAAAAAGAGCGTTCCATTGTTGGCTTCTTCCAATAGCCCTTTCTGGTCTTTATTAGCTCCAGTAAATGCTCCGGCTTTGTGTCCAAACATTTCATTTTCTAGAAGTTCTTTGCTGAAAGCCGAACAGTTTATTGCTACAAAATGCTGTTTATTTCTCTGACTAGCTTGATGAATGGCTTGTGCGAAAACCTCTTTGCCAGTACCAGTTTCCCCTGTAAGCAAAACCGTTGTGTCAGTAACGGCTACTTTTTGGGCCAAATCAATGGCTGTTTGAATGGATTTTGATTTACCTATAATTTTATCAAAAGAATGTTGGTTACCCAATTGTTTCTCAAGTTGTTGGACTCTTCTGGTAAGCTCCACTTTTTCCATAGCGCGATATAGTAGAGGAATGATTTTGTTATTGTCATCACCTTTAGTTATGTAGTCAAAGGCACCGTTTTTGATGGCCTGTACACCATCAGGAATATTTCCGTAAGCGGTCAAAAGTATGACTTCAGAGATAGGATATTTTTCTTTGATTTGTCTGGCTAAATCAACACCGTTTCCATCTGGTAACTTTACGTCACATAGTATGACATCAAAATCATTTTGTTCCAATTTTTTTAAAGCAGATTTGCAGTCAGCAGACTGAATGACTTCAAAACCCTCAAGACCTATGATTCTAGCCAAGAGGGTTCTAAGTTTTTCTTCGTCATCAATGATTAAGACCTTTCTCAAGATGTTTTATGGTATTTGAAATGCAAAACTATGATATTTCTCTTTAGCATCGAGGAAAAGCCATTCATTTAGTATTTCTTTGGTTCTCCATTGATCCAATGCAAATTCATCATCCAATTACTCTAATAATAGTAAGGACTATATTTCTTTTAATTGAAAAATCAATCCAACTCATAGCCCAATTCCCAAATGTGTCCAAACGGATCTTTTAATTTTCCTATTCTCCACGAATCTTCTGTAGTCATCGGACAAATAGTTGTGGCCCCAAATAATAAAGCATTAGCAAAAAGCTCATCAGCATTTTTGGTTTCTAAAATGATTCTTACAGAACTATTGCTTGTTCCATCAGGACTTACATTGAAACGATGGTTCTTCATCACCAATCCAAAAATCTGCTCCTTCAAGGCTGATTTTGGCCATAATACCATTGTTTTCGCGATCGTGTTGTGTCAGTATAGTGGCTTTCCACGCATTGACATAAAACTCCATCGCTTTTTTGCCGTTAATTACAGTCAAGAAAGGTGTCAAAGTTATGGATTTTGGTTTGTTCATATTTTCAAAATTTAGTTCGAATATAGAGATTTGGTCTAAATTTGAAGAAGGTGGTCAACCGTTTATCTCAAATTCAAAGAGTAAAGAGTTTTATACACAAAGGCAAAAGACCAATTGAAATAGCGACAAAAATACCGACCCTAACATAATTTAGCTTTTGCCACCTTGCAATTCTTTCTACCAGGTTTGCTGAAAAATTAGCAGTCTGAGCGATTTTTTGAAAATCAATAATATGAGGTGCAAAATAGACGATGGTCCAAATTCTTACTGCAAAATGGACGGTAAATAATATTAAAAGCCAATCTCTAATGGGTGCTATTTTCCAAGTAAAAACGATGGCAATGATGAACGTGATTTCGTGTATGGAGTGAAATATTATCCAAAAGGATTTAAGACTTGCTCCCGTTCCATCAAGTATGAGACCAAAGTTTTGGGGCGGCGACTTGGCCCATTTTGGAACAAAAACCAAGGTTTCAAAAATCTGAGCACCATTCATTAGAAAATACATAAGCGTAGTGATGCAAATCCATACCTCAGCCCTAGTTAAATAATCTGGCGTTATGATCTCCATTTTTTATTTATTAGCATTTAATTTTTGAGTGGTCTCTTTCATTATTTTGGTCGCTTCCAAAAAATATTTTTCAATGAATTTTATTTCGGATTCCGAAAATGAGGTAATTAAATCAGTTGTTTTTTGCTGAAGTTCCTGAAAGAGCGGTTGCATTAAACTCATGATGTTTGCTTCAAGCGGTACAATGATCACTTTACGTCGATCCTCTTTTATAAACTGCCTTTTGAGTAATTGCATTTTTTCCAAGCGATCAACCAATCCTGTCACTGCCCCAGTTGTCAAACCTGTCAAACTTGAAAGCTCACCTGCTGTTAGTTCCTTGTGCTGTAAGATAAGACCCAAATATTTGTGGTCAGCACCAGAAAGTCCCGCTCTGCGTGCAATTGATTCATGCATAAAAATGGAAGCATCGGAGTAAGCTCTGCTCGCGGTTCTAAATCGTTGAAGGGAATTTTCAGTCGTCATATATCTTATTAACTAAGTATCTTAGTAGCAAAGATAAAATTGAAAATTTTAAAACTAAACAATGATGGAGTTATTTCAAAAAAGCACTCTATTTATTCCAGTATTTCAACCTCAGCTGGTACTATAAAGTATAAAATGCAGCCCGTTTCTGTCCTGACGCTGTGTTTGAAGTTTGGGGGTGTATACAGATAATCACCTTGATTTAATTGTGCTCCTTCGATGATGCAACTTCCTTCCAATACAAATAATTCTTCCCCATCTGGATGATTATGATAAGGGTATTTTGCACCTTTTTCAAATTTTAATAAAAAGCTGGGAGGTCTGCCAGTTTCATCTCTTCTTAATACTTTTATGCTAATCCCAGTAGTATCAACGCCCTGTTCTAGTAATGGCGTCCACTCAGCTTTTTCTGTTTTGACAATGTAATCCTCAATCTTGGTACTCTTCATTTTAATTACTATTTATTTAGTGAAATCAATGGCACAAAGGTGAGGCAAGACCTACTCAGATTAAATAGAAAATCCTGAGTAAAGCATGTAAATTTTAAATTTTATCTTAATCCAATTTTTGCTTTGTACTCATGAGGAGACAATTTGGTGTGTTTCTTAAAAAAGTTGGAAAAATAAAATGGATCAGTAAACCCCAAGGCAAATGCAGTTTCTTTAACAGACAGTTCTTCATAAAGAAAAAGCCTTTGAGCTTCTGAGATAATCAAACCGAATATGATCTGCTGAGCTGTTTTACCTGCGTGGATTTTGGAAAGTTCATTGAGCTTTGCTTCTGTGGTAGTCAATTTTTCTGCATAATATTTGACTGGCTGGCCATGATGAAATTCAGCTCTGATTAATTCGAGGAATTTTAGAAATAATGCATTCGGTTTCCATATTTCATCGCCATGTTCAATTTTGGCCCGGTTGATGGATACAAGTATGAGTGCTATTTTGGCATGTATTGAAATTAAATGTTGATAGGGCTGGATATGCAATTCTTCTTCAATAGACTCAAGATAAGATTGTATGTGTGGTTGAATAGAGACGTCAATAACTTCATTCCGATCAAAATGGCAAAACAAGCCATTTTCAAAAATTAATTCAATGTCAATATCATTTTTACAAAAAAAGTCATAGGTGAATCGTAGGATCAGACCTTTGCCGTTTGTTGTTGGGAAGTATTTATGGAATTGACCAGAAGTAATGGTAATCACATGGTTTGAGGGTATGACAAACTTAGTTCCATCGATTTCAACCGCAATAGAACCTTCAGAACAATAGATCAAAATGTACTTTTTAAGTCTGATTTCTTTTTCAGGGTGTAGATGTGAATTTATGTGAGTTATTTCTACCATGTATGTTTAAAATCTGCGCATTTATCTGGCTTTAGTACAATGGCAAATATCTTCAATTAAAGCATTAAACCATAAAGAAAAATGACAATTTTAGCCATTAATTTCCTTTTAGAGTTTTTATGTCCTTTGCCACCAGAGACAAGTTATTGTCAAAATGATGATCACCTGAATCCAATTTGCAAATGACGGCATTTGGCATTTTTTGGGTATAAATTTCTAGATGTTCAATTGGGACGATGCTGTCATCTACGCAATGGTATAGAAAAATGGGAATGTCTTTTGGCAAGTTGTCCGCAAAGTTTTCTTTCAACTTTATCCCATTTACCCATTCTTCGTGTCCATCCCAAAAAGGTGTAGCAATGAGAAAAATCCCTGTTATTTTTATTTTTATTGGATCTTCAGAAAGATACTTCAAGATCATGGACGCACCTAGAGAATGACCAACCAATATGATCTCGTCTTCAATGATTGATATGGCATTTTCAATTTGTTTTATGCGTCCGAAGTCTGGTTCGTCTGAATCAGTCAATAGTGGATAGTGAATGGTATAACCTAAGCCTAGGGATGACCTCAAAGATTCCACCAATTTTGCATCTTCATCGTAATCATCTTGACCCCCACCGCCTTGTAAAAACAGGATTTGTTTATTCATTTTAAGACATTTGATATTACTAGCGTAACGAATAACCCCATGGCCTAATCATACTGCTTTTTTCAAATTTGATCATTTGTCATTTAGACATTTGTTTTAGATAACTTTCATAATCAGAATAAGGTTCTCCTATTCTCTTATTTGGTTTTAAATAAATGTCACCTTTCTGATTATCTAAAATAACATTAAAATGATTGAGGATCTGGTTGCCAAAAAGGGTGGGGCGTCCTTGTGGATTGGATGGATCTGCAGCATTTGTGACAATGTCTTTAAATGTTGTTCCAGCAATTTTAGCATCCAATCTTATAATTTTCCTACCATTGATTACTTGGAGTTCTTTTAGATTTTGCCAATTTCTACCTTGACTTGTAAAGTCTTCGCCAATCACCATGGTTCCATCTCTACCCGTATCATATAAGAACCAGAAGGAGTGTTTTTTTCCATTATGTTTGAATTGTGCTTTAAACTTGGGTCTATCCTGTTCGTAAAATACCTCTTGCTTTTGATAATTTTTCGCATGTAGTGGTAACTGATCATGAACAATGAACATCTGCCGATCGTAGTCTATCTCAATTATTTTATTTTTGAAAAAACCATTTCCAATGATTAAATCTTCGTGTGGTTTCATATTTCCAACTTCGATTAACGGCACTCCATTCCAGCTAAAATCTCCAATTTTTACATTATTACTTGAACTGACTCGAGTTTCATTTACTCCTTGACTATTATCTAACATTGCTTTTCCGTCGAAAGACAGTTTTAATTTTTCAGAGGAATTTTTGTTGACACAAGCTCCTCCTGCTCCTAAATCAAATTGGATGGTCACCTCACTATCCCCATTTAGATATCCATTAAAATAGACCCTCGAACCAATCAACCTAAAGGGAAAACTTTGAGGATAAGGGTTACCTAAATTCACAGAAATAGGTGTAGGCATTTCTTTCGCAATGATGCGTGAATAACAACTGTCCTTTCCATTCAATAAGACTATAAAATCATAACTTTTATCATATTTGGTTTTAAAAGTTATTTCATCCTTGTCTGTTTTAAGCGTCACCTTACTACCTTTTGAAGGAATGTTGACATAATAGATGTCGGGTTTTAACGTAGGGTCTAGTTTCCAATCAATTTTCAAATGTTTTCCATCCATAATGATGGCTTTGTCTTTGGATGCATGAATGATTGGGAGTGGTGCTTGAGCCAAAATTTCGTTGCAAAATGCAATAAGAATGAAAGAAATAAAGATTGATTTTGTCATCATTTTTTGATTATTTTTCATGCTCAAAGGAAACATAACTGTACCTGAAAAGCATGATTTAATACCCGACAATATGCCGCCAATCGAGCGACAAGATTTATATGATGCTGAAATTCAGGTAAATACGTAAAGAATTTTTCTTGTCTATCTCGGCAGCATTTCTGAGAATAATGATAACATTTAAGAATACCCAGGAAATAGGTAACAACAAGGTGAATTTGTTCTCAATAGAAAACCAGTCATTCAAGACGATGATTGTAAGCATAAGCAAGGCCGCAATCAAAGTCATAATGATTTGGATAGAAACAATTTGACGGTTTATTGGTGAGATTTGGTTTTTATAATACATGATTACAAGAGGGGCAATGATGTTTAGTGGAGGTAGTAATACAAAAAGAATGGATGAAAGATTGATAATTTTCAACCATCTTCTGGTTTCTGAAAAGCTATTTTTTTCCTCCTCTAGAAGGTCAGACTCCTTTATTTCCAAAACATTTGCCAGGGTTTTTAATGTATGACCTTTAAGACTTGCCCCTGCTTCGATGCGTTGAATAGTTCGGACAGAGATGCCAGATTTCTCTGATAATTCCTCTTGCGTTAAGTTTATTTTTTGCCTAGCTAAAAGTAATTTCGACATTTAAAGATTTAGTTTGCTTTGATTTTCTTGTTAAGACGTGCAATTTATAGACATTTTTTTATTGATTATTGGTTTTTTTGATGCTGATCTAACGCATTGAGTTTTGATAGTTATTAAGATGATGGAGTATTTTAATATCCAACTGATTGCTTGACTTCAAAACATTAATTTTCAGAATCACTTTCAACCTTGGACATACTGTTGTCTAAAGCCCCTCTTAAGTTTGCATTTCAATCAATAAAAACAATAAAACATGACAACACAAGCAGTCGCACAACGGTATTATGAATTGATCCAGATGCACCAATACGCTCAGATTCAAAACGAACTTTATGCTCTGGATGCAGTGAGCATTGAACCAGAAAATGACAGCAATCTTCCTATAATTGTTACAGGAATTGATGCATTACGCGAAAAGGAAGGATTGTTTTTCTCTCAGGTTGAGGAAATGCATGGAAGTTACATGAGTGAAGTTGTTGTATCAACTTTCTTTTTCACCATGATGACAGGCATGGATGTAACGATGAAAGGTAAGCAACGAAAGAAGAAGGAACAAATCTGTGTTTTCGAAGTCAGAAATGGAAAAATAGTCAAAGAGCAGTTTTTTTATGATGACTTTGCCTAGTCAAATTTACAAAACGGATAAATGCACTATTTATCCGTTTTGTTTCCGTAAGTCTTTTCTAAATATTGAGGAAATGTCATTTTATGTGGCTCGAATGTTTCTGAAGTAATGATGAACGTATCTATATTTATCAATGAAAATGTACGGAAATCATTCCTCAATCTACAGAATGCTACCAGTACCCATTCATTATTTTGATTGCTAAATACTGCAAAGGGTTCCAATTTGCGTTGACTTGATTTGCCTTCTTTACTGGTATAATCAACCGAAACAACCAAATGGGCAACCAAAGCTTTTTGAATTTCTAATAGATATTTACTTTTTGGTGAACCATCAATGTAAACATTTGACACACCCATCTTTTGTTGTAATAATTCGGTCTTCTTCAAAATTCTGGTTGACATAGCTGCCCTAACTTTTGACAAAGCTTCAGAAAATTTAACAATGAGCGAAGTATCTTTACTAGACTGAATGATTAAATCCGCAGTCAATAAAGCATTTGCCTCGTCTTCAGTAAACATAATGGGTGGCAACCGGAAACCTTCCATGAGTGAATATCCTCTACCTGTTTAAGTTACTATTGGAACGCCGGCACTTTCAAGCGCTTTGATATCTCTGTAAATTGTTTTATTGCTCACACCATACTTCTCAGCTAGATTTGCAGCAATAACCAATTTGTTTGATTGCAATTGAATAAGAATTGCAGTCAAACGATTTAACCTTTTTGTATCGTTATCAATCATGATTTATTTGCTAATTCTTTCATCATATTTGAAATGACATTTTTCCAATAATTCCTTAATTCTTCCTTTTGTTCGATTTTATAAAAATCTGTTTGGTGAAAAATAACATTTGTTTTACCTTTCAAAGGTGTAAGTCTTAATTCTACGGTTGAATACTTTTCCCAATTATTATGTTTCCATCGAAATCGTAAGTGAGAATCAGGTATGTATACAACCAATTTTCCTTCAATTCCTGCTTTCGTAACAAATGGCTTTTGAATCTCAAAGTCATTCACATCAATCTCACCTAACCAAACAGAGATTCCCTTTTCTGATAAAAGCAGCTCCCACATGGCATCACTATTTATCGGGAATGTTTTAGAAACAGAAACTTGAAAACCTAAGTCTTTTATAATTTTTATTTTATTGTTTTTTTGATCCGACAAGTTCGTATTTTAGTCGGCAAATTATGATTTTAATTCCTGATTAATGAAACCAAATTTGCTTTTTATTTGGCGCAATAATTATAAAAACTATGATGTTTATTTGAAAGTTATAAATTCTAAACCAATCTAGTAACAGTTTTTCTTTTCTAAACAGCAGTTTCATGAAGTTCTTGCAAAGTTTCTTCAATGCTTTGTACCCTGTTGATCCAATTTCTGTAAGAGATATAAACCAGTACTGTCAGCGTTACTAACATTCCTGCCACAACAATACGCTTTCCAGAAGTGAATGTTATGCTTGTAGAGAAGAAAACAATGATGGCTATTCCAAACAAAAAGGAAGTGATTACAGTGAGGAATGCAATTTTTTGTAGGTTATTTTTAAAAGCATGCAATGATGCGTTTAAATTAGTCTCACTGACTGGATTGTTTAGTACCATAAAGCCAATGAAGCGATTTATTATATACAATACAGTAGCTGAAATCAAAAATAGATTTGCCCAAAGTGGCTTGGTTTCACCATCAAATCCATTATAGTATATCATTAAAAAAACAGTGATGAAAATGACTTCGATGAGGAATTTCGTTCTAATTTGTTTGATTCGGGGATGATTATTGATGTGTGTCATTGTCAATAATTCAGATTGATTTTTCTTCCCGTTTCCAAGATTTTTCCAATTTGATTTTAAGTTTTCCAATTCCATATTATTTAATTTAAAATGTTTTTGAGTTTTTCTTTTATTCTACTAATTTTTACACCCACATTATTCTCTGTAATGCCTGCCAGATGGGCAATTTCTTTATATGAATAATCTTCCAAGAAGAGAGCAATTAATGCCCTTTCGGCTTGATTCAATTTTCTGATTGCCTCAAATAGTTTTTCTTCATTTTCTGATTTTTCCTGATAGGTAGATACTGGTAGATGATCTGGTAAATCATCATAATGTGATAATGAGACTGTATTTTTTCTAAAGGTTGCGATGGCTGTGTTCAGCGCGATGCGATACATCCACGTACTAACTTTGGATTCTTCTCTAAATTTTGGAAACGCCTTCCACAATTGAAGTACTATTTCTTGGAAAAGGTCTTCCTGGTCTTGTGGCGCGTCCCTATACATTTTGCAAACCTTATAGATAATGCCTTGATTTTCTTCTATTATTTTCAAAAATAACTTTTCCACTATTTGTGCTCTTTTTTGAAAGTATGACTATTTAGCTCTCTCCAACTGCCTTTAGAAGGAGTAAATATTTACATAATGCTTTCATTAGTTGTCATGAAAGCAAAATTTCTTACAAATGTTGTTTATTTTATTTTTGAAATAACGTTGTGTAGAGCAAATAACTACATGGTTCTTTGGAAAGTGATGGACTTAAAACTTTTCTGGCACATCATATTCTACATCCGTAATATGAAATCTTGCATAGCTGAAATCACCTTTTTCAAGTCTCCAGATAACATCGAATAAAGTGGGTATCATTACATGGTTTTTTAATTGATAATCAGATACTTTGATGATCCAAGTTTCTAAATTATCTTCTCCCATATATCGTTTGGTTTCTAACTCAATGATTTCCCCAACTTCATTAAATCGTACAATGAAGTATAAAGAAAGCCCATTGTAATCAAAAGTAAATTTTGCTGTATGGTCGTCTAAGGCTTGCCAATTTAGTTCATCGCTCGGTAGTAAATTGGTGGGGTATAAAAGACTCTCACCCAACCATCTAAGCAGTTCTCCAGAATCATATTTTTCATTATCTTTTGCATCAACTATATTATAAATAGAAAAGAGTGATACGATCAACCTGCCTTTTTTGGAAATGTACATATCTCTGGCCACAAACATCGTAGTTGTTCCTTTCCAGATAAACCCAGGCTCTTCTGTTGTTGCATATTGCTCGCCTTTGATGTCCATCCAATCCTTTTTTAAGTCTGCTTTAAACTTTCCATCGTGTTTGATTCTAGCATAACTGATGTAATGTTGGCCTTCCTTTAAAACGTAATTGAAATACTTTTGGACAGGCAGAGGCAAGGTGTCTAATTGACTTTTATGAAAGATTTTGTCAGAAATACCTTTTGATTGGGCAAATAGGTTTTTTACTTGATTGTTAAATTTGATGGATAAATTGATTTTGCCAATGATGAATAAGGCTAATATCAATACCAGGATGGTTATAAATGGTGCCATAAAATACGACTTTTTCATTGCATAAGCTGATTGCAAAATCTCAACACAATATAAATGTGAGCTTTTATTTTTGCAAGTCGTTACACAATTAAAAGTATAAGTTACGTGCTGATTTAAGAATGGACTAATTTATGTGAAAATCCATTAACCTTATCCTTGGATATTTTTAATGAGCAATTTTTGGACTTTTCTTTTATCGCTAATTGGGTATTTTTCTAAATAAAACCCCTCCAAACCAACAGCCGGCAATTCCTAATACTTTACCTGTAAAAAGAGCAATTCTTTCATATGTCAATGTTACCACCGTACCTTCATTTGCCCATATTGGACTCATAGCTTCACCACCTTCATTTATAACTAAAGTATTGCTATTTAGGAAGTTTTCACCTAGACAACAAATTTGATCAGGAGATATCAGTGCATCCCCTACTTTTAAAGTTGAACGCTGAACATAAGAAGAGCTGTTGTCAGCATAGTTATTTGTTAAAATACCGGAGTTGATTTTTAAAACCCTGCCAGCAGGAACGGTGAATTGTTTGGTGCGGACTGTAC
>ENA-UOWO01006827-UOWO01006827.1-activated-sludge-metagenome-genome-assembly--contig:-NODE-6827-length-11527-cov-4.185669_pt1 | contig 11527 bp, 9 predicted proteins | sample MGYA00238148_ERZ761564 | MGnify/ENA primary metagenome ERZ761564 (study PRJEB28885, sample SAMN05720194) | activated sludge metagenome | isolation source: Anaerobic digester | place: USA...
GAAGGAGTACCTGTGCTGTTGAATGTAGCTGTAATCTTTTGACCGATGATGGCGCTTTTACCTACTCCAGAAACAATGATCCTTCCTTTGCAAGCCGATAATAATTGTATAACCTCGTTTAATCTTTCAGGAGGATGTTGATAAAGATAGCTGATGGCATCTGCCTCTTGTTTTATGACGTGTAAAGCTTGGTCTAGCTCATTCATTCGGTAGGATTTGTAAAATTCAAAGTTGTGACTGAATATCAAAGATGAAGCAATATTCTAAAATTAAACCAAGAAAATTATTTTTTCATCGGTATTTGAGGGGAATGACCAATTTTAAAGCAGACCAAACTTCGTCCACAGCGCAAACCTTTACATCAACCAAACCATGTTTTAAGGCCAGATCCCTTATATAGTCTTCCGTAATATCTGTTGATACTTTCGAAGTTTTCTTTGGCCAAGAAACCCAGATCATTCCATTTGGAACAATTTCCCCCTTTAATACATCAATACTGTCATAAAATTTGGATCCTTCTGTAAAAAATACATGGATGCAATTTTTTAAAGTATGGGTGTCCTGGGTGAAAATTAAATTGTCTGGCAAATGTTGAAATAGTGAAAAGTAATAATCTGGCTGCCCCTGAAGTCTGATGACAAAACCTTCTTTAAATCCCAATTTTTTTTCAAGTGGACTTCCACTATAACCTGCAAGCGCCATCTTAATAGATTAAAAAAAAATTCAATTTATATCTCAAAAATATAGTAAAATTTAATTAATTTGGTTTTCTATGATTTAAAAGAAACTAATTTTTTCCGAGGTATAAACGAATAAAGTTAAAAATTTGACAATTCTCAAGACTAATTATCACATTAAAATTTTGTTTAAAAAAAAATGACGAAATTTAATGAAAATATTGGATCAAAAGAATATCTTTAGTTTTATACAGTTTCGTTAAAACTTATGAAATAGCCAATTCAGTGAATGTGGTCAATTTTTGAAAAAAAATATAAGATAGAATATAGTGATGGAAGTGAAGGAATTGAATCTGGAAAAAGCGTTGAAGAAGCATTTTGGTTTCGACAAGTTCAAAGGAGATCAAAAGAGCATTATAGAAAGCGTTATTGCAGGTAAAGATACTTTCGTGATTATGCCAACGGGAGGCGGTAAATCTTTATGTTATCAATTGCCAGCATTGTTGCTACCTGGTACAGCTTTAATTATTTCCCCATTGATAGCTTTGATGAAAAATCAAGTAGATTCTATCAGAGGGTATAGTCAAAGTGATGACCTGGCTGCGTTTCTCAATTCTTCTCTCAACAAAACACAAATGAGAGAAGTAAAGGAGGCTATTACAGCTGGAAAAACAAAGATGTTATTTGTTGCTCCCGAGACATTGACCAAAGACGAAAACATAGAATTCTTCAAGCAAGCGGACATTTCTTTTGTTGCGGTAGATGAAGCGCATTGCATCTCTGAATGGGGGCATGACTTCAGGCCAGAATATAGAAGAATCAGAACAATGATATCGGCTATAGGTACCAATATTCCCATCGTTGCATTGACAGCGACTGCAACTCCAAAGGTTCAAACAGACATCGTCAAGAACCTCAACATGATTGAGGTGAATACATTTGTTTCTTCATTCAACAGAGATAATTTGTATTATGAAATCAGACCAAAACATACGATCGATCAAACCATCAAGGAGGTTGTACAATTTATAAAGAATAATGCAAGTGGTAAAAGCGGTATCATCTATGTACAAGCAAGAAAGACAACCGAAGACATTGCCAAAATATTGAATGTCAATGGCATCAATGCTGCTCCATATCACGCAGGTCTTGACCCCAAAACGCGTACCAAGGTGCAGGATGATTTTTTGATGGAGGAAGTTCACGTCATTGTCGCAACCATTGCTTTTGGAATGGGCATTGATAAACCTGACGTGAGATTTGTAATCCACTATGATATTCCAAAAAGTATTGAAAACTATTACCAAGAAACAGGTAGGGGAGGACGAGACGGTTTGGATGGAAAGTGTTTGGCCTTTTACTCTTACAAAGACATCCAAAAATTGGAGAAATTTTTGCGAGACAAGCCAGTGTCGGAGCGAGAACTTGGAGCGCAATTGATGGATGAAATCATTGCTTACGTGGAAACATCCACCTGTCGCAGAGAATTCTTACTTCATTATTTTGGTGAGTCATATACGGCAGATAAATGTAATGACATGTGCGACAACTGTCGCCATCCTAAAGAGAAAATTGAGGCAAGTGAAGACATGGTCAGTTGTATTGAAGCCATTTTACAACTCAATGAAAACTACACTTCCAAATTAGTCATTGACTTCATCACAGGCAAGACGTCTAAAGAGATGAAAGACTTTAGATTTACAAAATTGTCTCTATTTGGTGTTGGCAAAGAACAGGGAGAATTATACTGGCATTCGATTTTGAGACAGGCAATCCTCAACGATTTGGTACTCAAAGAAATAGAGCAATATGGCGTTTTAAAAATCAGTGAAAAAGGAAAGCAATTTATTGAAAAGCCATATTCCATTAAAATTCCATTAAATAGGGATTTTAGCGATGCTGAAGGTGATGATATTTTGATGGGAGAGGGAGCAGGGGCCGTTTTGGACGAGACCTTGATGAATATGTTGTTGGAACTCCGAAAAAAGGAAGCCAAAAAACACAGTTTGCAACCTTGGATTTTATTTCAAGAGCCAGCATTGCAAGAGATGGCAACTTTCTATCCGATAACAATGGAAGATTTGCAGGCAATTTCTGGAATCAGCCATGGAAAAGCATTGAAATTTGGAAAGCCTTTTGTCGCCCTCATCAAACAATATGTTGAAGACAATGAGATAGAAAGACCAGAAGACATTGTCATCAAACAAGTTGCAAATAAGAGCAAAGACAAAGTGACCATCATACAAGGCATTGATAGAAAGCAATCACTCAAAGATATTGCCAAGTCGGTAGACCTAACTTACGAGGATTTACTAGAAGAAATGAATCAAATTGTAGATAGCGGCACCAAACTGGATATCAATTATTTCTTGGAGGACAATTTGGATGAAGACATCATGGAAGAAATATTTGATTACTTCCACGAAGCTTCCACGGATTCCTCTCAAGCTGCCTTTAAGGAGTTGAAAGGAGAAGACATTACGATGGAAGAAATCTATCTCGCAAGGATTAAATTTATTTCTGAGGTTGTGAATTAAAGCTGATGGCAAGAAAAAAGTTTGTAATCCTCAACGGACCAAATCTTAATTTACTTGGTCGGAGGCAACCAGAAATATACGGATACAAGACGTTTGAAGATCACCTTGCACTCATCAAGGCAAAGTTTCCAGCAGTAGATATCCTCTATTTTCAATCCAATCATGAAGGTGTTTTGATTGATCTCATTCATGAATACGGATTTACAATAGATGGATTTGTAATCAATGCAGGGGCGTACACGCATACATCAATAGCCTTGGCAGATGCCCTGAGATCGGTGACATCTCCAGCCATAGAAATACATATTTCCAACATTTATGAAAGAGAAGCCTTTAGACATGTTTCGTATATGAAAGAGGCTTGTATTGCCAGTATTGTAGGCAAAGGTATGGAGGGATATGACGAGGCCATCGCACTGCTCATTCACAAAAATGAAAATCAATCTTAAGGGTAAGACATGGATAGGATAACGATCTTGAAAGAAATGTTGGCAGAAGATCCAGCTGATAGTTTCATTTGGTTTGCTATCGCCAAAGAACATGAAAAAACTGACCCGCAAACAGCCATTGATACATACTTGCATTTGAGGTCTTTAGATGCTTCATACGTTGGTTTATATTATCATCTAGGCAAAATGTATGAGTTAAAAGGAGAAAAACAACTGGCCATTGACACTTATTCTGAAGGTATTTTGGTAGCTAAAAAGCAGTCTGATTTTCACAGCATCTCTGAACTCAACAATGCCAAAGTAAATCTAGAAATGGAATAGTGCTATTTGGGTACAGCATCGATCAGTCGTCTGGTATACTGATTTTGAGGGTGGTGATAAACTTCTTCAGAATTGCCTTTTTCCACAATTTTTCCTTTCTCCATAACCATGATGTTGTCAGATATGTGTTTGACAACTGATATATCATGAGAAATGAAAAGATAAGTAAGATCAAATTGAGCTTTGAGGTCCATCAGTAAATTCAAAACTTGGGCTTGAACGGACACGTCCAATGCAGAAACAGATTCGTCACAAACAATAAACTTAGGATTTAAAGACAGCGTCCGGGCAATGTTGATTCTTTGCCTTTGTCCACCTGAAAATTGGTGTGGATATCTGTTATAATGATCTCGAGAGAGTCCGACCACATCGAGCAGGGCCATGACTTTTTCAGTCCTTACTTCGTTTGATTCATACATATTGTGAATGATCATCGGCTCTTTGATTGCCTCACCAATTTTCATTCTAGGGTTGAGAGAACTGTAAGGATCTTGAAAAATGATCTGCATGTGTTTTCGCATCTTCCTCATTTCACTGTTTGAAAAAGCAAATACATCCTTTTCTTCAAATATAACTTTACCAGCAGTGGGCGTTATCAACCGCAGAATGGCACGACCCAATGTTGATTTTCCACAACCTGATTCTCCGACCAAGCCAAGGGTTTCCCCTTTTTTCATGGTAAAGCTCACCTCGTCCACAGCTTTTGTGTATGACAAAGCTTTACCCCAAAAAGACTTTTGAGCAGGATAATACTTACTTAAGTTTTGGACGTCAAGTAATACATCTGCTTTTTGCAAAGAGGTAAGCCTCGCATGGAAAGTTTCATCAGATACTTTGAGGTGTTGTGTGATTTGCGCATGTTCTGATTCTGGAACGTTGATGAAATCCTGCACAATTGGCAATCGGCTCAACCTATAATCGAGAGGTGGTCGGCAAGCAATGAGTGCTTTCGTGTATAAGTGTTGGGCGTTTTCAAAAACATTTTTTGTCAGACCTTCCTCTACCACAATTCCCTTTTGCATGACCACAATGCGATTGGCGATCTTTTTGATGACTCCTAGATCATGACTGATGAAAATGATGGAACAATTAAAATCGTCCTTGAGTGCTAAAAGTAAATCAAGTATGGATTCTTGGACAGTGACATCCAAGGCGGTCGTTGGTTCGTCAGCAATGATGACGGCAGGTTTGTTGGCAATGGCCATTGCAATCATGACTCTCTGCAACTGGCCTCCAGATAATTGGTGGATGTATGATTTGTATATTCTTTCTACGTCAGGAAGTTTTACCTTCTGAAAAAGGGCAAGAACTTCAGCTTTTATTTGAGCAGTAGATTTCTCAGGATGGTGCAGACTGATGATTTCTGCTACCTGTTTGCCACATCTGTGACTTGGGTTGAGTGCACTCATGGGCTCTTGAAAAACCATTGAAATTCTGTTGCCCCGTATGGTTTGAAGTTTTTCTTCGCTGCTTTGAAGTAAGTCTGTGATGGTATCGTCTCTAAACAAGATTTGCCCGGAAGCTATTATGGCACCTGGAGGTAAAAGTTGCATGATTGCCAAGCAACTCAAAGTTTTACCTGATCCAGATTCACCAACGATGCCAAGGATTTCACCCTTATATAATTCGAAATTCACTTGGTCGATGACTCTTTTTATGCCATCCTCATGAGCAAAGCTTATTACCAAATTATTGACACTCAATAACGGTAAATCTCCCGAATCAATTTTTTCATTCATATAAAGCAAAGTTAATATACTAATCGGAAAAAGGAATGTCCATTTAGATTGTGATGATAAAAGTTTAAAAGCTGTTTTCCCTCATACTTGGCCTATTTTTAAATCTTCAACCAATTTAGAAATGAATGGTCGGTCATTTCTCTATTTTTGTGCCAAAATTGTAGCGGTGGAATTAAAAATTGAAAAAAATAAGTTGTTTCTGATAGGCGGACCATGTGTAGTAGAAAGTGAAGAGGTAGTCAATACCATTGCCCAAACTGTAAATGCGATTTGTAAAGACTTGGATATAACCTACATATTCAAAGCTTCGTACAGAAAGGCAAACCGATCATCTTCAAAATCTTTCACTGGAATTGGTGATGAAAACGCATTGGAAATCATAGCTAATATGGGTGCAAAATATGGCGTCCCCACTACCACAGATATTCACACGGATGAAGAAGCCGCGCTTGCAGCAAAATATGTTGACGTTTTGCAAATTCCTGCGTTTTTATGCAGACAAACTAGTCTCCTAGAAGCGGCTGCACAAACAGGTAAAATAGTAAATATAAAAAAAGGCCAATTCATGAGTCCGGGAGCCATGATTCATGCAGTGCAAAAAGTAAGAGGAGCTGGAAATGATTTAGTTTGGTTGACCGAGAGAGGTACCACTTTTGGGTATCAAGATTTGGTCGTAGATTATAGGGGCATTCCAGAAATGCAGGAATTTGGTGTTCCAGTTGTGATGGATTGTACTCATGCCCTCCAATTACCCAACCAAGCAGCAGGTGTGACTGGCGGTAGACCAGATTTGATTCCAACCATCGCAAAAGCTGCTGTTGCGGTTGGTGTTGATGGTTTATTCATAGAGACTCACCCCAATCCATCACAAGCATTATCTGATGGAGCAAATATGTTACCGTTAGATCAACTAGCTGGTCTATTGGAACAATTGGTGAAAATCAAAAAGGCAATTTTATAATATTTGTCTGCGGCTGAATGATCAAAGAAGTAGAAATAAAGGTTATCCCTGCCAAAGTGTTTGATGAAACATTCACCAGACAAGAAGCATTGAACAGGGCAGGTATCAAAGATGGAAGCGATGTCATAGTCCAACTCCAAAAGCGATCTATTGATGCAAGGGGTAAGCAGGTTTATTATCTACTGAGGTTCAAAATTTTTATACAGGAAGAACCGAGCCCATATCAAGCTCATCATCTGAGGTATAAGAATGTCAGTAACGCAAAGCGAGTAGTCATTGTGGGAGCTGGACCTGCAGGATATTGGGCTGCGCTGGAGTTGATAGAATTGGGATACAAACCCATTGTGCTTGACAGGGGGAAAGATGTTCGAGAACGAAGGAGAGATTTGAAGGCCATTCAGCAAGATGGGGTAGTGAATCCGCACTCCAATTATTGTTTTGGTGAAGGAGGTGCAGGTACATATAGCGATGGAAAATTGTATACTCGATCTCATAAACGGGGAAGTATCATCAAAGTACTCGAGCAATTGGTAGATCACGGAGCCAATCCTGAAATTTTGGTGGAAGCACATCCACACATTGGGTCCAATAAATTGCCTAGCATCATTGCTGCCATGAGGGAAACCATTCTTACTTTTGGAGGAGAGGTACATTTTAATTCCTGGGTTACAGATTTTGCTACTCAATCAAATGAAATAAATGGTGTGGTTTGTGCCAATGGAGATCGTTTTGAAGCAAGTGCTTTTGTTTTGGCGACTGGTCATTCTGCAAGAGATATTTTTTATTTGCTCCACCAAAAAAATATTTTGATTGAAGCAAAGCCATTTGCATTGGGTTTAAGGATAGTGCACGCCCAAAATTACATTGATCAGTTGCAATATGGGCAGAAGGAAAGAGAGGAAAACTTGCCAGCTGCCAGTTATAAAGCCGTTTGTCAAGTTGCTGATAAAGGTGTTTTTTCGTTTTGTATGTGTCCGGGTGGTTTGATTGTCCCCGCTGCCACTGCTCCTGGAGAAATTGTCGTCAATGGTATGTCGCTTTCCAGACGAGATAGTCCTTTTGCAAATAGTGGTTTTGTGACTTCGATTGAACTCGAAGAGCTCCAAAAGCATGGATACAGTGGAGTATTTGGGGCTCTGGATTTTCAGCAAAAAGTGGAACAAAACATGTTTGGGGCTGGAGATGGAAGTCAGAAAGCTCCCGCTCAAAGGGTCGATGATTTCGTTCATGGTAAAACTTCGTCTACGTTGCCTGCCACCTCTTATATTCCAGGATTATTTTCTGCTCCACTGCAAGAATTATTGCCATCCTTTGTTGCCAAAAGGTTGAGAAATGGAATCGTCGAAATCAATAAAAAAATGAAAGGTTATCTCACTGCAGATGCCATCGTTGTAGGAACAGAAAGCCGCACCAGTTCACCCATCAGAATTCCAAGAGGAGATCAAAATCTGATGCACCCACAAATGGATGGACTTTTTCCTTGTGGCGAAGGTGCAGGATATGCAGGCGGTATCCTGAGTGCTGCAATGGATGGTCAAAATGTAGCACATGCCATTGACCGTTACTTAAAATCAAAATGATCTTATCATATAATTTGCCAATCGATGGGAGATTTCCCATTGGTGACCAGATACGCATTGGCTTTGCTGAAATGGTGATTGCCAAAAAATGCGCCTCCTGCTAGCGGCGAAGGATGTGCCGAACTCAATACTAGGTGTTTGTTTTCATCGATCAAGGCAGCCTTGCCCTTCGCAAAATTGCCCCAAAGCATGAATACAATGTGATCTAGATTAGCAGAAATGTGAGAAATCACTGCATCTGTAAAAAATTGCCAACCAATATTTCTATGCGAAGCTGGTTTGTTTTGACTTACGGTCAGGATGGCATTCAACATCAAAACGCCTTGTTGGCCCCAATAAGTGAGGTCTCCATGAGTTGGCATTGTTGTGCCCACATCGGTGGCAAGTTCTTTGTAAATATTGACCAGCGACGGGGGTGTCTTCACTCCTTTAGGTACAGAAAAACTCATGCCCATTGCTTCGCCCGGATTGTGGTAAGGATCTTGGCCCAATATTACGACCTTTACCTTTTCTACAGGTGTAAGATCAAAAGTTTTAAAAATCTGTGGGCCGGGAGGATAGATGGTTTCCCCGGCATCACGCATCTGCTGTAATCCGTGTTTGATTTTAGAGAAGTATTCAGCTTCAAATTCTTTTTTTAGCAAAGATTTCCAACTTTCCTCAATCTTGATTTGATTTATATTGATAGCCGACACTTCAAAAATTAAAGGTTGTTAACTGATTTGTGATCCATTTTCAGCACCTTCAGGAGCTGCAACAAATTTGAGCACACCGTCACTATTTTCGCTCATCAAAATCATCCCTTTTGATTCAATGCCTTTGATTTTACGAGGAGCTAGATTTGCCAAAAGAGTTACTTTTTGACCAATAATTTCTTCTGGTTTGTAATAGTTTGCAATGCCGCTCACAACGGTTCTTTGCTCAAATCCCAAGTCTACGGTCAATTGCAAAAGTTTATCCGCATTTGCAACTTTTTCAGCTGCTAGAATTGTTGCAACGCGCATGTCCATTTTTATAAAGTCATCATAAGTGATCGGATCGCGCAAAGGTTTTGATGTGGGAGTGGCGACGGCAGCTGGCACAGGTGTTGGTTCTTCTTTCACTAGTTTCGCCATCTGCGTTGCAACAACGCTGTCATCAATTCTAGAGAATAAATGAAGGGGTTCACCAATTTGATGTTTGGCTTTTATCAAAGTTTCACCTTCACACAATTTATCCAAGAGTTTGAGCAACTCACCTTTTTCTTTCAATGGTTTGATATTGAGTAACGCCAAAATCTTATCACTGGTTTCAGGCATAAAGGGTCTTGCAGCCACACCCAACACATATACGTATTGAATGGCAAGATTCATGATGGTTTTGGTGGTTTCTGGATCTTCTTTTACCAGTTTCCAAGGCTCGTTGTATTGTAAAAGTTGGTTGCCTTTGGTCGAAATATCCATGAGTGACTTCAATCCAGACCTGAAGTCAAAAGTCCTGATGCTTTGGCAAAGTTCCTGAAGTTCATCGTGCAGACTCAACATTTCAGAATCATAAAACTCTGAATCATCACCGGACGAACCAGTGAATGAAGCATCTTCATCAAAAGCTGGCACTTTACCATCATAATATTTATTGGTGAGTACTACAACCCTATTGATGAAATTAGCAAGGTTTGCAACTAGCTCATTGTTGTTTGCGTCTTGCCATGACTTCCAAGTAAATTCAGTATCCTTGAGTTCTGGCATGTTTTTGATCATACAATACCTCAACTCGTCAATTTTATCTGGCAAGTCTTCAATATATTCGTGAACCCAAACAGCCCAGTTTCTGGACGTAGATATTTTTGCACCTTCCAAATTCATAAACTGATTGGCAGGAACATTATAAGGCAGAACAAAATCGCCGTGTGCTTTTAAAACAGCAGGAAAAATGAGACAATGGAATACAATGTTGTCTTTTCCTATGAAGTGAATCAATTGACAATCATCGTCTTTCCAATATTTCTCCCATTTTTTGCCATTGTCTTTGGCCCATTGACGGGTCGCAGAAATATAGCCGATAGGCGCATCGAGCCAGACATACAATTTTTTGCCTTCATGGCCTGGCACATCATGTGGCACATCCACACCCCAATCCAAATCTCTGGTCATTGCGCGCGGCTGTAGGCCACCATCCAACCAAGATTTACATTGGCCAATGACGTGATTTTTCCACTCGTCCGGATAATGTTTGAACTCACCATTTACAGTACCTTCCTCGATCCACTCTCTCAACCAAGTTTCATGGTCATTGAGTGGTAAGAACCAATGTTTTGTTTTCTTAAGAATAGGTTCAGAGCCAGAAAGCACCGATCTTGGGTTGATCAATTCGGTGGGACTGAGGGTGGATCCACAGTTTTCGCATTGATCGCCATAAGCATCTGGATTACCACATTTTGGGCAAGTTCCTTTTATATATCTATCTGCTAAAAATTGGTTTACTTCAGGGTCATAATATTGCTCAGACTCTTCTTCGGTAAATAGTCCCTTTTTATATAAAGTTCTAAATATATCTTGTGAAGTTTCGTGGTGGAGTGGATCAGAAGTACGGTGGTATATGTCAAAAGAGATACCCACATTTTCAAATGTCTTCACAAATAAGTCGTGGTACTTGTCCACCACCTCTTGAGGTGTCAAACCATCTTTAAGGGCTCGCATAGTAATTGCAGCACCATGTTCGTCAGATCCTCCAATGTAAACAATATCCTTGCCCATCAACCTCATGAATCTCACATAAACATCTGCAGATAAGTAAGCTCCGGCTAAATGACCAATGTGTAAAGGGCCATTTGCATAGGGTAGAGCGGAAGTGACAAGGTACCGTTTGAAATCTCTCATAATTCTAAAAGTCGAACTTATTAAGTCGCGAAGATATTTGAACGCGACTATAAATCCTAATAATATATTGATCTAACTTTTTTCGTAGATATTTAAAAAGCTGACTGCTAGGATTATACTATCGAAAATAAGTTGATATCAAAGAAACTGGTCCCTTTAAAACATATTTGAAAAGAAAAAGGAAGAATTGAAATTTAGAATTTGTAGCTGAAGTTAATCCAGTATTCTATGATACCATTGAAATCTTGTGCTCTGTCATTGATGTTGAACAATACCTCCGCTCCATAACTCCACCTATCACTTCCATTCATATAGCCACCACCAACCAAGGGTGTGTATGCAGATATTCTTTCGCCAGATCCATTAAAAGTAGCAAAGCTCTGATAGCCATATTCTCCTTGGAGA
>ENA-UOWO01006828-UOWO01006828.1-activated-sludge-metagenome-genome-assembly--contig:-NODE-6828-length-11526-cov-6.757388_pt1 | contig 11526 bp, 4 predicted proteins | sample MGYA00238148_ERZ761564 | MGnify/ENA primary metagenome ERZ761564 (study PRJEB28885, sample SAMN05720194) | activated sludge metagenome | isolation source: Anaerobic digester | place: USA...
GCCTAAAGTGCCTAAAGTGCCTAAAGTGCCTAAAGTGCCTAAAGTGCCTAAAGTGAACTAAAGTGAATTAAAGTGCCTGAAGTAAGCTAAAGTATGGAGTTACTGGAATTACAGGAACATCATTTAGCCTGGTCATTTTCGGCGCTTCCAAAAAGAAATGTATATGAATTGGTTAGAATCTATCATACTGGGTATCATTCAAGGGTTGACTGAATTTCTGCCTGTCAGCAGTTCCGGTCATCTCGAAATAGCCAAAGCATTGTTTGGCGTGGATGCAGAGTCAAGCTTCTACTTTACCGTAGCGGTTCATGGAGCAACAGTACTTAGTACAATTGTAGTATTCTGGAAAGAAATAGTATCGCTCTTTAAAGGATTTATAAAGTTCAGAATGAACGATGAAACGTCATATATATTTAAGATACTCATTTCCATGATCCCGGTTGGTTTCGTAGGTCTGCTCCTGAAAGACAGGGTGGAAGCTTTGTTTAACGGTAATCTTATTTTTGTGGGATCAATGCTTATTATCACAGCTGCATTGCTGGCACTAGCTCATTTCATAAAGAAAAGAGAAAGGAGCATCGGATATCTTGATGCACTTATTATAGGCATTGCCCAGGCAGTTGCAGTAATTCCCGGGATTTCCCGGTCTGGGGCTACAATAGCCACCGGCCTTATGATAGGGAACAGGAAAGATGAAATAGCGCGTTTTTCATTCCTTATGGTACTTATCCCCGTTATTGGTGCAAATCTCCTGGAGATTGTATCCGCAGATAGTGGTGCAACCGGAAACGGCTTAGTGACAATAATAATTGGTGCAATTGCAGCCTTCATCTCCGGTTACCTTGCATGCAGATGGATGATAGGACTTGTAAGGAAAAGCAAGCTTATCGGGTTCGCGGCATACTGTGCTGCCGCAGGATTATTATCCATACTGCTCGGATGATATGACAGATGAAAAGACATGTATCTTTCAGGAGGGACAGGTGCTGCTTTTTGATAAACCTCTCTACTGGACATCCTTTGACCTTGTAAATAAGGTCAGAATAATGATAAAACATGCTTTTGGATTAAAGGACCTTAAGGTGGGGCATGCCGGCACACTGGATCCGCTTGCAACAGGACTGATGATACTCTGCACCGGGAAGTCAACAAAGAAAATAAACGAATTCCGTGATCTTGACAAAGAGTATTATGCGACATTACATTTTGGGGAGACCACACCTTCATTCGACCTGGAAACTGCCACAGATCAGAGTTACCCTGTCGAACATATTACCCCATTAATTGTTCAGAAAACATTGGAGGGATTCATTGGAGAACAGAAACAGGTTCCACCCCTGCATTCGGCAAAATTAATTGACGGGAAAAGGGCATATGAATACGCCCGGGAAGGGAAAAACCTAAACCTTGAACCGGTGAATATTATTATAAGGGAGGCTGAACTTGTTTCTTTCGGCATCCCCGAAACAAAAATAAGAATGGTTTGCAGCAAAGGTACTTATGTAAGATCATTTGCCAGGGATCTGGGAATTGCCCTCAAAAGCGGATGTTATTTATCAGCACTTGAAAGGTCAGCCATAGGGTCATTTAAGCTGAAAAATGCATTTTCGATAGAAAAATTTGAAAAATATTTAGAACAAATGAAACAAATCTGATATTAGTACGTATAAAGGAATCTTAATATTTAAACTCTAAACCGGACATGAAATTATCACAATTCAGGTACAACTTACCACAGGAACTTATTGCGTTGTATCCTGCAGAGAACAGGGATGAATCGAGATTGCTTGTTATCAACAGAAAAACAGGGAAATATGAGCACAGGATCTTTAAGGAAATAGTTGACTATTTTAATGAAAAAGATGTTCTTATCTTTAACAATACAAAGGTATTCCCTGCAAGGCTTTACGGTAATAAAGAAAAAACAGGTGCTGAGATAGAAGTCTTCCTGTTAAGGGAACTTAACCGTGAACAGCGCTTATGGGATGTACTTGTCGATCCTGCAAGAAAGATCAGAATAGGCAATAAATTATACTTTGGCGAGGATGATCTTCTGGTTGCCGAAGTTATCGACAATACGACATCAAGAGGACGAACCCTCAGATTTCTTTTCGACGGTACTTATGAGGAGTTTAAACAAACCCTCTACGGGCTTGGTGAAACCCCGCTTCCAAAGTTCATAAACAGGCCGGTTGAACCTGATGACAGTGAAAGGTATCAGACAATATTTGCTAAATACGAAGGTGCTGTGGCAGCTCCAACTGCGGGACTGCATTTCAGCAGGGAACTGCTTAAAAAGCTTGAAATCATTGGCGTTGAATTCGCTGAAATTACATTGCATGTGGGTCTGGGTAACTTCAGAAGTGTAGATGTGGAAGATCTGACAAAACATAAAGTCGATTCGGAAAGGATCATTATTTCCGAGGAAGCAGCAGAAATTGTGAATAAAGCCAAAGATGCAAAACAAAGGATCTGTGCAGTCGGAACCACAGTCGTAAGAACCCTCGAGAGTTCGGTTTCTACAAGCGGATATCTGAAACCTTTCGATGGATGGACTAATAAATTCATCTTCCCTCCCTATGATTTTAAGGTCCCCGATATGATGATAAGCAATTTTCATCTTCCTTACTCAACCCTTCTCATGATGGTTGCCGCATTTGCCGGTTATGACCTGCTCTTTGATGCATATAAGACAGCAGTAATGGAGAAATACAGATTCGGAACTTATGGCGATGCAATGCTGATAATATAGGCGAAAAAGCACAGCGGCGCAACGGCACAATGGCGCAGAGGCTCATACCTATTGTGTCCCTTGGTGGTAAAAAAATGCCCGCGAGACGCTCAGGAGATTATTCAAAGTATATGAATTCTAAAATTTAGAAGCAAAACCGGATAAATCACTTATCCGGTTTTTTTTGATATAAAATCCCCGGAGTCAGCTTTTCAGATTCCAAACCGGGATTTTATATTGATTTTTGATATAAACTGCTGACTGGTAATTGGATTTGCCTGGTTCATGCAACCATATAAACTTTATGATTGTCTTGGAAACATAAATGGATATACTCCGTTTAAGACCTTAGTGAAAGTCGGAGCAGAATAATTTAATGAGAAATATCAACCGGCCGGGGTAACAGATAAGCCGGAACAAATATTTCTTTAGTTCATCAAATGGCATCTATTAACCTGTATATTATTGAAATTAAGCCAGATGTACTTTTGATTCCCGGTCCGGGGAGCAGTGAAAGCTCATTATTCATTTTAAATCAGCAAATTTTTTAAATACAAATACCCTAAAATGAGGAGGTATATCATGAATATTATGCAAAATAAAATCTCAGGTTCACCACTGAAAGGGTGGATCTCGGATACAGGGTCAATCCTGATGCGGCTCAGGATTGTTCTGTGCATGGTAATTTTGATACCGGCAATAGGTAGCAATAATCTATTTTCTCAGGGAGTGGGAATAAGCGAGATTGCTATTACGCCGGAATCTTCTTCTATTCTGGAGCTAAGGTCAACGGTACGTGGATTCCTTGCGCCGCGCATGACAACAGCACAACGAATAGCGCTAGGAAGTACAACACCTGCCGCAGGGCTTCTCGTTTATGATACTGAAACCAAATCATTCTGGTACTGGGATGCCGGATGGAAAGCATTTGCTTCAGGTGCATGGGGAACATCCAATCAGTTACTGGGAATGAATGACGCGGGAGATGCCAATGAATATAAAACATTGCTGGGAACAACCAATCAGATCAACGTTGCTCATTCAGCGGGACAGATAACCCTGTCAACGCCACAGGATATCCATACCGGCGCTTCTCCGGTATTTCATGGACTGACAGTAAGCGATTTGTCTCCAAATGCAGGAGTATATACCGACGGATCAAGAGCACTTACTTCAACACCTCCACTAAGCGGAGTCATAGGTTACTGGAGTCGTACCGGGAATGTCCTTTCTCCGGTTACAGTGGGGGATCATGTCACAACTTCAGGGAATATTTATACAACCGGGACAGGTACAATAACCTCTGCAGGATTGCTGACAGGTAATTCAGGAGCGGTAATTTCAGGAGGTATTATTAATCTTAACAATGATTCAAATTTCCCGGTAAACATTAATACCGGTAATTCGACTGGTCCTGTTACTATTGGCAATTCAAACAACACAATAACACTTCCGGCATTCAGCACAGCCGGTGTAGTACATAATAGTGCAACCGGGTTATTATCAACCGGACTGATAGTTAACGATGATATCGCGAATGCAACAATAAACCTTAAAACAAAAGTTACCGGTATTTTGCCGATAGCTAACGGAGGAACAAATTCCGGTGCCCCTCTTCAGAATCACAGGGTAATGGTTTCGAGGGGTGGTCAGATAGTTGAGGCAGGTCATCTGGCTAACGGTATGATAATAGTCGGCAAAGATGATGATGAGCCCCAGCTTGTGCCAATGAACGGGGATATAACCATAAATAATACCGGTGTAACTGCAATAGGATCAGGAAGAGTACTTACTAATATGCTTTCAGATGGGGCAGTTACCTCAGGTAAAATATCAGATGGTTCAATTGTAAATATAGATATAAATGCAGATGCAGCAATTGATGTCACTAAAATTGCCGGTGGTGAAGTAGATAACACAGAATTTGAATATCTTAATGGAGTCACTTCAGGTATTCAACCTCAATTTACAAATATTCAGACGGAGCTTGATGCAACACAGACGGGAGCAGGACTTAACGGAGATGGTACATATACTGCCAACGCGGCAGGGAATTATATTAAAGGAGCAACGAGTCTGGTAACAGCTGATAATTTATTGGATGCCCAGGTCAAGATCAATGCAGATAATATAGCAAATAGTGTCACGGATGTCACCGCACTTCAGGAAGAGGTTGATAACATAGAGACCGGATCGGGGCTTAATGCTGATGGTACCTATACTTCCAGCGTGTCTGCAAATTATATCTCGACAGCAACAAGTCTTAATGTGGCCGACAATCTTTTGGATGCACAGTTAAAGACCACCACAGACAATCTTGGTTCAGAAGTTATAAGGGCAACGGCAGCAGAAGGAGTTCTGACAACGAATCTTGCAGCAGAAGTGACAAGAGCCACCGGAGCAGAAGCAACACTTACGACAAATTTAAATTCAGAAGTAGCAAGAGCGACAGCAGCAGAGGGAGTTTTGACGACAAACCTGGCAGCAGAAGTTACCAGGGCAACAGCTGCAGAAAATACACTGACAACAAATTTATCTACAGAAGTTACAAACAGGACTAATGGAGATGCCGCACTTCAGACGGAGCTTGATGCAACACAGACGGGAGCAGGACTTAACGGAGATGGTACATATACTGCCAACGCGGCAGGGAATTATATTAAAGGAGCAACGAGTCTGGTAACAGCTGATAATTTATTGGATGCCCAGGTTAAGATAAATGCAGACAATAACTTATTAAAAGCAAATATCTCAGGACAGATTTTTACTGGTGAAATTTCTGCAACAAATCTATCAGGTACCAACAGCGGCGATGTTACACTTGCAGGTCAGAATTACTTGTCTTTGACAGGTCAGGAAATAACAGCGAATGCAATAAATCTGTCAGGGGCAAATGTTACCGGCACTCTTGCCGCAGAGAGATTTCCTGCACTGACCGGAGATGTAATCACTACAGCGGGATCTCTAGCTACAACTATAGCCAGTAATGCGGTAGGGACAGCAGAAATTCAGGATAATGCAATATTGTACAATAAGATACAAAATTTAAGTACGACCAGCGGGTTATTGGGAAGTTCAAGTACAACAACAGCGGTTCAGGAGATCATCCTGGGGAGCGGCCTCAGTCTGACCGGTACGACATTGACATCAACCGGTACAGGAGGGACAGTGACATCAGTGGGATTATCATTACCATCGTTTATAGAAGTAACCAATTCGACGGTTACGGGCTCAGGCGTATTGACCGGCACTCTGGCAGATCAGAGCGGGAATACAGTATTTTCATCGCCGGCGGATGGGAGTACGGGTGTACCGGTTTTCCGTTCACTGGTTAGTGCAGACATACCCAATCTTAACTGGTCAAAGATAACGACAGGGAAACCGACAACACTTGCTGGCTATGGGATAACAGACGCAATGAGCACGTCTCATGCAGCCAATGGGATTACATCTACAAATATTACAAACTGGAATACGGCTTATGGCTGGGGTAATCATGCAACGGCAGGATATCTTACCAGTTTTACGGAAACAGATCCTGTTGTAAAGGCAATAAATGGCATTGTAAAATCTAACGGAACAACTATATCTGCAGCAATCGCAGGAACAGATTATGTTGTACCAAATGGTTCAATAACAGCAGGCACAAATACAAAGATCACTTATGATTTGAAGGGGTTGGTCACGGGTAGCAGTGCGGCGGTTCTTGCTTCGGCAGATTATGCAGGACAGGGATCTGCAACAGCTGTATTACATGGAGGTGGGGCTGGTAATCCATCATGGAGCCAGATAATAAATAGTGACATATCAGCTACTGCTGACATTTCTGATTCTAAACTGGCAACAATTTCGGCAGCAGGTAAAGTGGCTAATTCTGCAACTACCGCAACAGATGCAAATACTGCAAATACAATAGTTCTGAGGGATGTCAGTGGTAATTTTGCAGCTGGTACAATTACTGCAAACCTTTCGGGAAATGCCTCAAGCGCTACAAATGCAACCAACGCTGTAAATGCTACTTCAGCCGGCACAGCAACAAACCTTGCAGGAGGTCTTGGCGGATCAATACCATACCAATCATCAGCAAATACAACTGTTATGTTAGCAAATGGAACGGCAGGTCAGGTATTGACCTCTAACGGAGGAACTACAGCCCCCTCCTGGACGACATTAACAGGTTGGGGAATTACCGGTAATTCAGGGACAAATCCTTCTACAGATTTTGTAGGGACCAGAGATGACAATGATTTGGTTTTCAGAGTTAATAATATTGAGAGAGCAAGAATTGTAAGTGCTACTGGAGATATTAAAATTGGCGATGCGAACTCAGGTACTTTGATATCTACAAAGGAACTCATAATGCGTCAGGATGGGGACACCTATGGCTCTTCAGTGCTGAGACTCAGGAACCGAAATGATGAAAATGGTGCAATATTTGAAACCACTCATCCTACAACAACTCTGATTGATTTTATTTTTAAAACTGCCAGCAACCAGAGGAATATCCGATATGAATCAAGGCCGACAATGGCCAGAACAGGGAATCCGTCGTTTCATATTGGTGGAACAGACGGCACTGGTGCAGATCCGGATAATCCGGTGCTTTCGATCGGGGATTACTATTCAGCATTCAGTAAGCCTTTAAGAATAGGTAATTATTCATCTCCCACGGCTCTTCTTCACCTGGCAGCCGGAACGTCAGCTGCGGGTACAGCGCCACTCAAATTCACTACAGGAACTAATTTATCATCTCCGGAAGATGGTGCAGTAGAATATGATGGTAATCTATATGTTACAAGTTCAGGTACCCGGTATACACTTGCAAGAACACTAACAAACACACAAACATTAAATTTCGACGCAACAGCGGGGCGAACGAGTAGAGATCTTACAATTACAATTAATGGGGCATCAAGCGGAGATGTTGTGCTGTTAGGTGTACCTGCAGAGTCGGTAAATCCAGATTCAAATTATACGGCCTGGGTAAGTAGTGCAAATACAGTTACAGTAAGATTCAATAACTACAGTACCAATAGTATTGATCCTGTATCAGGAACTTTCCGTGTAAGCATACTGAAATATTGATGCAAACAAAAAGTAGTAATTCCAAACAATCAAATACTATTTTAACAATCTAAAGATCAGGTAAAAAACTTAGTATGACAGGTAACTGCACCAAAATAATTAGAATGAATAAAAATAATATATCTGCATCAGCGGGTACTGTTATTTTCATTGGTGCATTGCTTTTTTTCTCTTCATTTCCTGTATCTTCCCAGGTAATTACAAACGATGGAGCAGCTATTAAAATAATTCCCGGAACCTTCATTAATTCCAAAGATGCTGTAAATAACGCCGGAGTCTTATCCAACGACGGTAACTTTAACCTTTCCGGCAGTTATACAAGTACCGGTAATACAACCGGTAACGGGATTTACTCCCTCGGAGGTTCATGGACCACCAATACGGGAGGCATATTTGTCCCGGGATCAAGCACTGTGATATTCAATGGATCAGATGACCAGCTTATCACCCGGACCGGTGGCGAGACATTTAATAACCTGATAGTCGAAAACTCAGGCGCACAATTACTGAAACGGCTCAAGATCCAAAACAATGTAACTGTCCTCGGTACTCTTACAATGTCACTCGGAAATATTGATGCGGGAACTTACCTTCTGTATTTGCTTAATCCGGTTGCATCGGCTCTGAACTATACTTCCACCACCAACAGCAGGATATTCGGGAAATTTGAAAGAGGTATCAGCCAGGCGGCAACTTATCTGTTCCCACTTGGTACCGCCTCCTTCTACAATCCGCTTAATCTAAAAACAAATGACGTACCTGTCGCCGGATCCGTGCTCTCACAATATTTCAGCCTTGATCCGGGAAATACCGGACTACCTGTACCCGATCCTCCGGTAGAGATCCATGACAGATACCCTGACGGATTCTGGAGTCTTACTGCAAATAACTATTTTTCATCTTCCGATTTCAGTATAAGCCTTGATGCAGCCGGTTTCGCCGATACTATAAGGGATGTGACACGTGTCATAAAACGGACGGACGGTGGGAACTGGACTGTTGACGGAACACACAGGGACGCCGTCGGCACGGTTGTGAACAGGGAGAATCTTACTGAAGATATTTCAACGTCAGGGACCCAGTTTGCACTCGGACGGATACGACCACTTATAATTTCTCATCCCCGCGATACTATAGTTTGTGAAAATACAGATCCATTCTTTAAGGTTGTTGCAAGCGGAGCGGAAAAACTTAAATATACATGGTATAAGGAACCGGGGATACTTATTGAAAACGGACCTCATTACAGTGGAGCCAGAACTGCAACACTGACAATAATTGGAGCCGTATTGGGCGATGCCGGAGATTATTATTGTATTGTTTCTGACAGGTACCGGAACTCCGTCAGGAGTAATAATGCTACACTTGTGGTGATGAAGATCCCGGAAGCAGAGGTTACTCCTGAAAATCAGCCTGATGAATGCTCAAATATTGCATTCGAGGATATAGTCCTTAACCTGAATTATTGGGATCCGGGGACAACCTTTGTCTGGACGCGTGACAATCCGGATGGAATTACCACAACAATTCCGCTGACCGGTTCAGCAAATACAATTGGTTCTGTCTTATCGGGGATATTTGTTAACAGGTCCGACAGCCCGATAAAAATAACCTTCCTGGTTACACCGGTGGGACCTGATCCTACGAATTGTGTCGGTGAACCTGTATCAGCTTTTGTGGTTGTAAATCCTACACCTCGTGTTATTCCTGTCAATGCCCTTCCCGTAATCTGCTCCGGTGAATCAACATCGATAAGGCTCACTACTCCCACGACAATGACGAAAGGAAGTATCACTTTTGATTATAGTGTTGCATTTGAAGGTCTGCCGGGCGATATTACCGGAGATAATGCACCGGGAACAGCTTATCCGGAAAATGTTTTCAATAAAATCTATACAAATAACTCTGATACAATACTGTCAGTATTTTATACTATCACTCCCAGGAACAATATGCTAAGTTGCGTTTATGACAGCATAAGAATTCCTGAAGTAAAAGTACATCCTCTTCCTCTCCAGGATATGTATATTTCAACACCTTTTACATGTGCCGGAGGAATAGACGGAGTAATTACCGCGGTTCTGGCAAAGGGTTCTAAACCTGATGTACTTACCTGGTTCGAACGGCCATGGGCTGGCGATACGACTTACACTACAACTGCTGATTCTGTTCTTCAGCCAATCAGGTATGCCGGAAAGTATAACCTGGATGTAAAAGACAGTTTTGGTTGTTCCAACAAAATTGAAGGCCTTGATGTCCTCGGAACATCATTCAGAACCAATTTTTATATAAATGATATAACCGGATTCGGAACAACCTGCAATGGTGTGGATGATGGCCAGATATGGATATGGGAATCCGGTTCATCATCGACTGCTAAAGCTCCGTTTGAATACTGGCTTGTTTTTAACGGGGAGGATACTATCCGGATGGGAATCATCGCAGATAAAGACATTTACACATATGAGAATAACCTTCCGGCCGGTGATTATAAGCTGATAATCAAAGATGCCAATGGCTGTTATAACCGCAGTTTTCCCACAGGCACAATTACAGAGCCGCCTCCTATAGCAGTCACATTCGCAGAATCCGATTATAATGGATTCAATATAACCTGCAGGGGATATAATGATGGCTTTATTAAAGTAACTTCTGTAACTGGAGGCAACGGAGGTCCGTACAGTTATCTGTGGACAACTGACGGAGGTAATATTCCCGGACCCGCCAATACGGACAGGCTTGACAATATACCGGCAGGTACATATTATCTTGAATCAACCGATATCAGAGGTTGTGTAAGGAGAGATACTATTATTCTTAATGAACCGGAAGGTATGACACTTGATAATTCAGAACTTTCACATAGTCCTGATAGTGTATATAATATTTCATGTAACGGAGGTAATGACGGAACCATTGATCTGACAATCTCGGGTGGAGCAAAACCATATTCATACCTCTGGACCGATTCTGCATCCTATTCTGCAATAACTGAAGACATAAAGGATCTGACAGCGGGGACTTATGTCTGCAAGGTTACCGACAGCAACGGGTGCGAACTTAAGATACCGCCGCTTTCCGTTTATCCGGCATTCACTCTGACTGAACCGTCGGCAATATTCTTTCATGCCATAACTTCGACTTCCGCTGACGGATCTTATAATATCAACTGCAACGACAGTACAGGCTGGGTTGATCTGAATGTCACGGGAGGAAGCGGCGGATCTTATGTTGTTACCTGGAGCACTGAAGATGGAGCCGGTATTATACCCGGCGAAACCGATCAGCCTTCACTGAATGCCGGTACTTATCATGTTAATGTTAAGGATGCAAATAACTGTGAAAAAGATACTATTATCGTTCTTACACAGCCTGATTCGTTAACAGCATCTCTGGTCCCTACACATATCACCTGTCAGCCTGCCGGCTTTGCCAACGGATCAATAGATATGACTGCGGGAGGCGGGATTGCTCCTTATGGCGGTTGGAACTGGTCTAACGGAGCAGTTACTGAGGACATAAGCGGACTGACTGAAGGTTATTACAGGATCACTTTTACTGATGCCAACGGCTGTCCTCATAGTGATTCAGTAAGAGTAAATCTTCCTGATCAGATAACATTTATGCCATTGATCTCTGATTATAATGGCTATAATGTTACCTGTAATGGTAAATCCGACGGATGGATTAATATCAGTATGAACAGCGGT
>ENA-UOWO01006831-UOWO01006831.1-activated-sludge-metagenome-genome-assembly--contig:-NODE-6831-length-11524-cov-5.119976_pt1 | contig 11524 bp, 11 predicted proteins | sample MGYA00238148_ERZ761564 | MGnify/ENA primary metagenome ERZ761564 (study PRJEB28885, sample SAMN05720194) | activated sludge metagenome | isolation source: Anaerobic digester | place: USA...
TTTACACTATCCCAAGCCAAGGAAAATGGTGCATCTAAATTGGTTCGGTCAAGCTGAATAATGCCTGCATAATGCCACTTGACCAACTCAAGAATACTGCCCGACAAATGTGCCAATAGTAAACTTGTATCGAGTGGTTTGATGAGCTCTTCGGATTGTCCGCGTAGTAAAACATCATGAGCTGCTTGCAGTAAAAGATCTGCTTCATTTCGTACTTCGGGACGCAAAAATGGTGATCGATAATACTGCTCAATAAAAGCAGATTCCTCAGGAAAATCGAGACTGACCAATAAAAAATTCTCCCAAACCAATCGGAAACTCATCTTAAAAGGTCGATCTAAATCTTCGGGTTTGAGATAATGTTTGGCTTGTTTGCGTTTAAGATGCAGGTAAAGTGCATTAATCAACTCCACTTTATCTTTAAAATACACGTACAATGTTCCGGTTGCCACTTGAGCTTCCTTAGCCACATCGGCCATCTTCAAACCACCGAAACCCTGCTGCTGCACCAATTTTAAGGTGGCTGCATGGATGCGTTCAATCTTTTGCTCGTCGCGTGGTTTTGCCATAATCGTTGAGGATGCAAATATAAATGAATATATATTCACCGAACAAGGTTTTCTTTTTTTTTTTCAAAAGTTACATCCATTGTTAAGTATCGCCTGAGGGATTGAAGCGGAAATCTTTTGTGAGGCACGAACAAAAATTGCAGCGTAAAGCCCGACCCGAAATAGTTCTACGAAGCATCGCGAAGTAGAACGTATGTAGGGACAGGCCCAAGCCCAATTGGAAATTTCAATTTCCTATCTTGCTCCCATGAATCGTTCGTTCCTGTATTATCTGTTGATTAGCTTTGGTGTTTGCTGGCTGGGTGCTGCTCTCATTCCTTTGCTAGATGTGGGCTATGGCTCTTTTGCATCTACGCTTATTGTTGCTCTCATTTGCATGCCCGCTCCTGCCTTTGCCGGTTGGCTGGTTCAAACGCGTATCCTCAAACGTCCTTTTTCTGAACTTGGTTTAACCTGGAAACTAGCCAATCGAAGTCAATTGTATTTGCTTCCCATTTGGCTATTTCTTTTGCTGATTTTCAACTTTGTTTGGATTGCTCTTTTGGGTAATGCATTTGGGATTGAAGCCTTTGGTACCGTTGATTTTAGCATGGATGGATTTCTGCTCAAACTCGAAGAAATGACACAAGGGAAAACCGATTTGAGTGAAATTAATTTCCCATCTACCTACGTGATTTTTTTGTTGGTTGCTATGTCGGGTGTTGTGGCTGGTGCAACAGTTAATCTTCCTTTTACTTTGGGGGAAGAAATTGGCTGGCGCGGATTTTTGTTTAAACAACTTGAAAATCAGTCTTGGCTGAAACGTAGCTTAATTACCGGAATCATTTGGGGATTATGGCACACTCCTCTTATTCTCATGGGACATAATTATCCTGAGCATCCTTATTTAGGTGTTTTGATGATGGTATTTTTCTGTGTTTCACTCTCGTTTCCAATGGATTGGGTAAGACGCAAAACGAATTCTATTCTAGGACCGGGTGCTATACATGGAATGATTAACGCTTCCGCTGCCGGAACATTTTTATTTATTCAAGATGGAGATTCTCTGATGGGTTCCATTGCTGGATTTAGCGGTGCATTAGCCTGTTTGACCGTTTTTGGAGCTCAATATTTAGTGACAAAAATCATAAAAGAAAAAGAATCAATCGCTGTACATTTGCCCGAATGAAAACGCTTTCCATTCTATTCAGCGCTGTTCTAGTTAGCAGCTCGCTTTTGGCTCAAGAACCTCATCTTCAGAATATTCGTCAGCTTACTTTTGGTGGCGATAATGCCGAAGCCTATTTCAGCTTTGATAATAGCAAACTCACCATGCAAATCACGAATCCCAAACAAGGAATTCCGTGTGATCAGATTTATTTGATGGATTTGCAAAATCAAGATAAAATCGTTCCTCGCCTTATCAGCACCGGAAAAGGTCGTACTACTTGCTCCTATTTTATGCCGGGTGATAAAACGATTTTGTACGCATCTACGCATTTAGCTGCCGATTCTTGTCCGCCGCCACCAGCACCGCGTAAAGATGGAAAATACCTGTGGCCCTTATACAATAGCTTCGACATATTCGTAGCCGATTTGAATGGTAAAATTGTCAAACAATTGACCGATGCGCCCGGATATGATGCAGAAGCAACTGTTTCTCCGGATGGGAAAATGATTGTTTTTACTTCTGATCGTTCAGGTGATTTGGAATTGTACATCATGGATATTGATGGCAAAAACGTTCGCCAAATAACATCTGGTTTAGGCTACGACGGCGGTGCATTCTTTTCGCCCGATAGTAAGAAATTGGTGTATCGTGCTTCTCGTCCGCAAACACCCGAAGACATTGCTAGTTATAAGCAATTACTTAGCGAAGGATTGGTTGCTCCAACCAACATGGAAATCTATACCTGTAATGTGGATGGAACAGAGCAAAAACAACTTACCCAACTAGGAAAAGCGAATTGGGCACCTTTCTTCCATCCTTCTGGTAAGAAAATCATTTTTGCTTCTAATCACGCATCGACAAAAGGCTACGACTTCAATCTATTCATGATCAATCTCGATGGTTCTGGATTAGAGCAAATTACCAACATCAGCAACTTTAATGCGTTTCCGATGTTTTCACCCGATGGAAAGAAACTCGTATTTTCTTCGAATCGCAACAATGGCGGCACGCGCGACACCAACGTGTTTTTAGCCGATTGGAAAGATTAATACCTTATTGAAACCAATATGAAACTTCGTTCGATTGTCCTGATTACCGTTTTGTTTAGCAGCCAACTTGGCGCACAAAATTGGTTTGATCCTAAACTAATCGTTAAGCATATTTCTGTCTTAGCTTCTGATTCACTTCGTGGACGCGGAACTGGAACCGAAGATGAGCGTAAAGCAGCCGATTATGTGATTTCACAATGGAAAGCTGCAGGTATCCAGCCAAAAGGTGAAAAGGATTCTTGGTTTCAAGAATTTGAATTCAATGCGGGTATGCATGGTAAAGGTGGACGTAGTGGAAAAACAAATAATATCATAGGTTTCCTGGATAATAAAGCTGCTACAACCATCATTATTGGTGCTCACATGGATCATTTAGGTGATGGTTCGGATGGTCATTCTTTGGATGCACATGCTAAAGGACAAATCCACAATGGTGCGGATGACAATGCTTCTGGAACAACAGGAGTGATTGAATTAGCTCGCTTTTATGGAATGAATAATGAAACCGAAAAATTCAATTTTCTATTCATTTGTTTTTCGGGCGAAGAGTTGGGATTATTGGGTTCGGAATATTATGCAAATCACCCAACAATCGATTTAGCTCAGGTGAATTGCATGATCAATATGGATATGATTGGTCGTTTGAAAACCGATAAACCAGTATTGGAAGTTTCGGGTGTTGGAACGGCTGCTGAGTGGATGGATATGGTGAAGTCGTTTTCGAGTGCAGCTATGGAAATTAAATGCGATTCGGCAGGTGTTGGTCCATCGGATCATACATCATTCTACAACAAGCAAATTCCAGTATTGCATTTCTTTACAGGCACACACAGCGATTATCATAAACCATCGGATGATGTAGAAAAGATCAATGCACAAGGTGAAGAAGCCGTTTTAATGGTGATTTCTGGTGTGATTGCCAAATTACCTACTGATCACAAATTGGCATTCCTTAAAACCCGCAATCCATCGATGGGTAGCACATCTGCCTTTAAAGTAACACTAGGAATTATGCCTTCCTATGCCGAAGATACAGCAGGTTTAAAAGTTGAAGCTGTCCTCGACGATAAAGCAGCTTTCAAAGCAGGAATGAAAGATGGTGATATCATCACACAAATGGGCGATATCAAAGTAACTGGCATTCAATCCTACATGGAAGGATTAGGAAAATTCAGTAAAGGCGATAAAACCAAAGTAACCGTATTGCGCGGCAAAGAAACGCTGGTGCTGGATGTAGAATTTTAGTCAGCTAGAATTATTAGTTAAATTAAATTTCAAACGAGGTGATTTGAATATTCATGTGATCGGAATACGGTCCCAATTGGATATTTTAACTCGTATGATCTAACACAATCACCCAACGGTTATCGATATATTTAAATATCAAACTATACCATCCACCTTGCTCGCTTGTCTTGGTTACCACACGCCAAGAACCAGTCACTAAAGCAGCATCTTCGCCCAATAATTCTATCTTCAATTTATCAAAAGTGAGTACGCCCATCAACGCTTGATTACTATATGACTTGCGATAATTTTCCAACACAGGTTTCCAACCATAAGTAATTCCTTTCTTCCCAATAAATCGCAAACTATCGTTGTTCCAATAGCCTTGCATAAAAGCTTCTAAATTGCCATGGTTCCAATCTGCTGCTTGTTGATCTAATACTTTACGAATAGCTAATTGTGCTTCCGATTGAGCTTGAACTCCTAGTGGCAATAGGAACAACAAAAAAATAATACGTTTCATTTTCAGATTCATTTGGTAGGATGCAACGAAGGTCGGACTTTTGTCGCTAAATGACCAATCAAGAACATTCGGGCACTGCTGCGTTAAAGGTAAAACCCTTTCGGAATTTTATAGCTGCTCGTTTTTTCCTCACCATGGCGATACAAATGCAAGCTGTGGCTGTTGGCTGGCAAGTGTATCAATTAACTAAAGACCCGTTTGCTCTTGGAATAATCGGAATTTCTGAGGCTATTCCGTTTATTTCACTTGTCCTTTTTGCTGGTTATTGGGCTGATATTTATAAACGTAAACAAATCATTTTACGCTCTGTCACCCTGTTTTCCTTATGTGCTGCTCTGCTCCTATTCTTCGCAGTTAAACCGAATCTGCTCCCACAGAATAATCCACAGTGGATATTCTACCTCGTTATTGGCATTACCGGAATTGCCCGAGCACTTGCTGGACCTGCCGTTCAATCGATGTTACCGCAATTGTTCAAACGGGAACTTTATGCAAACGGCGCCGCCTGGAATAGTACCGTATGGCAAATTGCTTCCGTTTCGGGACCTGCTGTTGGTGGATTAATCTATGGTTTTTACGGAAAAGAAGTCACCTACACAGTATGCATGATACTCGTTGTACTTTCACTTTTCTTCTTCAGCCGTTTGCCTGATTTCCCTGCATCAAACTCCAAACGTGAAGGAATCTTCATCAGCCTGAAACAAGGTTTAAATTTCGTTTTCAAACAGAAAATTGTCCTTTCTGCACTAACACTCGATTTGTTTGCTGTACTGTTTGGTGGCGCTGTTTCGATGTTGCCCGTTTTTGCTAACGATATACTACACACTGGTGCTGAAGGCTTAGGTATTTTACGTGCCGCTCCTTCCATTGGTGCTGTTATCACTTCAATTTACATCACGCGTCACGCCCCCATGCGACATTCGGGTAAAATCCTTCTAACGTTTGTTGCCTTGTTCGGTTTGTCGATGATTGCTTTTGCGCTTTCCGAAATCTTCTGGCTTTCGTTTGTCATTCTATTATTAAGTGGAGCATTCGATGCTGTGAGTGTTCTCATTCGTTCTACTATCATGCAATTGTTCACGCCCGATGAAATGCGTGGTCGGGTTTCGTCGGTCAACAGCGTTTTCATTGGATCTTCGAACGAATTAGGTGCATTCGAATCGGGATTAGCTGCCAAAACCTTTGGTCTCGTTTATTCGGTCATCATTGGTGGTTGTATGACACTCGGCGTTGTCGCCACAGCACTTCGTTTTGCACCCAAACTTCGAAAGCTGCATTTGGAAGATCACGTTTCCTAATCCTGCTTCAAACAATCTCTTTACAAAGTCTATCTTTGTCGCATGATTACCTCCTTCACCGAAGAAAACTACCTTAAGGCAATATTCAAGCTGGCCGGACAAACCGAAGGGAATGTGAGTACCAACGCCATTGCAGAAGCCTTGCAAACGAAAGCATCATCGGTTACCGATATGATGAAGAAGTTGGGTGAGAAGAATTTGGTGAATCATACAAGATATCAAGGTGTTAAGCTTACCGAAGCTGGTAAAATGTGTGCGCTCGATATCGTACGTAAACACCGTTTATGGGAAGTATTTCTGGTTGAACGCTTAGGTTTAGGTTGGGAAGAAGTGCACGATATGGCCGAACAACTCGAACATACAAGCTCTCCTAAATTATATGAATACCTCGATCGCTACTTGAATTATCCGCGTTTCGATCCACATGGCGATCCTATTCCCGATCATACTGGTAAAATGGAACGTCGCTCTCAAATTAGCTTACTCGATGTAGAAGCTGGTGTGACTCACGTAGTGGAAGGCGTTACCGATCACTTACCCGATTTTTTACAATATCTGCAAGCAATCAACCTTATGCCCGGCTCAACAGTAACCGTTACTCGTCGATTTGCGTTTGATGGTTCGGCTGGAATTCGCATAGGTGATAGTCATGAAGTTATTATCTCACGCCACGTGGCTGCTCACATTTTGGTCAAATCCTGAAACATGGCACAACCCAATAAACAGGTAACTCAACTCAACATCAAAAACCGAAAGGCTTCTTTCGAGTATCAGTTACTCATGCAGTTTAGTGCCGGTATCATGCTTACGGGTACAGAAATAAAATCGGTACGTGCCGGAAAAGTCAACATTGCCGATGCATACTGCACGTTTGTTAAGGATGAATTGTACGTGCGAAACATGCACATTCAGGAATACGAAATGGGAAATATTTTCAATCACGAACCTAAACGTGATCGGAAACTACTTTTGAATAAAACCGAACTGTCAAAACTGCGTGGAAAAATGAAGGATAAAGGACTAACCATCGTCCCACTTCAAATGTTTCTAAGTGAAAGTGGATTCGCTAAACTCGACATCGCCCTAGCAAAAGGGAAAAAATTGTACGATAAACGCGAATCGCTTAAAGACAAGGATGTAAAACGCTCAATGGCCCGACAAGACGCCGATTAACTTTTACTTTCCAATAAAGGCACAAATCTAAATTCCCCGTGCTCGGCATCTTGCAATGTTCCATCAAGCTGCTTATCAATAACATGCATCACTTGCTTGCCATCAACGCCTACGGGAATAACTAATCTTCCGCCAGGTTTTAATTGTTCGGTCAATGCCTGTGGAATAAAAGGAGCTCCTGCTGTGACTAATATTTTATCAAATGGAGCAAATGCGGGTTGACCTAAATATCCATCCCCAAAAAACAAACGAGCCGATATATTCATCAACTCCAGATGCTTTTTCGTTCGAATGTACAAAGCGTGCTGACGTTCGATACTAAAAATCTTCACTCCAAACTGAGCTAATACAGCCGTTTGATAACCACTACCCGTTCCTATTTCGAGCACTTTCTCACCTGACTTTAATTCCAGTAATTGTGTTTGAAATGCTACGGTTGATGGATGCGAAATCGTTTGTCCGGCACCAATCTGAAATGCAATATCTTCATATGCCTTCTCCATGAAAGCCAAATCTTGAAAAAACTGATGCCTAGGAACTGCACGTATCGCATCCAAAACAGGTTCACTCATTATGCCTTTGGCTCGTAGTTCGTCTACAAGTCGGTTTCTTAATCCTTTAAGTCGGTATGAATCAGGTATCAGCATCGTTCTTCAGCTCCGGAGCACGAAAATACTGGTGCTTGAAGCATTATTGTGCAGATGGTCTGTTCATTCATCCACAAACAGGTGTTCATTTTTTTCCGCTTTTTAGGTGTTCTTTCAATGCTTCTCATCCCATTCTTTCGGTGAAAATGCGCTACGTTTGCGCAAAATTCAGAGAGTATGCTTAAGATAGGCGTAGTCGGTGCTGGTCACCTTGGAAAGATTCACCTAAAACTCATTGGTGAAATCGATTCGTATCACCTAGCCGGTTTTTTTGATGCCGACCCCGAAGTTGCTGCCAGTGTAGCAAAAGACATGAACATACATGCCTTTTCAACCTTCGAAGAACTATTAGATGCGGTAGATGTAGTGGATGTAGTTACTCCAACAATCTACCATCATCAATATGCCAGCAAAGCACTCCGATCGAGCAAACATGTTTTTATCGAAAAGCCGATCGCCACAACGGTTGAAGAAGCACGTGATTTAGAACAGTTGGCTGTTGAAGCAGGTAAAAAAGTACAGATTGGACATGTTGAACGCTTCAATCCGGCTTACGTTGCAGCAATGCCATTTTGCCAAAATCCTATGTTCATTGAAACACACCGTTTGGCATTATTCAACCCGCGAGGGACAGATGTTTCAGTTGTGCTTGATTTAATGATTCACGATATCGACATTGTGCTTCATAGCGTGAATTCTACGGTTAAGAAAATAAGTGCTTCTGGAGTTTCAGTTGTTAGTGAAACGCCCGACATCGCTAATGCACGTATCGAATTTGACAATGGCTGTGTAGCGAATTTAACTGCTAGTCGCTTGTCGATGAAAAACATGCGCAAAACACGATTCTTCCAGCGCGATGCCTACATAAGTGTCGATTTTCTGGATAAAGAAGTGGAAGTTATTCGCATGAGTACGGTTGAAGGCGAACCTGATCCTTTGGCATTAACCATAGAACTTGGTGAGGGCAAGGGATTGAAACAAATCTTCCTCGAAAAACCCGAAATTTTACCAACAAATGCAATAAAAGCTGAATTGGAAAGTTTTGCTGATGCGATTTCCCACAATCAGATTCCGGCCGTAACTGCCACGCACGGACTCCAGGCTTTGGATGTTGCTTACCGCATAATTGAAAAGATGAATACAACTCCGCATCTGTTTGCCTAAGCATGAAATACGGCTACCTGATTTACCTTTTTATTTGTTTGAGTCTGTTTGCAGGATGCGATATTATCAATCCTGAAGAACAAGAAGCAGCCTATATTTCTATCCAACAGGTAAATCTCTCAACCGATCTTGATATACAAGGAAGTAATTCCTCCAACATAAAAGATGCTTGGATTTATATTGATGATAACCTCATTGGAGCCTTTCCTTTACCATGTAAAATTCCTTCTTTAAAAACAGGAAATCACAAAATTTCAATTGGTGCTGGAATTCAAGTCAATGGTTCTTCCATGCTAAGAACACCCTATATTTTCTATCGTTTTTATCAACAAGAAAATGTAAATCTGGAGGCAGGATATGTGACCGAATTAAATCCTGTTGTTACATATTTTGACTCGATAACTTTTGGATTCAAGGCTAATTTCGATGATTTATCTGGAAATAAGCTCACATCAACAGCTGTAAGCGACACAACCGTTGAATTAACTACCGATGCAAGTAAAGTGTTTGAAGGAACAGGGTCATGTCTAGCACGTTTGTTACGCGATAGCGGATTGGTTGAATTTCAAATGATTGATCCAGTAACTCTACCTAAAGGAGGACGGAATATTTTTCTGGAACTGGATTATAAAACAACTCACGATTTAGTCATCGGACTTCGCTCTTACTACACAGGTGCAAGTACAAAGGAAGAAATTCTGCTTTCTTTGCGGGCAAATTCCAATTGGAACAAAGTGTATATCAATTTAACCAAAGCTGTAAGTACCCAAGTAAATGCAGCTAATTATCGAATCTATTTTTCGGCATACAAACAAGCTGGATCTGTTCCGCTTGAGATTTTGCTCGATAATCTTAAAATTGTTTATTAACGGGTGATTTCAACTAAACGCGATAAAATTCAAGGACGTATCCAAGTCGCCGCCGACTATTTTTCGGCTGTGCTCGGGTGGACCTTATACTACGCGTTTCGGAAGACCTATATCGAGCCTATCGTATTCGGTCATCCCGTACGAATGGAGTTTAACAATACCTTTTGGCTTGGATTAGCCATCATTCCGGTATTCTGGCTCATTTTACACCACATATCGGGTGCTTATTTCGATGTTTACCGCAAATCGCGTCTAGGAATTCTAGGAACAACCGTTTGGGTTAGCTTACTCGGTTCATTGATATTATTCTTCGCTGTTTCACTTGACGATTTTATCCTTTCCTATCGTTCTTACTACATCTCCTTCTCTGCCCTATTCGGGATTCAATTTGGTGTTACTGCCATTCAACGTATGTTGATTGCTACCCGAAGTGCTCGAAGAATCCAATCGGGTAAAGTGTATTTCAATACCTTATTAATAGGTTCAGGGAAAAAAGCACTCGATATCTATAAAAAGATTGAAGAACAACCTGTTAGCAGCGGTAATCGATTTTTAGGTTACGTTCCTGTAAATGGTACACTCGATCCCGAACTCAGTAATACATTGCAACGAATCGGTCATTTCGATCAAATGGTTCAATTGATCCAAGATTTGGATGTGGAAGAAGTTATCGTTGCACCCGAAAATTCGGAACACGCATATCTCGGAAAATTCCTAACCGAATTAGAAGTAACAACGGTTGTAATTAAAGTAATTCCTGATATCACCGATATTCTTTTAGGGTCAGTTCGGATGTCGGCAATTTTTGGTGCTCCAGTAATCGAAATCAAACGTCAACTCATGCCTCGCTGGCAGAAGTCGTTCAAACGATTGTTTGATATCACCGTTTCACTCTTTGTTTTAGTTTGTCTATTCCCTGTTTATCTCATCACTGCAATAATTGTAAAGACTACTTCAAGCGGTCCAGCACTTTACAGTCATCCTCGAATTGGATTCAACGGTAAACCATTTCGTATCTATAAGTTTCGTTCGATGTATTGCGATGCCGAAAAACGTGGACCGCAACTCAGTAGTAAAAACGATTCTCGCATTACACCATTTGGTAAATTCATGCGTAAAACACGACTCGACGAAATTCCACAGTTCTATAATGTATTGGTGGGAACCATGTCGATTGTTGGTCCGCGCCCCGAACGTCAATTCTTTATCGACCAAATTGTTGAAGTTGCACCACATTACCGTTTGCTACATAAAGTTCGCCCTGGAATTACCGGTTGGGGACAAGTTAAATTTGGCTATGCCGAAAATGTAGATGAAATGGTTGAGCGCTTGAAATACGATATTCTGTATATCGAAAACATGACCTTGGCGCTCGATTTAAAGATTCTGATTTATACGTTTCTTATTGTCCTTCAAGGAAGAGGAAAATAGAATAATCCAGTTTGAAGTTTCGATGGGAGTTTGCGTTATTTGCACTCCTTTCTGAATGCTCGTGCACTCAGGTTAAATCGAAATGAGATGAAAAAAATTGCTGTTATTGGTGCTGGAACAATGGGAAATGGTATTGCACATACGTTTGCCCAATTTGGATTTCCCGTTATTTTGGTTGATGTAAGTGATGCCGCCTTGAGTAAAGGAATTCAAGCAATCACCCAAAATCTCGATCGCCAGGTTCAAAAAGGTATCTTAACAGAAGCTCAAAAAACAGAGACTTTAACTCGCATTTCAACTCAAACACAAATCGACGAACGTTTGACGGATCGTGATTTAGTTGTAGAAGCAGCATCCGAGAATTTCCAAATCAAATCATCCGTTTTCAAACAATTGGATCAATATTGTCAGCCTAGCTGCATAC
>ENA-UOWO01006835-UOWO01006835.1-activated-sludge-metagenome-genome-assembly--contig:-NODE-6835-length-11514-cov-12.628938_pt1 | contig 11514 bp, 10 predicted proteins | sample MGYA00238148_ERZ761564 | MGnify/ENA primary metagenome ERZ761564 (study PRJEB28885, sample SAMN05720194) | activated sludge metagenome | isolation source: Anaerobic digester | place: USA...
CGATTTGATGTGAATGAGGCACGAAAAGCGGAGTTTAGCAGCGCTAAATGAGCATTTTCGGAACGAAATTCACATCGAATCGGGCCATTTGCAGCAAAACAAAAATATTTAAACAAGCTCTACATTCCGTTAGCAAACATCAACACATAAAAAGCAAAATACACCCCAATTACGATCAGGGTCAGGATGCCTAAAAACTTAAACAGTTTTCCAAGATTTTCAAAAGAATCCGCAAGACTCTGACTACCCTCTCCCGCCATTGCCGCTTTCATTTGTGCAGAAAATCGTTTCAGATACAAAAGCGGAAAAATGTAGACCACCAAAAGTACAATATACAGACCGATTGCCACCCAGATCATGATGGTCATTCCTTCCATCCCTGGAAAATCTTCTCCCATGGCGCCAAATGTTGCAATACTGGCTATGGCCACCAAACCTACCACTGCTCCCAAGCCAAGCAATACAAAACCAATGATGGCTAAAATATTGCCCCATTGCGCTGCATTTGACAAGCTTTCTTGCATTTGATGGTTGATGACCCACTCTTTTTCGCTGTTCCGGGAGGCTTGAAACTCATCCAAAATTTCAGAATTTTCCATAATAAGTGACTTGTGGATTTATCAATTGAGTCTATTTCGCAGGTAAAATAGGCATTCAAACTTTTAATTCCCAGTCCAGCAAGATTATCTTTTTGGATAGCAATTGTACCCAAAGAATGACAATCCTCACCCTCCGCGGTGACGACCGTCATTTCTTGTCGTTTTTGCCTCGTCTACTTTTGTCACTAAATAGGCTTAAATAGACGATTACCATGACAAATTCCCTATTGTTGCAGAAATACAACACGCCCGTACCCCGCTACACCAGTTACCCCACCGTACCATATTGGGATGAAAAACTGGTAGCGGAGAAAGCTTGGATTGCACATTTTCAAGACGCATTTCAAGTTGATCGAGGCATTAGCTTGTACATTCACTTGCCTTATTGTGAAAAGTTGTGTACTTATTGTGGCTGCAATAAAAGAATCACCAAAAACCATGGAGTAGAACAACCCTACATTGCTTCTTTACTCAAAGAGTGGGACTTATACCTGAAAAATTTACCAGGGAGGCCTCTGATTAAAGCATTGCACCTGGGCGGCGGAACCCCAACTTTTTTTCATCCTGACCAGTTAGATACACTGATCAGAGGAATTTTTAAACATGCTGACATTGCCTCAGATGTTGATTTTGGGTTTGAAGCCCACCCCTCTAGTACGACACGCCAACATCTCGAAACACTACACAATCTGGGCTTCCGCCGAATCAGTGTAGGCGTACAGGATTTTGCACCGGAAATTCTGGAAATCATCAATCGACAGCAAACCGAAGAGGAGGTAAAACAGGTGACCGAATGGGCCCGTGAACTGGGCTATACCAGTGTCAACTATGACCTGATTTTTGGATTGCCCCTGCAAACCCCCGAGCACATCCGCAGCACCATGCACAAACTGGAACAGTTGCGCCCCGATCGCATCGCTTTTTACAGTTATGCGCACGTACCCTGGATCAAACCCAGCCAAAGGGCTTATTCCGAAGTGGATTTACCTTTGGGAACAGCCAAACGGGCCTTGTACGAACTAGGCCGCGATTTACTGGAAGAGATAGGCTACGTTGAAATTGGGATGGATCACTTTGCACTCCCTACCGATGAACTCTATAAATCCATGAAACGAGGTACTTTACACCGCAATTTTATGGGTTACACCCCCCATGATACCCGTCTGAGTATCGCCTTGGGAGCTTCCTCAATCAGTGACAGTTGGGATGGATTTGTACAAAATGAAAAAAACATCGAAGATTACCAAAAGTCCATTGAACACGGGCATTTTCCAATTGTCAAGGGACATTTGTTTTCAGAAGAAGACCAAATCATTCGTACTCATATTTTAAACATCATGTGCCACGATGGAACCGACTGGAGCGATCCCGCGTTACAGTCTGCGGTATTTGAGGACATCATCGTACGGATTGAGGAGTTGGAGGCTGATGGGTTGATTAAAATCAATGGCCAAAGCCTACAAGTTACCCCAATGGGTCGACCCTTTTTGCGGAATATTTGTTTGGCCTTTGATGCTCGTTACTGGCAAAAGCAACCAGGAGGAAAATTGTTCAGTCAAGCAATATAGCCGCTAATTTTTCATTTCATAATAAATGGTTTTAAGAGCTAGTGCGCAAATCAACTGAATTCGTAACTTTGATCCTCTGATTTGCCTTTTCTAACTGTTTTTTGATGATATGAAAAATTACCATTTTTTAATTGCCTTCGTGCTATTGTCTTTTTCCTTGGCAGGCTGTTGGAACAGCGGCCCAGACCCCACCAAAGAATACAACGAAGATCCTACGCAAAATGGAACGCCTGAGGAACTAGGAATGACCGATGATTACAGCAATACCAACCGGGTGATTTGGCAAAAACCTGAATTGGTGCTCGACCGCATGGGCGACATCACCGATAAGGTTGTCGCAGACATTGGAGCTGGTACCGGTTATTTTGCATTTCGCCTGACACCACTGGCCAAAAAGGTGATTGCCATAGATATCGACCGCAATCTGGTCAATTACATCGACAGTATCCGCACGGTTGAACTTTCCGACGCAGACCAAAGCAAACTGGAAACCCGCCTGGCTGATCCAAACGATCCACACCTTAAACCCAATGAAACGAATGTGGTGCTCATGGTGAATACTTACCTGTACTTGAGCAACCGCATTGAATATTTGCAGAACCTCAAAAAAGGCATCGCTCCCGGAGGAAAAATCATCATCGTCGATGTAAAACGCCATCGCTTGCCTCAAGGTGAGTTTTTGCCGCCATTGGCCATTCGAGTACCCCAGCATCAAGTGGAGGATGAACTAGAACAAGCTGGATTTCAGCTGCTCAACAGCGATGATACTTCATTGATTTATCAATACATGGTCGTTGCCCAAAAGAAACCATAATGCTATCCCAAAAAGCAAAATACGCCATTAAAGCACTGATTTATCTGGCAAAACAGGAGAAAGGCAGTTTAACCAAAACCGCAGATATTGCCTCCAAATCCAGTATTCCGAAGAAGTTTTTGGAACTGATCCTCATTGACATGAAACGCGCTTCATTGGTCAGCAGCAAACAAGGTATAGGGGGTGGTTATTACTTGCTCAAAGACGCCGATGAGATTAACCTGGCGGATATATACCGGCTATTTGATGGAGCCATCGCCATGTTACCCTGTGCTTCGCTGCGTTTTTACGAGCCTTGCCATGATTGTCCGGATGAAGCGACTTGCCTGATTCGCAAAAGTTTGATTCTGGTACGAGATCAAACCCTGCACGCCCTGGAGAAAACTACAATTAAAATGTTGACCAAGGAGTAGGTTTTTGCCGGAAAAAAGCAATATTTGAAGGATTATTTTAGTAGATCCCCCCGGGCAAATATACATTCGATGATCCGTTGCTTCCTCCCCCTGTGTTTGTGCTGTCTGGCCATTTTTGGCTTTGCCCAGCCCATTGCTGCACCCAAGCAGGAATTTCGGGGTGCCTGGATTTCAACGGTCATCAACCTCGACTGGCCCATCCGGGGTGCCTCTCCTTCACAACAACAAGCCGAATTGCTGCGCATTTTTGAAGACTTGAAAAAAGCTGGAATCAACGCCATTTTTTTTCAGCTACGCTCGGAAAGTGATGCATTTTACCAATCTTCCCTCGAACCCTGGTCTTATTACCTCACCGGAAAACAAGGGCAAAGCCCCAGTCCTTTCTGGGATCCCCTGGAATTTGCCATTCGAGAGGCGCACAAACGCGGTATGGAATTGCACGCTTGGTTCAACCCTTTTAGGGTCATCCGCAGCACCAATGCTACTTACCCCAAAGACTCCTTGCACGTCTCGATCCGCCATCCCGAGTGGATGATTCCAATCAAAAACATCTTACTGCTCGATCCCGGAATACCTGCTGCACGCCAATACATCATTGATGTCGCCACCGATATTGTGAAACGCTACGACGTAGATGGCTTGCATTATGACGATTATTTTTACCCTTACGAAGGCATTGACAACCAGGATGCCGCCAGTTTTGCTAAATACGGCAACGGGCTAAGCCTCAATGCCTGGCGAGAAGACAACATCAATCGTTTTGTTAAGGAACTTGGCGCAGCAACGCTGGCGCTCAAACCCTTGGTCAAATACGGCATCAGTCCCTTCGGCATCTGGCGCAACGGCGTACCGGCCGGAATTACCGGCCTATCCGGCGCGGATGTCACCTATGGCAATGCGGTGGTTTGGCTCGAAAACCAGTGGATCGACTACCTGGCGCCTCAACTGTACTGGCGTTTTGGGGGCAATCAGGATTTTGAAAAACTGGCCAATTGGTGGAAAACCCAAATGAATGGCCGTCACCTCTATCCCGGCATTGCCATTTTCCGCGCCGATCCGAGTACAGCAGGCACAGCAGCCTTGTACAGCCCTGCGGAAATTCCCAACCAAATCTACTTTACCCGGCAAAAAAACATTCCCGGAGTCATCATGTTCCGGGCTGCGAACCTCTCACGCCTCAATAGCCAGGGCCTGGCAGATTCATTGTGCAACCGCATTTACAGCAATCCAGCCCTGACGCCCACCATGACCTGGAAACCACTGGAAGCACCCGGGGTGGCCAAAAGTTTGCACCTCGTACCGGCAAGCAATACAAACAACCTGAGTTGGGCGGCTCCAGTAGCGTCTGAACGACAAGCCAAGGTGCGTTTTTACGCCATTTATCGCGTGCAAGCCGCCAAAGAACCCTTTTGGCTGGACGCCATCCAGGATGGGAAAAACCTGTTGGCCGTAACCGGCAATACCCAATACCAGGATCGCAGCATCATCGATGGACAACAATACTGGTATGCCATTACTTCCGTGAGTGGCAACTCGATTGAAAGCCTACCCAGTTCTTTTGCGCCACTAAGCACCAAGACACAGGCAGTTCGCCGGGATTTTGGCATCCGCGAAGTTTTCCCCAATCCGTTTACCCAGGAGTTGCACATTCGGTATTCAATTGGGGCTCCAGGCACACTTTCGCTTCGCATTTACAACCTGCTGGGTGAGGAGGTGGTCAACCTCGTTGATGAAGAACGCAAGGGCGCGGGCGACTATGAGGCAGTGTGGGTGCCCAGTGCAGCGGCAAAAACCGGCTTGTACATCTGTGTGCTGGAGGTAGATCGGCAGCGGATGGTGCATAAGGTGGTGAAAGCACCGTAGGTTCAGTAAGAAAAATCAATATCGAACTTTAGGGCGCTATCAAGATAATCAATAAAGTGATGATTAATGAAAGGATTACAATGGCAACAGCGATCCCCACTTTCACAAGTTCGTTGAAATTTTCTTCAATAAAAGCAGTCAGTTTGTCTTTCATATTTGCTAAATTTTATCTATACTTCATTATACAAATCCCTGCTTCACAAATATAATCTTCTGAAACTAAAAAAGCAGTTTTTAACACGTTAAACTCGTGCTGGGTTTTGTGGAATAACCAGCCTCAAAGTATTTTTTCAACTTTTTCCCCTCTCCCCCTTGACTCTTACCTTACGTCATAGCCTACCTTTGTTTCGTCATTCGAAAATAACCGAGCAAAATGAAGCATTATTCCGTAAAACAGTTGGCCAAACTGGCGGGCGTAAGTGTGCGCACCTTACACCTGTACGACCAGATTGGCCTGCTCAAACCCGCCACCCGCACCGAGGCCAGGTACAGGTTGTATGGAGAAAATGAGTTGTTGCGCTTGCAACAAATCCTGTTTTACAAAGAACTCGATTTTTCCCTACAGGACATCGAGGAGATTCTGAATGACCCACATTTTGACCTGATTCATGCCCTCGAAAGCCATAAACTGTCGTTACGCAGGAGGCAAGAGCGCATCAATACGTTATTGGCGACCATTGACAAAACCATTGTTCATTTAAAATCGCATCAAATGCTTTCACACGAAGAACTATACGCAGGTTTGCCCAAAGAAACCGGGGAGACCTACCGCAAAGAAGCCAGCAAAAAATACGGTGTGAAAACCGTAGAAACAGCGGAGAATCAGCTCCGCAGCATGGGCAAAGTTGGTTTTGATCAGCTAAAAACCGAGCAAAAAGACATTGCTACCAAATTGTTCGCCTTGCTCAACGAAGACCCGCACAGTGCCTTGGTACAACAACAAATTGCTCAACATTACCACAATACCCGCATGTTTTGGGGCACGGCTCAATCACTCGATTTACAAGCTGAAGCCTACGCTGGCTTAGGAGATCTCTATGTGAGTGACGAAAGATTCACGATGGTAGATGGAAAATCTCATCCTGAATATGCACAGTTTTTGCAAAAGGCGATGCGCTACTTTGCAGAAACACAGTTGAAGTAAGAGCATGTCTAAATTGACTGGAAGACAGTGAGGCACCGTGAAAATAAAATTCCTCTAGGTGTCTCATTGCCTTCTTTATGGCAAAAAAATGATCATTCCTCCAACTCTAGGATTCTTGCTGGCAAGTATCCAATAAAGTCACGGAAACGAACCTTCCACCAATCGTCGTTGGTTTTTTCCAGGAGTTCCAGACGATGGCCAATCACTACGGGTAACAAATCGAGGCTGCTTTCTTCCGGGTTTTGGCGGATGGTTGAACTTTCGAGTACCCGGTAGACAATCACCCGGCCTGGTTTGGAAGAAATTTTACTTACCGCAGGCGTAGAGGTAGGTTTTTCAATCAGTACCACCGGATTGGATTCAGTGGTAGAAGGAGCCGTCGTTTGTTCAGGAATACGTACCTGTTCCGGCAAGCTGACTTCTTCTACCATTATTGCCGGGGGCGTGACGATCACCGGAGCGGATGCTGCGCCTGTGCTGAGCTCAAATTCTTTTTTTAATTGAACCAAACCACCCATTTCGTCCGTACTGATGATGGCTTCCGTAGGCGAAAATCCTGCTTTGCGCAAAATTAAACGGTGATTGTGATCGCGTTTCAGCGACAAAAGGATGATGCCATTGCCATAAGTTCGTTTGCTGAGCAAAGCCTCTGTGCCGTCATCATTTTGGATGAATAATTCTAATGCGACACCAGTGAGTTGTTCTTTACTCACCCCATTGAATACCGTACCCACAACGGACACGGAAGGAGGAAGATCTACAGCTCGTGCCGTGGTGGTGCTGGGAGGAGGAGTGGTTTTTTTTTCGTTTTCTTTGGGTTTGTTGTTGGCCAGGTAGGGCTTACCCACTTCCTTTTCCGGTTCCTTTTTCTTTTCGACTTTCTTTTTGCCATTCAGCTCGGCTATCCGGTCATCGCGGGTCTGGCGACCAAAATTGAAAGTCAAACCGATATTCAAATGAGCGGTTCTTGCGCTTTTAAAAGCAAAGATCGGGATGACGTTGTCGGATGCCACGTAGAGTTGCGCCGGGCCTAAATTGAGTGCAGCACCTACCCCAAAATTGATGGTTGACTTGTTGAAGGAGGAAATATTTCCCCCGACCTGTAAAATTTTATTGACTCGGGTAGTCATGCCAACGGCAAAACCAAAATCCACTTCTCCCAAATAAAACTTGGGGTTCAACACGACATCAATGGACGTCGTAGGGTTGATGAAATAACTTCCCCCCAAGTACAAAAGGGCGGGTAATTTGGTGTCGAACGTGGTGTCAATACTAGCTTTGCGACCCAGGCTGTCCTTAAATTCGAGTACCTCGTGGTTAAAACCATCTAGTCCAGCAGTAGGGAATTCAATGTTGTCATCGGCAATGGGATTGATGGTTATGTCGTTTTTCCAGGTGATACTGCCCATATTGAGCAAACTGGCGTACAAATCGAGTTCTTTGCTGACATTGTATTGTATCCCCAGATCAAAAGCAAAGCCATTGTTTCCAGTGCTTTTTAAATAACTGTTCGGATTGCGCTGTAGGGCCTGTACCGCCAGGTTGCTAAAATTCAGGTTACCCAGCATCGCATAATATGGACTGAGGTTTTCTGTGCCCGAACTCATAAAACTCAAATTCCCGAGCACCCCAAAGTAACGATCGTCTTTGTCGCTGACAAAGCGCATCGAGTCATTGTAGGTTTGGATATGACTGATGCCCATCAAGGATTTCACCCGAAACCCGGCTGAAATTTTGTTGGTGATTTGACGGGTATACCCAAAGCCGACTGCCCGGTATTGCAAGACATTGAATTGGTAGGTTTGAATGTCGTAAGCACGTTCTACAATAAAATTGTTGCCTACATTGAACAACATCTCGGCCAGAGGCCGAGGATACTTCATCAATGCATTCATGTTTTCATTGGCAAAAAAATTGATGTAGTTGCGTTTGCCGATGCGGAAACCAAGATCGAGCAGATTGACACTGACGTCCATCAGGGCATAATTCTGCTGATCCAGCCCATCCAGGAATTTTTTGTAGGGATTGACTGGGGCCATTTCCGAAGTTTCTCCTTCTTGAAAATCTCCTAATTTAAAGCCAGAACTACTCACTGCACCATTGGCTCCACTCATTAAAGGCAAACCGATGTTGTACTTGGACAAGGGCATGCGCCCAGGGTTGACTAAATAGGATTGGGGGGCAAAGGTCAATTGAGACAAAGTGAGGTTGCGCTGGGCGAAAGTTGGGATAGCAAGTAATCCCACGCTGCAAGCCAGCCAAAATCTTAGGGAAAGGAACAATAATGAACGAATCCGTAGGTTTGGGGTAGCTTTCATTGGTCTTTGTTTTGTAAAATTACTCATGCTTGGTCGGTTTTTGGATGCTACGCATGTTAGTTTAACGAGGATTCAACCGGATTCGCTTGTTCTTCAAGTCAAAAGAACGTCAAAAGATTTCGTATATTAAAAAAGCCGCTGCGTGGTAGTGCACAGCGGCTTTTTTTAAACATTCCCGTAGGGGGCAACCTTACGAGGTTGCCCTACAGCAACAATGTTTTCATATCCACGCGCTGGCGTACAATTTCTTCAATTCTATCGATGTGAACACGTTCCTGTTTTAGACTATCGCGTTCACGGATGGTCACGGTATTGTTTTCCAGGGTCTCAAAGTCAATGGTCACACAATAAGGTGTTCCAATAGCATCTTGACGACGGTATCTGCGGCCAATGGCATCTTTTTCGTCGTATTGGCACTGGAAAGAAAATTTCAGCTTATTGAACACATCTGTGCTGGCCTTTACCAATTCTTCGCGGTTTTTTAGCAGCGGCAATACCGCAACTTTCACTGGCGCAAGGGCTGGATGCAGCTTCATGACCACGCGGGTAGAGTCCTCACCTTTGGCATCGGGCACACTTTCCTCTTTCAGTGATTCACTCATCATGGCCAGGAACATCCGATCGGCGCCTACCGAGGTTTCGACTACATAAGGTACGTAGTTTTCGTTTAATTCGGGATCAAAATACTGGAGTTTTTTACCCGAAAGCTCCTGATGGCTGCTCAAGTCAAAATTGGTGCGCGAGTGAATACCTTCCAATTCTTTGAAACCAAAAGGGAACTCGTATTGAATATCCACAGCAGCATTGGCGTAGTGTGCCAGGTTGTCGTGGTCTTTGAAGCGCAGTTTATCAGCTGGCGTTCCAATTTTCAGGTGCCAGTTCATCCGGGTTTGCTTCCAGTAGTCGTACCACTTCATTTCTTCACCGGGGCGAATGAAAAACTGCATTTCCATTTGTTCAAATTCGCGCATGCGGAAAATGAACTGACGGGCTACGATCTCGTTGCGGAAGGCTTTTCCGATTTGGGCAATGCCAAAAGGAACCTTCTGCCGGGTAGATTTTTGCACGTTCAGGAAGTTGACAAAAATACCTTGCGCTGTTTCAGGACGCAGGTACAATTTACCTTCTTCTCCGGCAATATTGCCCAATTGGGTGTTGAACATCAGGTTGAACTGGCGTACTTCTGTCCAATTGCGCGAACCCGTGTCTGGATCGGTGATGTCCAGGTCCTCGATGATGGTTTTCATTTCGGCCATATCACCTTTGGACATGGCTGCGGTCAACCGGTCATTGATGGCCTGCGCCTTTTGGGTATATTCCAGCACCCGTGGGTTGGTGGTCCGGTACAAGGCTTCGTCAAAAGAATCGCCAAATTTTTTCTTGGCTTTTTCTACTTCTTTATCCGCTTTGGCCTGCATTTTATCAATCTCTTCCTCGATCAATTGGTCGGCACGGTAGCGTCTTTTGCTGTCTTTGTTGTCTACCAATGGATCATTGAATGCATCCACGTGCCCGGAAGCCTTCCAGGTTTTGGGGTGCATGAAGATGGCTGCGTCCAGGCCAACAATGTTGTCGTGCATTTGCACCATTGCTGCCCACCAGTAATCTTTGATGTTGTTTTTGAGTTCCACACCATAGGGACCATAGTCATACACAGCGGCAAGACCATCGTAAATCTCGCTGGATTGAAAAATAAAACCATACTCTTTGCTGTGTGCAACCAACTTCTTGAACAGATCCGCTTGCTGGGTCATCGTAATTTCTTATTTGAGTAATGCTAAATAGGCTGCAAAAATGGCAAAATTTCGGCTTTCGCAGCGGAGAAATCTTGATTTTTTTGGCGCTGAACCCCGTTTATCTGATAAATGCGTGCTAAAATAGGGGCTTGCCCCGTTCTTTACATCTTTATAGGGAACATAAGCGAATGCTTCACGAATTTAAAAAACAAACGATATGAAACAATTCATGCAAATTGGACTGCTGTTGAGCATTCAATTCTTGGGCTTCAGTGGGAGTGTACAGGCTCAAAAAGAAGTGCAGGTTGAAAGCTTTGATCAGGTTAGTGCTACCGGTAGTGTAACCATGCACCTGGAAGCGGGCGATGCCAATAAAGTGGTGCTCTATGTGGATGGCATTCCGGAAAAAGAAATAGAAGTAAAAGTGTCCAAGGGGGTTTTGCGCATTCAGGTGTTGAATGGTTTTTTATACAAAAATGAGATCGTCAAGGCCTACGTCACCTACAAAGCCTTACGCGGGGTGAGGGCCAATGCCGGCGCAAAAGTGGATTGTAAAGAACCCTTGAGCGCAGAATTGTTTTCGGCAAGTGTGTCGGCTGGTGGCCAATTGGACCTCAGCCTGAATGTAAAAAACTTGGACGCGAGCGCCTCTGAAGGTGGCCAACTTAACTTGAAAGGCACTGCCACAACTCAGGACATCAATGCCAGCACTGGGGGAGTCTGCCATTGTTCAGACCTGGTTGGGGAGAACGGCGCTGTAAGAACCAGCACTGGTGGTCGTGCAGAAGTACAAATTACGGGATTGTTGGAAGCCTCCGCCAATATTGGAGGCGAGATCCTGTATCATACCGATCCCAAGGAAAAACGGATAAAGCAGTTTTTGGGGGGCGATGTAAGAAAGTTTTAGCGCTTCTTTAAGCCTAAGGGGCGATAAAAAAATAAATATTCATTTTGCAAAAGGATTAGATGAGTCAACGGTTCATTTCAAGTGTCTTATCTAATCGTTTGGCTCAAAAAAAATGAACATTTATTTTTGCCCCACTACTAAGGCTCGGCTAC
>ENA-UOWO01006837-UOWO01006837.1-activated-sludge-metagenome-genome-assembly--contig:-NODE-6837-length-11513-cov-8.074184_pt1 | contig 11513 bp, 6 predicted proteins | sample MGYA00238148_ERZ761564 | MGnify/ENA primary metagenome ERZ761564 (study PRJEB28885, sample SAMN05720194) | activated sludge metagenome | isolation source: Anaerobic digester | place: USA...
TAGCTGGACGGTACCTAACGGTATCAGCAGTACGCAGTGTTTGATAAGGGCCAACTCGATTGCTTTTCCTACAATAGCCGATACCTCCGATGCGGTGTTCAGCATTGTAAACAACCCGGCGATAACGGTCACTTCTCCCAATGGTGGTGAAAACTTTATTTCTGGTACAAGCCGAACCATCACCTGGACGAATACAGCACAGGCGAGTGGTTTGTATAATATTCAGTTCAGCCCCAATGGCGGTACGAATTATTCTACGATCGCTTCCGGTGTATCCGGCAACTCCTATGTATGGAACCAGGTAATAAATGTTCCTTCCACGGACTGTTTTATCCGGGTGCAGGATGCCGGTAATACCTGTAAGAACGATGTGTCTGATGCCGCTTTTACGATCCTTCCCCGTACGCCGTTACTTACTTATCCCAATGGTGGTGAAACCTTTGTCTCTGTCAGTACCATTGCTATTACCTGGAGTATAGAAACTTTTTACAACGGCACAGTGCGGCTGGAGTATTCATTAGATAATGGTGCTTCCTGGATATTGATCACCGCCAGCACTACCAATGACGGAACACAATCATGGACCCTGCCTTTCACCAATTCCACTCAATGCCTTGTAAAAGTGAGTGATGCCACCAATGTGAGTTTGAATGATATCAGTAATACCACGTTTACCATTACACCGATCATAGAGGTTACCAATCCCAACGGGCTGGATGAACTGGGTGCCTGTACACAAACATCCATCACTTTTACGCATCCATCTACCTATACGTCATTTGACCTGGCCTATTCCACTAATGATGGCTTAAACTGGACAACTATCGCTACCGCTTATACGCAAACAGGTACCACCGGTTCCTATAACTGGTCTATTCCCAATGTGTCTTCAACGCAGGCAAGGGTTAGGGTGAGTCCAACCGGAAATCCGCAATACGGGGATATTAGTAATGCTTCGTTTACCATTAAACCTTCTGTTACGCTGATACAACCAAATTTCGGCGGCACACTGGTAGCGGGGGCCATTTTCCCGATCAAATGGAGTTCAGACGGGATCTCCAATATTTATGATATTGCTTATTCTACCACCAGTTCTGCGGGACCATGGACCAATATTGTGGTGGGGTATAATACAGCAACCAATACCTATAACTGGACTGTTCCCAATATACTATCATCCAACTGTTACATACGCATTACCGACAATGTAAACAGCTGTAAACAGGATATTTCTAATTTCCCTTTCACCATTGCAGCCAGTGCTCAGCCAATAACCATCACCAATTCCAATGGGCTGGATACTTTATTGGGTTGCCAGAATTATACAATCAGATGGACGGAAAGCGGAGCAGCAATTGGTTCTTATAATATTGATCTGTCAACCAATGGCGGTGTTAGCTGGAGCAGTATTGCTTCCAGTTATTCAACTACATCCGGTTCTTATAACTGGATCGTTCCAAATGTTATCACAGATCTGGCACTGGTAAGGGTAAGTTCAGCCATTAACAGCACTGTCTTTGATGCCAGTGATGCTGCATTCAGTATCAAAGGAAGAAGTATCACCGCATCCCGTGACACCAGCATTTGTACAGCCGGCAACCTGCAGTTGACAGCAACAGGTGGACTGGGAGCATTTGCCTGGACGCCTGCACTCGGACTTAACAATGCCAACATCGCAAACCCGGTAGCTACAGTTAATTCAAGTATCCAGTATGTGGTAAGTTCATCCAACGGTACATGTGTCATCAGCGATACGGTTTCGATAACGCTGGCCAAACCAATTAAAGTAACGGTGGAAGTAAATACACCAGTTGTTTGTGCAGGTGCAGCTGCCCGCTTTACAGCACATGCCAGTGACGCTACAGCCGCCTCTTACCAATGGAAAAAGAACAATGTGGATATTGGAACCAGTGATAGTGTGCTGTTAGTATCCGGTCCGCTTACCAGTGATGTATTTACCTGTACTGTCAGCAGTGCGCTTCCTTGTATAAGCAGTGCCACCAGTACTGGAGTATCTGTGACTGCTTACCAGGCGTTAGGCAATGATACAACCCTATTAGTAAGTTGTGTCAACTGTACTACCAATATTGCTTCTTTATACAACACATCTCAATATACTTCAGTTACCTGGAGTACAGCTACACCCGCCTCCGTAAGGGTAGGAGCATATACGGTAATTGTTACAGGAGGCAGTTGCATAGACACTGCTGTGGTAAACGTAAACGTTAGTGAAGCCAATGATGTAAGAGGTTGTGCAGTTGGCAATTTCTTTGTACAGTCTGATATTACCGGAACATCCTACCAATGGCAGGTAAATAATGGTGGCGGATTTGTCAACATTAGTAACAATGCAACTTACACAGGCGCCAATAGTGCACAGCTACAGGTAAAAAATGCGCCTTCGTCGTATTATGGTTACCAATACCGTTGCCTGGTGGATGGCGTAAACAACAGTGCCGTTAAAACGCTGAAAATATCCACGGTGTGGACCGGCGCTGTAAGCAATGACTGGAATGTGGCAGGCAACTGGAGTTGCGGAAGGGTACCTGATGTCAATACAGATGTGTATGTGTACAATGGAATTACCAACTACCCGGTTGTAACTACAGCCATTTCCTGCCGGAGCATTACCGCAGCCACGGGAACAACTGTAACCGTTAGTACTGGTGGTTCGATCCTGTTGACCGGAAAATAGCATTGAGCAAACGTGCATATAAAAAAGATACCTGCTTTAAAAAGCGGGTATTTTTTTGCGCTTCTGCCAAGGTCGACCATCTTTTAGATGTGGTTGACCTGGTAGCAGATTTTTTAATTTGCCCGGATGTAAAGACTTTTTAAATCCCCAAAGCATTTATCTTTAAGTATTCAACTGCGGCCGGTAAAAACCTCTAACAATTCTTGCGGTATGATCAATAATATCATTCAATACTTTCAAACACTGGAGCAGCACCCGCTGCAACGAATGTTGTTTTTAGTTGGCGGCCTGCTGTTTTTCTGGATCATTGAGGGTGCCATACCGCTGTTGCCTATGCGGTATAAAAAAAACAAACTCCGTCATGCCGGCGTCAATTTCGCTTTCACCGTTATTCACCTGCTCATTCACACATTCCTGGCGGTTATTATTATTAAATTAAGCGACTGGTGCAAAGCAAACCAGTTTGGCCTGGTGCACTGGCTCAACGCAGGTATCGGGCTAACCATACTCGTTAGTTTCCTGGTGCTGGACTTTTTTGGTGGCTGGCTGGTGCATATCACCGAACACAAAGTGCCGTTTCTCTGGCGCTTTCATGTGATCCATCATGCTGATAACAATGTGGATGTTACCACCGGGCTGCGCCATCATCCTGTTGAAAGTGTGCTGAGAGGAATCTTCTTTTTTATGGGTATTGTTCTAAGTGGCGCACCGATGTATGCAGTTATGATCTTTCAAACTATCCTTGTTTTTGCAACTGCCTTTACACATGCCAATATCAGTTTGCCCAAATGGCTGGATTCTGTAGTGGGGTGGGTGCTGGTGTCGCCGAATATGCACAAAGTGCATCATCACTGGAAGCAGCCTTATACAGACAGTAATTATGGTGCTGTTCTTTCTATATGGGACAGGTTGCTGGGAACGCTGCGATACCTGGCGCCCTCGTCTATCAAATATGGACTGGACAGGTATTATCCAAATGATCGGGATGAAGTGTTTTCAGAACTGATGAAAAGCCCGTTTAAAAAAAAGGGACATTAAAAAAGCTGGTTCTGCCGAACCAGCTTTGATATTTTTTATTAAATATTTTACAGTAAAGCAGACCAAATAAATTGGTTTCGCCAGTTTTTCGAATCCTCATTATCATCAGAATACCATTCCTTTGACCTTTCGGTAAGTAGATTTCTTAAGTCTCCACGGGTGCTGTATTTCTTTGCTGCCACAGGTTTGATCTCTGTTTCGTTTACTCCTGTCAATGATACTTTAGTAGCCATAAAAGAAGTGTACAATCTTGGTATGGTCATGCCCAGGATCATTCCCGGTAATCCATTGATAGAACAGGGACCTCCAGGTATAACAATTTCATCAGTATAAAAGGCAAATACGTATACGCTGTCAAGGATCACACCCACTGCTTTACGGCAGTTAAAGCCTGCTATTTCACGGCTTTCATTCGTAATACGCCAGTTAATTTTAGGGATGCTGTCCTGCACCAAAAATTCAGATCCTACAATGGCTTTTTGCTGGAATATTTTTTGTGTGGTATAATCAAAAAAATACACGTTGGTTTCATCATCCCTTCTCAGAAATTCCGGCACTTTGGGGCCTTCCGCCCATCGGTCGAATTTATAAATACTCTTATTATCGCTGAAATTAAATTTATAATAGCCGGTTTTAAACTGGGGCATATTTTCTTTCAGCATATCGGCCCACATACCGTTTCCAATGGTTTTCTTCACATTGGTTTTTACCTCAAATTCTATGGAGGCTTTTTCTATAAATACTTGTTGTGCTGCAGCGCTGTAAACTAAACTACAGGCTATCACTATTGCTATAAGTTGCTTCATATTTTAATGCTTTCAAAATTAGTATTCAATATTCAGTCTAAAATGTTATGGTGTTTGTGCAGCAGGTTTGGCGCCACTGTTTTTAAAATCCCATGTAAAGCCTACCATGAAATACCGCTGCAACCGCTGGTTGGTAACTTCACTCGTAACATTGCCATAAAAATTTCTTTCTATACCAATATTCTGGTTCAGGATATCCCTCACCAGTACATAGGCTGTAAATTCATTGTCTTTAAATGTGCGTTGCAGCCTTGCATTCAATATGTGGTTGGTAAGATTATCCTGGAACTGAATTGTTTTTTGCCGTGCAAAGAAATTGTAATCTGATACAAGTGACCATACTTTTTTGTAATACACGGTGGCATTTACATTCAGTGTATTCATCAGGAATTTATTGATGTTGCTGTTTTGAGATGTTTTATTCCTGTTGTAAGTAATGTCGTTATTAACTGAAAAATCATATTTTTTCTCTTTTGATTTACTCAGCCATATCCCAAACCCTGCATTCAATGTATTTGAAAAACTCGTGTTGCCATTTATAACATCTGCAAACCTGTTGAAACTAAAAGAAGGCTGGAAGTTCACATTCAGGTTCAGTTTTTTCACTTTCATTCCAAGTCCGCTCCAGAAGTTCATACTCAGGTTTCCGTTGGTATTGATCGGCTGGCTTACGGTTTTACCAGACTGGAGATCGGTTGTAATACTGTTGGTAATGCTGTTGGCAGTAGAGCGTACATTGAAGGACTGGTACATCCACAGGTCTTTTAAGAAATCATAAGACTGGTGCGACAGATTAAAAGAATGTGTGAACGATTGTTTCAGGTTGGGATTGCCGATGTATTGGTTAAAAAAGTCATTATTGTTACGCAGCGGTTGCAGCTGGTTAAGTGATGGCTGCGATGTGTTGCCATTGTAAGAAAAATTGATACTGTGGTTGGCCTTGTAAGTATAATTGAAAGAAGCCGCCGGAAACAGGTTGGTGAAATTTCTTTTGTACTCCTGGTTGAAACTAACATCGGTAAAATCAAAATTGGTAATGCCAAAACCGCTGCCAAAATTGAATTTTATTTTTTTGAAGTTATAACTGATCTTAATGTTTGGTTTATTGATAGAAATAGTTTGCTTAAAATTATTGCTTAGCGTATCTAACAGTTCATCATACTTACCAGATACAGGGGAGTATTGATTCACAACAGAATTGTTAGTACCTCTTGAAAAGCTGAATTCATAACCAAGTTCAAGCGCCATTTTTTTGCTCAACGGTTCTGTGTAAACAGCCCTTGTCGTTAATTTATTTGTAACCTTGTTATTATCCGATAACTGATCCTGTATGATCACGGAAGGTATGTTGTCAAATATCTGGCTGTTAGATTTTAACAGGGTGTTTCCTTCGGTACTTAACCTGTTCCAATCCGTATTGATAGAAAGTGTTCTTCTTGCCTTTTTAAATTTATGCCGGAAGATAGCACTGGTGTTGATAGCTGTTTTATCATTGGTCTGGTTACGCACCTGGTTACGGCTGTTCTTAAGTTTGTCTGTATTACTGATGGTTTCTGATATAATTTCTTCAGTACTTTCTGTATGATAAAAATTTGCCCGGGCAGTTATTTTTAAACTGTTGCTGGAATCAAATTTAATGTCAAATGACAAACTGTTTTTAAAGTTGTACCGGTTTACATCGAGGCTGGTAGTAGAATAATCATTTAAAACAGAGTCACCTATCTGCCGTTGTGTAAAATTAGTTTGCAGGTTATTATACAATTGGCGGTTATACTTGGGAGATAAAGACAAGGTTATTTTATCATCCCATTTATTAGAGTAGTGAAGCCCTGCATTATTGTTGGTGATAAACCCGTTTTGCGTATTTACCCATGGCTCATCATCACTGCTGCCGCCACGCCACATGGTCATCATTCCACCTTCTTCATCCATACTCATAGAAACATCATCCCGTTCGCTGCCATATTTTTCACTGTCCTGCCAGCTAAGTCCGTCCTGTCCTGTATTACCATTTAAAGAGAACACAGATATTTTTCTTTTCCCTTTAAAAGCGTTGAACATGACATTCGTGTTGTAACGGTTGTCTATTTTTTTCAATGGCCCGCCGGCGGCATCCACTTTTCCGAAGTACCCTTTCTTCTTATCATCTTTCAGCTTCAGGTTGATCGTTTTTTGCTTCGTTCCATCGTCGATGCCGGTAAATTCGGATTGTTCGCTCTTTTTATCAAACACCTGCACTTCCTTCACGGCATCAGCCCTTAAATTTTTCACGGCCATACCAGGGTCATCTCCAAAAAACTCTTCACCATCCACCAGCACTTTTTCCACGGTTTCTCCCATTGCTTTTATTTTTCCGTCTTTATCCACCTGAATGCCTGGAAGCTTTTTAAGCAATTCTTCTACATTAGCATTGGCACCTACTTTAAAACTGTCTGCCATATAAGAAACCGTGTCACCCTTGATCTTAATGGCACCGCCATTTCTTACAAATACTTCCTGCAGCAATTTTGTTTTGGGAATAAAATTCACCGTATTCAAAGTAAGTCCATCGTCAGCAGCTGTAATGTCATAAACCACATCTGCATATTTGGGGTGGGTTATCATCAACACATACTTCCCGGGAGTTACATCCTTTAAATTAAAATTACCATCCTTATCACTGCGGGTAAATTTTACAAGGATGGAGTCAACAGGTTTTAAAATGGCAATCACCGCAAAGGGAACGGGTTTGCTTTCGCTTTCATCATACATCTTTCCGGAAATAGTTTGCGCTTTGGCGGCGCCCGCCACTAATAACAGCAGGGGCAAAAGGGTCTTGGCTATACAGTTCATTTAGGTAGTTGGTTTTGGAACTATGAAATATTTCGTAAATAAGCAGAAATAAATATATTTCCAAAGAACAGTATGCTTAAATTTACGTTAAAACAAAGTTGCTGTATTCTTCTCTCAATCATTAAATCAATTATATAAATGGCGGTTGCAAAAAAACAAGCGGTAAAAAAAACAGTTATTGACGACAATGAAGGGATGAAAAAGGCAAGTAAAACCAAAAAAGATCCTGCTATGAAAGAAGAAAACATCACCTCTGGAAAATATGAAGACATACATTTTGTTGACAGTACAAAAAATGTATGGAATTATTCATTACTTACGGATGAGCTTGTACGAAATTTCCAGGCGGGCACATTATACAATGCTTATGATTACCTGGGCAGTCACGAAGTGGAAGTGCTGGGTAAACGTGGATACTATTTTGCCGTATGGGCGCCCAATGCCACTGCCGTATCAGTAAAAGGAAATTTCAACAACTGGAAGAACAATGAATATGCTTTGTATGTCAGGATTGACAATTCTGGAATATGGGAAGGCTTTATTCCGGAATTTCCGAAAGGGGAGGTATATAAATACCGGATCAAAGGATACAAAGGGGTTGAAATTGACAAAGGAGATCCCTATGCTAATTTTTGGGAGAAGCGTCCTTTAACAGCTTCTATTACATGGGAACTGGGTTATGGCTGGAATGATAAAAGCTGGATGAAAGAAAGAAAAAAGCACAACGCACTCGATGCACCCTGGAGTGTGTATGAAGTGCACCTGGCCAGCTGGATGCGCCCGGATAAAAATGATGAAGAAACGTACAATGATTATAAAACCATTACTGAAAAACTGGTGCCTTATGTAAAAGACATGGGTTTTACACATGTAGAACTGATGCCGGTGATGGAACATCCTTTTGATGGAAGCTGGGGTTACCAGGGCACAGGTTATTTTGCACCTACATCACGTTTTGGTGATCCGCAGGATTTTATGGCCATGGTGGATGCTTTTCACAAAGAGGGGATCGGCGTGGTACTCGATTGGGTGCCTTCGCATTTTCCGTATGATGCACATGGACTGTTTATGTTTGATGGCACGCATACGTACGAATATGCAGATATGCGTAAGGGTTATCATCCCGACTGGAACAGTTATATTTTTAATTACAGCAGGGGAGAGGTGAAATCTTTTTTGATCAGCAGTGCCAGGTTTTGGTTTGATAAATTTCATATTGATGGCATACGGGTGGATGCAGTAAGCTCGATGCTCCGGCTTGATTATTCCAGGACAGAAGGGCAATGGGAACCCAACCAGTTTGGTGGTAACGGAAATATCGAAGCCATCAAGTTTATCAAAGACCTGAACGAAACCATTTTCCGTGATTTTCCTGACGTGCAGACCATTGCGGAAGAATCAACTGACTGGCCAAATGTAAGCCGCCCCACATTTGCAGATGGCCTTGGTTTTGGAATGAAGTGGATGATGGGATGGATGCATGATACACTGGATTATTTTAAAATGGACCCCGTGTTCAGGCAGTACCACCAGAATAAATTCACTTTCAGCATGATGTATTTTTATGATGAAAATTTCATGCTGCCCCTGAGTCATGATGAAGTGGTGCACGGTAAAAGCCCGATGTTGTATAAAATGCCGGGCGATGAATGGCAAAAATTTGCCAATCTCCGTTTGCTGTATACCTATATGTTTACACATCCCGGGGGCAAGCTGCTGTTTATGGGTAATGAATTTGGTCAAACCTCGGAGTGGAACTATAAAAGCGAGCTTCCCTGGGAACTGCTGGAGTTTGAACCACATCAAAAAATGCAGGCATGCGTGAAAGCTCTAAACAACCTGTACCGTAGCGAGCCGGGCCTGCATGAAATACAGTTTGAAGCGGGTGGTTTTGAATGGATAGATCTCAGTCACCGTTCTGAGGGAGTGATCGTATACATGCGCAAAGGAAAAAAGATAAAAGATAATGTGCTGGTGATATTAAATACCACGCCGATAGTACGAAACGACTGGAAGGTGCAGGTAACCGGTAAGCAGGAATGGCAAGAAATTTTTAACAGTGATAAAGCCGAATATTACGGTTCTGGAAATGTATACAACCCCTCACCAGCAGTGCATTTGGTGGATAAAAAAGCGAACCTCTATGAAATAAATTGCCACCTGCCGGCGTTAGGAGCAGTGATATTCCGGTAACTAATCCGAAAACTGGAATAATATTTGTCTAAAATCCGTACGTATGAAATTCAACCCCCTGAAACTGGTGGTATGCCTGTTGGTATACACTGGATCACACGCTCAACAAACAGACAGTTCTGAAGCTTATTTCCAAAAAGGAATTGAAGAGAAGACGGCCAAACGTTTTCTTGTTGCCTCCAATTGGTTTGATAAAGCTATACAGGCCAATCCCAAATTTACACAAGCCTATATTGAAAGCGGTTACGTAAACATTGAAATGCGTAAGACCGATAAGGCCATGCTCCAGTTCAACAAAGTACTGGAAATGCAGCCCGGTAACCCGGTTGCTGTAAAGGAATTAATGGAAATGTATTACAGCTACCGCATGTATGCCAAGGCTAAAGAAATGGCCAGCAAATGCAGCAGTTGCCTGAATGCTGAAAAAATAAAAGCCATGTGCAGCTACCAGGAAGAAGATTATGGTACAGCTGTTAAAGGTTTGACAAGTTATCTCTCTAAAAACCCGGCTGACGCAGAAGCAACCTATACATTGGCCAGGAGTTTCCTCGATATGGAAGACTACCGCAATGCAATTCCTGCCTACAACAAAGCGGTTTTGCTGGATGGTGAAAAGAACGTGTGGATGTATGAGCTCGGCCTGTTGTATTACAGCCAGGAAGATTATAAGAACGCAGTAGTGCTGTTTAATAAAGCTGCTGAAAAAGGCTATCCTCAAAAAAGCGATTTCCAGGAAAATTTAGGGTATGCGTATATGTTTAGTGGCCAGCATGAGCAGGGAGAAAAATTATTGCTCGACCTGTTGCAGAAAAAGCCCAACAACAAAGATTTGATGCGTGACATGGCCGAGGCATTTTACAATGGAAAGATGTATGACAAATCCCTCAATTACTGCCAGAAGCTGATGGAAATGGATATGAAGGACGGCAAGGCTTTATACCAGGCAGGACTATGTTTTCAAAAAATGGGGCAGAAGGATAAGGGCCAGGGCATGTGTGATAAAGCCATTGAGATGGATCCTTCTTTAGCTGGTATGCGCCAGAAGTCAATGAGTCCATTCTAAAAAACGACATATATACATGATGAATCCCTGTTGGTAACAACGGGGATTTTTATTTGAGATAATCTATATAACTGTCAGGCAGATAAAGAAAGTACCTGGATGTGCCATTTATCGTGGCACCCTAATTGATACTAATAGCATAAGGGGTTAATCAATTTATTTTGAAAAACCCCGTACAAGGCTCTGGTGTAACGACTAGAGCTTTTTTTATGCTTTAGCTCCCGAATAAAGGATAGAGAAAAATTGTAGCTTAGCAAATGCTGCATTTAAGGAACGACTACAAACAAAAGAAAAGAAACGACGCCTGGCAACGGTATAATCATAGTACTCATTAAAAAATGGCTGGCTATTTTTCATTTCCTGTATAGTCCTTGCTGGCTTGTTTTGGTAAAAGCTAAGCTGCAAATAAAACAGGAGCAAAGCGACTACTTAGCGCTTCAAAAGTGACAGGCTCTCTATTGTATCATAACGTATCTTAATATCGAATGGTTTCTCAATTACAGCATCTGCTTTACACTCGTGGTAATTTTCTAAAAGATCAGGGCTGGCGGATATTAATATGACAGGCGTTTTACAGGTTTGACTATCGGACTTAATTTTTCTACAAAAATCTCTACCGTCAGAATCAGGAAACTTTACATCAAGAAGTATAACGTCAGGAGAAAAGGTTAGTAGTGATTTCATCGCTTCAGCAATTGTGGAAGCTGTGACAGTTTCATACTTTCTTGCCTTGAACATCACCGTGAGAAATTCTAACAAATCGAGTGAATCATCAACTATAAATATTTTAGACATACTGCAAGCTAAATCTAATCAAAGGGGAAAGGGTTACTCCATTCTTTTTCTTTCTTATATTATTCACTGTTCTCCGCTCTAATCTCCTCAA
>ENA-UOWO01006842-UOWO01006842.1-activated-sludge-metagenome-genome-assembly--contig:-NODE-6842-length-11507-cov-8.646787_pt1 | contig 11507 bp, 9 predicted proteins | sample MGYA00238148_ERZ761564 | MGnify/ENA primary metagenome ERZ761564 (study PRJEB28885, sample SAMN05720194) | activated sludge metagenome | isolation source: Anaerobic digester | place: USA...
CGTGACCGGCTCAACCATCGCCGGGGCGTCCGTTGCCCTCGACTCCGTACTCCGGACCATTCCAGATTCCGTACTCACTACCATCCGGTCGGAATTCGAGGTAGCCTATTTTCATACCAGCCATGGAACCCATGTGTCGTACGGTGTCTTCGGGCTCCCGGGATTCAAGACCGGGGATGATGTGAAGTTCGGCGTGAGTACCACGAAGGAAGCCGGGAAACTCTACTTCCGGGACAACCCCGGCGGGTTTTCAACACCGGATCTGTCCCAGACCGATAACGGTAGCTGGGAAACCTGGGTGAATGAGTGCCGGGACTGGCTGGAAGATCCGGAAAACGCCAACGTGAACGTCTTCATGTGGTCCTGGTGCGATATTGGCGGCCATGACGCTTCAGATTACTGCGCGTCGATGCAAACCCTGATCAACGAATACGGTGCAGGCGGTACCAAGGTGGGTCCCGGCCGCGCGCGGGCAAATCCTGTCAACTTTGTGTTCATGACCGGACACGCCAACCGGAATAATAATGTCGGCGAGGGATGCCCGAAAAATCAGGCCGCGATCATCAATGAATTCTGCCGGACGAACGGCTACTACTGCATTGACTACTATTCAATAGACACAACCGCCATGGACGGTACCTATTACGAAGATACCGGCGATAACGGGGATTCGGAAAGTTATGGGGGGAATTTCTACGAAGACTGGCAGGACTCTCACACCGAAGGTGTTCACTGGTACCGGAACCGTTCGTCTCCTGGCGGTGATGAAACCCATGGACAGCATAATACCCAGCACATCACGGCGAACCGGAAGGCATTCGCGTTCTGGTGGGTCATGGCAGAGCTGGCCCAATAATTCGTCAGGAATTTTTCAACAATTTTGATAGCAGTCCTAAAATTTCTCCCGGGACAGGGGGGTGCCGATCCAGACGCCCTCCGCTCCCAGGTATTCCCGCCGTTGTCCTTCAATAAGAATCTGTACCGACGAAACCGTGGGGAAGGCTGTCGCGGTGAATACTATTTGCGCGAGCTGACCCAGATACCCTTCAATTCCGAACTGGTTAAACTGGAATTCCTCACTCAAATTGAGCGTTGCCACACCGTCTTTAACCGAAGCTGAAAGAAGCCGGGTGCCATTCGGGATGAGCGATCGCAAATTCCTGGATGACTCGGCGCCATTTGGGCCGGAAAAAAGCGCTGAAAGGGTCTCGGAAAGCGGAGAATCCGTTCGGGGAACGTCCCGGGTTACTTCCTTGCGGAGAACCCGTCCGTCGGAGTCAATGGTAACAAAAAACAGTGTCGCGGTACGGGTTTGAACCGCGGGCTTTTCCGCTGCGGGTTTCACGGCCGGTTTCGCCGTCGGTGCGGGTTTTTCGGGTGCGGGCTCCGAGGCTGTATCTGCGGGTTTTTCCGCCACAGGCTCTTCGGTCGCCGGTTCGACCGGTTCCTCGGTACTGTCCGCTTGCGGTTCGGTCGACTCGTCGTCGGCTGCCGTGGCTATCGGCGGAATTTTCTGCCCGGCGGGGAGCGGAGCGTCTTCTCCGGGGGTTTCCTTGCCGGTTATGAGGTGCATAGCACCGGTTTTTTCCAGTACCATGCTGATATTTTTCCGGTTAAAGAAAAAAAGGACGAGAACGAGTAATATAAACGCTATCCAGAAAAGACAACCCAGAGATGCAGATTTGTGTTTACGTTTATCCGCCATGGGGCCATGATACGCCGATTTCAATCTGTATGCAAGGACCAATTTTTGCGGTATAGTAGACTCGTGATAACGCTCGAAGGATTGTCGGCGTCACGGGGCATGGTCATGGGTCCCGTTTTTTGCCTTGCCGACGGAGAGCCAGCCGAAATTCCCCGCTATGCAATAGAACCCGCCGATGTTTCATATCAATGGGGGCGGTTACAGTCTGCCCTTGAGCGTTCACGATCGGAACTTTCCCTGCTCATGCAGAATCGTACCCGGGAACAGACAGAGATCATCGAAGCGCATGTCATGATGCTCAATGATCCCGAGTTCATTCCCCGCATCAAAAAGCAGCTTGAGGAAAAGCTGTGTAATGTTGAATCCGTGTTGTATGATGCCGTGCAGGAGACGGTGGGCATGCTCCGTACTACGGGAGACACCTACCTTGCCGAACGGGCGGTAGATATTGAAGACGCTTTTGACCGTGTCATGCGTCACCTCATGAGCGATACAGTTCCCGAACCGGGTGAACGCCGGCTCACGGGGAGCAGCAGCCGGTTTGTGCCGCCGGGCACCATCCTGGTCGCCCGGAACATCATGCCGTCCGAAGCGATTACGCTTCGCGATGCCGGCATTCTGGGAATCATTCTGGAAGAAGGTGGCGCGACGAGCCATGTGGCAATTCTTGCCCGTGCCTGGCGAATACCTGCTGTCATGGGTGTCCGGGGCATTCTCGACGCGGTGTCTGACGGCGACGAAGTGGTTCTTGACGGAGGCGACGGGATCGTCATTGTTTCTCCGCCGAGCGATGTTGCCGCGGCCTATCGTGCCAGGATGCCCCTTGCCGGAGCGACACAAAAGAAGGCCGACGAGGACCGTCAGCGCAGAATTCAAGAGCCTGCGGAAACACGGGATGGTACGCCGATTACCCTCCGCGCGAATATCGCGCTTTCCGAAGAAGCCGAATCGGCACGTGAAGAAGGAGCCGCCGGAATCGGATTGTTCCGTTCCGAGTTTTTATATCTTTCCCGGCGGGATGTTCCCGACGAGGAAACCCAGTATGAGGTGTACCGCGCAACGGTTGAAGCGATGAACGGCGCACCGGTAATTATCCGGACGCTGGACGCCGGAGCGGACAAGATGCTATCGGAGCAAAAAGATCAGGGCGAGGCGAACCCGCTTCTGGGATGGCGCGCCGTACGCTACTGTCTTGACCGCCGCGAGCTCTTCAAGGATCAGCTGCGTGCCCTGTTGCGGGCGAGCAGTCACGGGGACCTCAGGATCATGTTCCCCATGATTTCGAGCGTGGAAGAACTGGACGCGGTACTCGATGTACTTGAGGAAGCAAAGACGGAGTGCGACCGTCTGGGACGGGCCTATAATTCCCGGATAAAAACCGGGGTCATGATAGAAATACCCGCGGCCGCTGTTTGCGCCGATCTTCTGGCGCAAAAATGCGACTTCATGTCCATCGGAACGAACGATCTGGTGCAGTACACGCTTGCCGTTGACCGTGAAAACGCGCGGGTTGCCCATCTCTTTGATCCGTTCAATCCGGCAGTGCTGCGCATGATACTGCAGACGATCCAGGCTGGACGGAATACGCGCACGGAGGTTTCCATGTGCGGAGAAATGGCCGGTGATCCTTCCGCGGTTTTTTTGCTTCTGGGTATGGGCCTGCGCAATTTCAGCATGGCCGTACCGAATCTCGAGCCGGTCAAGGAAATGATCCGGCGGGTGTCTCTGAAAGACGCCGTTGAACTAGCCGAAACCGCGATGGGCCTTTCGGCAGCCCGTGAAATTCGAATGTTGGTAGAGGAACGAATAAAAAGCTATGTCTGACACTCCTGAAACCGGTATATCGTTGCCGGAATTCGACGAAACAAAAACGTACCGGAACCTTCCGCTCATTGTAGTGGTAGGCCGGCCGAATGTGGGGAAATCCACACTCTTTAACCGCTTTTTGCACAAGCGGCGCGCCATTACCGATCCGACACCGGGTGTTACCCGTGATCCGATCGAAGAACCAGCTTTCGTCGACGGAAAACCCGTTCGCCTCATGGATACCGGCGGCTTCAAGCTCGACCGGGAAACCGGAAGCGACGGCGCCATAATGGACAATCTGGTTGTGGAAAAAACGCTCGGCGCGCTTAAAAAGGCGGACCGGATACTGCTTCTTCTCGAAGCGGGCCCCGCGACTCCGGAAGACGAAGAGTTCATCGAGCTGCTCCGTCCGTACAGCGACCGGCTGGTGGTCGCCGTCAACAAGACCGAAGGCGGACGTCGTGAAGCCGAGTCCTGGAATTATCTCAGCTACGGTTTTCCCGAACTGTTGTTTATAAGCGCCGAACATGGCGACAACATCAGCGAACTCGCCGAAGTGCTCACCCGCACGCTTGATTTTTCAAAAGTGGAAGAGGGTGAAAAGGAAACGTGCATCCGCGTCGCAATTGTGGGGAAACCGAATACCGGGAAATCGACCCTGGCGAACCGGCTCACCGGCACAAACGCGTCCATCGTATCCAATATCGCCGGGACAACCCGCGATGTTGTCGAGGGTAAATTTACCTGGAAAGGGAATCAATTTCATGTCCTTGATACCGCCGGGATACGGCGGAAGGCGCGAATAAACGAAAATATCGAGTACTACTCCGTTAACCGGGCCATCAAGACCTTGAAACACGCGGACATTGTCTTTCACATGATAGATGCACAGGAAGGCCTCGCCGAGCAGGACAAGAAGATTATCGCCCATGCGGCCGCCGAGGGCATCGGGGTAATTTTTGTGCTGAATAAATGGGACACCATGGATCAGGACAAGAAGACGTTCGCGTCCGTGGTTAAAAAACAACGCATTCTGTTCGGGCAGATGGAGTACGCGCCGGTTTGCGCACTCTCCGCGCTGGAAGGATCGGGCATCGCCGAACTCCTCAAGACAGCCGTCCGCCTGTACGAGCAACTTTCACGCCGTACTGAAACCTCCGCGCTCAATCTTGCGCTTAATGACTGGATAACCGCTTCCCCGCCGCCCCAGGGACGGGTGAACAAATTCAAACTCCGGTACATGGTGCAGACACAAACCAACCCGGTAAAGTTTCTTGTGTTCGCTACCCGTCCGGAATCGGTTACGGACAGCTATGTCGCGTACATCCGGAATCGCATCCGCGAAGATCTGGGTTATTCCGAAATTCCCGTTGTACTCGAAGTCAAGGGCAGTCGCAGGAAATGGGAACAGCGGGAACGCTGAGGGAAACCAATGGCTGAATTTTCGATCGGCGAGGTTGAAAAGGAAACCGGCATAAAGGCGCATGTCCTCCGCTACTGGGAGGATGTCATCCCCTTCATTCGTCCGCGCAAGGACGATCAGGGGCGACGGTTCTACTCAAAACGCGACATCGAACTCATTCTCCGGATCAAGTATCTGGTTCAGGAGGAAAAATATACCCTGGAAGGCGCGGGTGAACGTCTTGTCGCCGAACTGGCGGAAGGCTCCGGAACCCCGACAACCAGGGAGCAGCTGCGGATGCTTCGCGGCGAGCTTATGGATCTGTACGCAACCGTACAGCGCTGGAAAAACAAAGGATAGCAGTATGACAAAGCACGACAATCAATCGCCGGACAACTCCGGCGCGGACCATATCCCGTTCTATGAAAAGATCGCGACCCGCAACCGCCGTGGGGGACGCGCCGGTGGCGCCCCCCGCGGCGGCCGACCCGACCGCGACGAGCGATCCCCCCGCGCCGGTGGCGCACCCCGCGCCGGTGGCCGACCCGACCGCGACGAGCGATCCCCCCGCGCCGGTGGCGCACCCCGCGCCGGTGGCCGACCCTTTACGCCGCCGAAAGAATGTACGCCGGTTTTTGCCGCTCCCGGCAAGGACGCGCAAAAACTTCTCGACCGATTTTTTGATCTTTCGCTCGACGTGTTACCGCTCGACAGCCGCAAGCTCCAGCAGCTTCCGAATGATATCAAGGAACTTTCCCATGAGCTGACCGACGAACGATCGGAGCGCCGCAAGGGGTACATGAATGATCCGGCGACTCTTTCGGCCTATATCCGCTACTACCAGTGGTGGAATCTTGTCCGTCTGGTCAAGCTTTTTTCCACACTTCCGGTCACCCTGAAAGCAGGCGACACGCTGGCCGATCTTGGTTCCGGTCCGTTGACGCTTCCCATCGCTCTGTGGATTGCCCGGCCCGATCTCCGTGAACTGCCGCTTACCTGGTACTGCGTGGATCTTTCCTCCGGTGCGCTTTCGGCCGGCGAAGAACTCTTTCTCAAGATCGCGGCGGAAACTGCCTGCGAACCCTGGACGATCGTCAGGGTAAAGGGCGCCATGGGCGTTCCCTTGCGGAAAAAGGTTTCTTTTGTGGCGAGCGCCAACATGTTCAATGAAATGTATCTTGACGACTCAGTGTCCGTGTTTGATTTCGCGGACTCGCAGGCACGCGATCTCGCAAGCTACGCCCTTCCGGACGCGTCAATTCTTGTGGTGGAGCCGGGGATTCCCCGTACCGCCAACTTTGTGTCCCTGATGCGCCGCGCGCTCATGAAGGAAGGCTTTGCTCCGGCCGCGCCCTGTCCGCACGAAGAACGCTGCCCTTTCCCGGGAGAACGGGGCAAGAAATGGTGTCATTTTGTTTTTGATACCGCGTCAGCTCCTGAAGGACTAAAAAAACTTTCGGAACAGGCCGGCCTTGCCAAGGATCGCGCGGCACTGTCCTTTGTGTTTTCCCGCGGAGCGGAGGCGGCGGTTCAACCGGTTGAGGAAAAGACTTCCGGCGCGGAAGACTCTCTTTCCATGCTTTCCCGCATGAGCGAAATGTATCCGCCCCTGCGTGTCCGCATCATATCCGATCCCATCCGCCTGCCGGGATACCGGACAGGGCTTTACGGGTGTTCGGACATCGGTATGGTTCTCGTGAGCGGCGGGTATGAGGCGGCGAAGTATCTGGAACAGTGTGCTTCAGGAAGTTGTCTGGAACTGCCCCGGCCGAACCGCAAAGAACTGGATCGTGATCCGAAAAGCGGCGCCCTTCTCATCGAACTTGACCGGTCAAAACCGCCGGCGCGGCAAGAACGGCAGGACCGACCGGAACGGCGCTAAGCGCTCACTCTTCGGCGAGCGGGTCGGTGCCGAACCGCTTCGCGAGCTGGTTTCTCAGCGCGTCCAGGTCGCGGGGGTAGGGCGCGGTAAAAGTCTTTTCTTCGCCGGTTACGGGGTGGGTAATCACCATCCTCCAGGCATGGAGCGCGAGCCGGTCCAGCAGGGGCCGTTCGGTAAAGGGGTCTCCCCGCCATGATCGTTTGAATCCCGAAAGAAAAACCGGTTTGCCGTCACCGTAGAGGGGATCGCATGCAATGGAAAGTCCCGACAACTGCAGGTGGGCCCGGATCTGATGAGTCCGCCCGGTAATGAGATCCGCTTCCAGCCAGGTATACGGGCCGCATTCTCCAATGACAGTAAAACGGGTCGTCGCGGGTTTTCCCCGTTTGGGGTCCCGGACACTCCGGTGTTTGAGGTCGCCGTCCGCGCGAAGGGGGATGTCCACTTCGGTTTCCTGCCAGAGGGGCCGTCCGTGTACCAGCGCGTGATATGTTTTTTGTACTTGACGTTCCTGGAACGCAAGACTCAACGCGCGGTGCGCTTCGGCGGTTTTCGCGTACAGGACGAGGCCCGAGGTATCCTTGTCAATGCGGTGGACGGCATAGAGCCGCTCTCCCTCCGCGCAGAGCTCCTCTGTCGCGAGGGTGTCCAGACGCGGCGCGTCCGGATCCCAGCGGTCCGCCGCGACGAGAAGCCCGGACGATTTGTTCAGCACCACGAGATGCTCGTCTTCACATATAACCGAAAATAGTTCATTCTTCTTCATGACGAGGAGTATACCGGAAAGTGGTCCGTCTGTCCCCCGTCGGAGACGGTCGGCAGACCGGTCTTTACGGATGCGGCCGGGATTGAGTATATTTTACGGGAACTCAGGGAGGAGGGACCGGTGCCTTTATCGCAACTATTTCTTTTCTTCATGGCGTACAGCGTAATCGGCTGGATAACCGAGGTGGTGTACTGCAGTGTTCAGGAGCGTCGCCTCGTAAACCGGGGGTTTCTCCACGGGCCGCTCTGTCCGGTGTATGGTTTTGGGGCCTTGCTGGTTGTCTTTTTGCTGGAACCGTTTTCCGGTTCTGTCCTTGTGCTTTTTCTCGTCGGTATGGCGTTAACCACGGCGCTGGAATATATAACGGCCTGGCTTTTGGAAACGGCTTTTTCCACCCGGTGGTGGGATTATTCCGATCTTCCGTTCAATTTCCGCGGGCGGGTGTGTCTCCTCAATTCGGTTCTGTTCGGCCTGATGAGCCTGATCGGTGTGCGCGTGCTGCATCCCCTTCTGGAATCACTGATTTTTGCGCTCCCCGTTTCGCTCGCGGATTCCGTGGCCGCCATTCTTGCCGCGTTTCTCATGGTCGATCTTGCCTATACCCTGCGGAGCCTCGTCAATTTTGAAGAAAAACTCGTGGCTCTTGGCGCGCTGCTGGAAACGGTTGTGGACGGTCGTGCACTCGCCGACCGGTTCAGGGAGAAGGATTTACGGGAAATGCTCGCTGACTTGCGGGAACGCGTTGAACGGGAAAATACCGAGTTGAACCGGCGGCTCACCGCACGATTCGAGACGCTTCTTGATCGTACCCGGGGCATGCGTCGGCTCTTGCGTGCATTCCCGTCCGTGCGGAATGCCCTTCACGGACCGGAACTCCGTCTGTTCCGTCTTTTTCACGGAAGCTTGCGGCAAAACGGGCAACCGGCGGGCAGACCATGGCTCGCCCATCTGGTTGTCGTGATCGCGGTTGCCGCGGTGGTGGTTCTTCTTGGCGCTTTCGTGTTTACCCGATAACGAACCGGATCAGCTGATCTTTTCGATATCGAACGGCGTTTCCTGATACACGAAGTAGTTCAGCCAGTTGACGAATAACAGGTTCGCGTGAGCCCGCCAGGTTACTGGCGGGAATTTTTCCGGATTGTCGTCCGGATAGTAGTTCCGGGGAATGTCGATTGTCATCCCTTTCGCGATGTCCCGCTCGTATTCCCGGGCAAGGGTGTCGGCGTCGTATTCCGCATGACCGGAAACGTATATCGCGCGTCCGTCCCGGCTCGCTACAATAAACACGCCTGCCTCGTCGGACTCCGCAAGAATCTCCAGATCGGGAATCTTTTCTATGTCTTCTTTCCGGATGGTTGTATGCCGGCTGTGTGGCGCACGAAAAATGTCGTCGAATCCGCGAACCAGCCGGTGATGGGGATTGAGTACCCGGTGTTCGAAAATGCCGAAGACCTTGTCGTCGAGCTGGTGTTTGTCGATTCCGTAGCGGTGGTACAGTCCGGCCTGACTGCCCCAGCAAATATGCAGGGTGCTGTACACGTGGGTCCGGCTCCAGTCCATGATCCGGGTCATTTCCTCCCAGTAATCAACGTCCTCGAAAGGAAGATTTTCCACCGGCGCCCCCGTGATGACGAGGCCGTCAAACTTTTGCTCTTTTACGCTGTCGAAAGTGCGGTAAAATGCGTCGAGATATTCCTGGGTCGTGTTCTTGGAGGTATGTGACGCCATGGAAAGGAGGGTTATCTCGATCTGCAGCGGCGTGTTTCCCATGAGACGCAAAAGCTGGGTTTCGGTTATTTCCTTTGTGGGCATGAGATTGAGGATGGCTATTTTCAAAGGACGGATATCCTGGGTTTGCGCCCGGGTATCGTCCATGACAAAGATGTTCTCTTGTGTAAGTATTTTCGCGGCTGGCAACGTCGCGGGAATTTTGACCGGCATTGGACACCTCCCTTAAAAAGTCGCTTTATAGTACATGAAAGATCGCTTCCGTGTACACAGGATGGTCCAAGTTTGCTATACTGACGAACCATGAAAAAGCCTTGTTCAACAGTGTTGCGAATTTTTTCGGTATTCCTCATTACGGGAATGTCGCTTGTGTCCTGCGCCGGTAAAAGCGGCGTACCGGTTCATTTTGTTTCAATTCCCGGCGAAATATCCCGCTACAACGACGCAGGGTTCGACAACCGGGTGCCCGAGTCGCGCGTTCAGGCCGGCGGATACATTTATGCGGTGGGTTCACGTAAGGGAAAGACAATCCGGCTGGAGCCGCTGCCGCTGGTGCCGGGTGAAGAATTCCGTGTTTCGGGGCTGCAGTCCGGTACCTATACGATGCTCGCGCTGTATTATTCACCGGAGCTCCTTGACAAGAAGGCGGCGGATCAGCTGCCGCTCCCGGGTGAATCCCCCGACGAGTTCTGGTCGCTTGTTTCCTCGTCGGATGTCGCCGAAACGCTCCTCGCCAACTCCGGCGCGGTTGCCTTGTTCAAGGATTTCCCCGTCAGGTGGATCAGGAAACCGCTGGTGGAAGCGGCGCTCGTTCCTCTTTCTTCCGAGCGGTTTGAGGGTCCCGACGGGGTTCCTCCGCGGTGTCCGGCTACCAATGGCCTCGTTAAAAAGCAGTTTTTCAGGCTCGAGCCGAACGGCGCGGGGCGGATTTATGTGATGCTTTCCAATTTTGACGGTGCCGGTATCGTATACGCCGGGACGGTGTCTCTTTATTCCGCTTCCGGCGCGAAATTGGAGACGAAGACCTTCAATCGGGATATTCCGGCGGACAGTCCGGAGTCCGTGCTGTTTACCCTCCCCCTTGATGACGTGTCGTATCTCTATCTTGAGTACGCCGCGGAGGGTGATCGAGCGCTCCCCCTGTTTTATTTCTAATATTTCCAGAAAATCCCGGGAAAAGGTGGAAAAAGCCCCGGGGTCGTGTTACCTTTAGTATGGGTATATGTCCCCACCGGGAGGTTAACATGAGAAAAGTAATTTTTGCATTGACCGCGGCGTTCGCACTTGTAGCATTTTTGTCCGCCTGCGGAATGGGTCTTGAACCGGCAAAGACGGATACCACGAGTGTTTCGTTGTCGTTAACGGTTATGTCTCCGCTCGGATCGGGCGGTTCAACTGACGCGGGGCGCGCAATTATTCCCGACGGCGGGTATTTGTACGTCCGCATGCTCGGTGGTCCCACGGCCGACACGCCCCTCTTTTTGGGGCCGTATCGGGTAACCGCGTCGTCGTCCACGGTTTCCATAACGGAAATTCCCGCCGGTCAGTACGACGGCATGTTCCTGCTCTACGCGGACCGCGCGGTGCATGATGAAAAGGTGACAATCGAAGGATTCGCAACTACCCTCGGTCAGATTTTCTCGCTTCCGGACAAGGATTTCCTCGCGTTTGTGGAAGGTGATGATGAATACGAGGTGGATGTCCTCCTCGCCGGCCGCGCGAGCATCGGTATGGTTGAGTCTCCCCGGGTTGTTGAAGGTGTAGAGAACTCATTCCCGGTGACCATGATACCCGTTACTCCATACCGGATTGAGATTTATCCCGCGGAGTTGGGCCAAACCCTGTATCTGAACGAACTTCTTGAAGGTACGGATTCATTCAGGGGCTTCATTGAGATTGACGGAGTTGATTCTCTTTCTTCATATTACCCCGCCTTTTCCGGTTCAGTACAACTCACTTTTGCGAACGAATCGACGACCGAGGCCATGGTGGTAAACCACCTGTATGTGTATGATGGAGATGGCAGACTTCTGGCCAAGCCTCCGGTAACGCTCCCTGTCCAGATGACCAATGATATGCCCTATTCGGTAACGGTTCACACGTCTTTCAATGAAATCTTCTTCTATCTCGATGTCTCCGGAGGAGACCCCGCCATTACGATTGCCCTGGATGAGGGCGGAACGGAAACGATTACCGGAAGTCTTGATCTGGCGAATTA
>ENA-UOWO01006845-UOWO01006845.1-activated-sludge-metagenome-genome-assembly--contig:-NODE-6845-length-11507-cov-4.540168_pt1 | contig 11507 bp, 9 predicted proteins | sample MGYA00238148_ERZ761564 | MGnify/ENA primary metagenome ERZ761564 (study PRJEB28885, sample SAMN05720194) | activated sludge metagenome | isolation source: Anaerobic digester | place: USA...
CTAAAAATCTTTCTTTTGATTATCTGTGTTTTCTTTTCTCTTTTATTTTTTTAATCTTATTTTCAATATCTTGTTTATATATTTTATACGTAGAGGTCAATATAATTGTAAGTGGTAATGCAACTACTATACCCATAAATCCCCAGAATACTCCGAATGTAAATACTGCAAATATTGTTAATAATGGAGATATTCTATTTGTTTTCTTATATATTCTTGGTGAAATAATATATCCATCTATATTTGGTAATACTAATGACATAATTATTGTTAAAATTAATAAATTAGTACTTACTACAGATGCTATTATTATTGCAATAATATTTGTTATAAAACCACCTATATATGGAATAATAGTTGTTACACTAGCTAAGAATGCTATTAACAAGAAATTTGGATGACCAATTAACATAAATGCAATTGTATATTCAAAAAATTGAACAACCATAAATGTTAATAATCCTTTTAAATATAAATACATTTCTTTATCATAAGTTTGTATTAATTTAAACGACTTTTTATCTTTAAAATAATCTTTAATTGCTGCTCTAATTTTATCCATATCATAAAGCATATAAATACTAACAACAAATACAATTATTGTATTTGTAATATAACCGATAGATGTATTTATAAGTTCAATAAAAGAACCATTCATAATATATGTACCAAATGAATCCATTATCTTACTACTATATATATCTAATTTATTATCTATATTTAAAAAGTTCAAATCATATTTTGTAGATATTTCTCCTAGAAATACTGATAAACTGTTTATTAATTCAACTAACTGAGTAACTAAAAGTGGTGCTAGATAGTATAATGTTAATCCAGAAATAGATACTACTACCAGTACTATTAATAACACTGCTAACCATTTTGGAACTTTCTTTTTTACTAGCCACTTTAGTAAAGGATATAAAACAAATGCTATTGCAAATGCTATTACAAATGGTTTTAATGCTATTACTAATTTATAATATATTGGTAACCATACTTCTCTTAATAAAAATACAATATATATTAGTATAGCTACAAGTACTATGTTTAGTAACTTATTATTAATCACTTTATTCATACCATATCTCCTTATCATCAACTATAATTGTTACTGGCCCATTATTTAGTAACTCTATATCCATTTTAGCACCAAATACACCTTTTTTAACATTTTTATAACTATTTTTTAATAATTCATAGAACTTAATGTATAATTTTTCAGCACTATCATAATTAAGTGCATCACTAAATGATGGTCTTAATCCATTTAGTTTTGCATATAGTGTAAATTGTGATATTAAAAGTATTTCCCCATTAATATCTTTTAATGATAAATTCATTTTATTTTCTTCATCTTCAAATATTCTTAAGTTTATCAATTTATTAACTATTTTATCAAAATTAGTATCTATATCATTATTTGAAAATCCAATAAATACTAGAAACCCTTGATTAATTTCACTAATTAACTCATTACCAACACTAACTTTTGCATATTTTACTCTTTGTACTACTAACTTCATTATTCACACATTCTTTCTACACTTAATATACTATTTATTTGTTTTAAACTAATCATAAGCTTAGTGAGTGCATCAATATCTAATACATTAATCAATAACTCATAGTCCATGCTATTATTATGAAGATTCTTTTTAAAACTAATAATATTTACATTACATGCAGATGTTTTTGTAAGAATTTCCATAATTAAATCTTTATCAGTATTTGTAAATATTTTAATTTTTGTTTTATATTTTTTCTCTTTTTCATTACTCCATTTTACATCTATTTTTCTATCTCTAATACCAACAATATTATAACATTCTTTTCTATGAATTGTAACTCCATTTCCTTTGGTAACATATCCAACAATGTCATCTCCTTTTATTGGCATACAACAATTAGCAAGATTTGTTTTAATATATTTTACATTATCTACTAAAATATCATTATTTTCATTAGTATTTACGCTATTTCCAATTAATTTTTTTAATACATTAGTATCAACAATATTATTTTTCTTGATATATATATTAATAATATTCTTAATAATATTTTTATTTTTTACTATTTGATAAAATAAATCATCAATATTATTAATATTTAAATCTTCAAGTATTACTTTAATATTATCATCATTATAAAAAGTATTAATATTTATCTTTCTTTTTAATAAAACTCTATTTAATATATCCTTACCTTTTATAGTTGCATCATCTTTATTAATTTTAGAATAAAAATTTCTAATTTTACCTTTTGCATTAGCAGTATAAGCAATATTAATCCATTCTTTACTTGGGCCTTTACTATTTTTATTAGTATTTATTTTTACAATATCTCCATCATTTAATACATAGTTTAATGGTACGATAGTATTATTCACAAGTGCTCCACACATTGTATCACCAATATTACTATGTACTTTGTATGCAAAGTCAATTGGTGTAGCACCTTTGGGTAGTTCAATAACATCACCTTTTGGAGTATAAGTATATATTACTTCATCACTAAGTAAATCTGATTTTACAGACTTAATAAATTCATCATTACTAATATCATCATTTAGTGTTAATATATCTCTGAATAATCCTAGTTTTTGATCAATAATATCTTTACTAATTTTCCCTTTTTCTTTATATGACCAGTGAGATGCATAACCATATTCAGCAATTTGATCCATTTCCTTTGTTCTAATTTGTATTTCAAATACTTTCCCTTGAGGTCCAAATACTGAAGTATGAAGTGATTGATACATATTAGATTTTGGTCTTGATATGTAATCTTTAAATCTCTTTGGTATTGACATATATTTTGAATGTATTAATCCTAATGCCAAATAACATTCTTGTTCTGTATTTAATATAAATCTCAATGCTAAAATGTCATATATATCTTTAAAATCTCTTCCTTTAGATAGTTTTGTATATATACTATAAATACTTTTTGTTCTACCTTTCATTTCATGAGCTATATTATTTTCTTTTAATATCTTAGATATATCAGTCATTATTTCATTAACCAAACTATCTAACTCTTCCCTACTATCATTTATTTTTTCAAGAATATCATTATATATTTCTGGTTTATAGTATTTTAATGAAAGATCTTCTAATTCACTTTTTATTTTTTGGATACCTAATCTATGTGCTATAGACACTAATATCTCTAATGTTTCTTTTGCTTTTTCTTTTTGTTTTGAAACTGGTAATATATAAAGTGTTCTCATATTATATAATCTATCTGCTAGTTTTACTAATATGATTCTTGCATCACTAGATAAACCTACTAGTATCTTTTTATAATAATTTACTACAGCTTCACTTTCTGCAGACATACTTAGTTTATTTATCTTTGAAATCCCATTTACTAAAAAAAGTATATCTTTACCAAATATTTTTTCTATTTCTGCTTCATCAACTTCACCGACACTGATAACTTCATGTAATAATGCTGTTATTATTGTCTTAGTATCAGAAAACACATTAGATAAGATATAAGCAACATTAAGAGGATGAAGAATAAAATCTTCTCCATTTAATCTCTTCTTACCAAAATGTATATCTTTAGCGTAAGTATATGCATCTTTTATTTTATCTAAATCAGTCTCTGATTTAATATAAGTTTTTAACTTTTTATATAACTCTTCAAATTTTGTTATTTGTTCTTCAGGCAACATAAGTCGTCCTCCTAACTATTTTGTTACTTTCTTTTTTTTCTCAATTATATACCATAGTTGTGGTGCTAGAACTAGTGATGAAAATGTACCTGCTACTAAACCTACTAATAATGCTATATTAAATGTAAATACACTTATTGATCCAAATATTATAAGAGATATTACTGGTATAATTGTTGTAATTGTAGTATATAATGCTCTTTTAAATATACGAGTAAGACTTTGATTAACTAAACTTGTAAATTCATCTTTATTTAATTTTAATTTACCTTTTAAACCTTCTCTTACTCTATCAAATACAATAATAGTATTATTTATTGAATAACCAATTATTGTAAGAAGTGCTGCAATAAATATAGAACTTACTTCTAATCTTGTAATTGCAAATACAAATACTATTATTAATAAATCATGCAATAAAGCTAGTATTGATACTATAGCATAAGAAAACTTATATCTTAAAGTAATATATATAGTCATACCTATTGCAGCAAAAATTAAGGCTTCAAGTGCATTCTTAATTAACTGTCTTTTAACTAAATTAGATACTATACCTATTTCAGTTTTAGCTTCATACTTTGTATTAAAATATGTATTTAAATTTTTAACATCACTTTTATTTAATACTTCATTCATTTTAATATATACTGTTTTACTATTTTTTAATTCAGATGATACTATCTTCTTATATCCAAGTGAATCAAGATCATTTCTAATAATATTTTCAGTAATATTATTCTTAGCAATTATTGTAATATCAGTACCACTTTTAAAATCTATACCAAGATTTAAACCACTTTTAAAAAGCATAAATAATCCAATTACAGTAATAATACTTGTAAATATGAAACAATGTTTAGTAAATTTAATAAAGTTTTTTTCTTTTGTAGATTTTTTATACTTTCCTAATAATAATTTTTCTCTGCTATTAAAGTAATCACTGTTAATAAATTTATTTAATATAAATCTTAACAAATAAACCATTATAACCATTGTTACAATTATTGTAATTATTAAAACAGTAGCAAAGCCTTTTACTGTGCTTTCTCCAAAAATAAATAATATTATTGCTGCCAAAAGTGTTGTAACATTAGCATCTAATATTGATGCAAATGACATTTTATTACCTTCTTTTACAGCATTACCAAGTGTCTTACCTTTTCTTAACTCTTCTTTAACTCTCTCAAGTGTAATACAACATGAATCAACTGCCATGCCTATACCAAGTACAATAGCAGCAATACCTGGTAATGTAAGTACACCACCAATTAACCAAAATATTCCAAGTACAAAAAACATATAAAACGCTAAAGTTAAACTTGAAATAAACCCTGAGAAACGATAAATAATAGTCATAAATATAATTACACCAACTAAACCTATTATACCTGCATAAAGGGTCTTATTTAATGTATTAACACCAAATGATGCATTAACAGTTTGAGATGATATTTCTTCTAATTTAGTATTTGTAAATCCAGAATTAATAGCAGTTGCAAGTGACTTTGCTTCTTCTGTTGTAAAATTACCAGTAATAATTACATCACTTGAAAATCCTTGACTAACATTAGCTGCACTTAAACAATTACTTTCACTACTACCACATATACTTTTCTCATTAGAATATGAATTACTATCTTCTTTAAAATCTCTCCATATTACTATAACATTATCACTTTTCTTACTAATATCAGTAGTAACCTCTAAGAATTTATCTTTATCTTTAATACTAAGTGCTATTGCTGGTTTACCAGCATTATCAGTACTTAATTTTGCACTCCTAATTACATTACTACTCATTAACAAATTATCATTAGTGTCTCTAAATGAAATATCTGCTACCATTGATAAAGCATCTCTTGCTTTATCACTGTTAGTAATACCTGCTAACTTAACTCTAATATTATTACCTTCAATAGTAATCTCTGGTTCACTAACTCCAAGTTTATCTATTCTAGACACAAGAGTATTGTATGTACTTTCTAAGTCTGTAGATTCTAGTTTTTTATTATCTGTTTTCTTAACTTTATATAATATTTCAAATCCACCTTTTAAATCTAATCCAAAATTAAGATCTTTTAATAAAAATATACTTATAAGACCTACTACTCCTATGCTAATTAATAATATAATAAATAGTTTTATTACTTTTTTCATTGAATCCTCCAAATTGATATTTAACTACTAAATATTATATAACATAATTAAAAAAATAAAAAGCAATATAATTGCTTTTATTTCTTCTTTTTTAATATATTTCTTATTTCTTCAAGTAATAAAATATCATCTGGTTTTTTAGCTTTTTCTTCTTTTACTTTTTCTTTTTTGTCAGTAATTGCTTCTAACTTTTCTTTACTTTTATTAATAAATTTTATTAATAAAAATACAGTGAATCCTATTATTAGAAATTCGATAACAGCATTAATAAATAAACCAAGAGACATATTAATACCACCATCTGGTATTTTTTTATTACCAAGTGCTCTTGCTATTGGTACTAAACTAATTTTAATATCAGCAAAATCAATACCTGCTGTAAGCACACCAATTACTGGCATGATCATATCATTTACTATAGAATTCACTATTTTAGTAAATGCAGTACCAATAATTATACCAACTGATAAATCAATAACATTTCCTTTCGAAATAAATTTTTTAAACTCTTTTATCATATGTCCTCCTTATTTTATTGAACAAATATAACCCATTGCATTATATTCATTTCTAATAGTATTTATATTATCACTTTTACTCATAGTTAGGTTAGTTTTATATTCTACTTCGTTTGTATATGGTGTTCCTAATAAAGTAAAGTCTGCAACATCATAAAAGCAATCAAGTTCAAATGAAAATACTTTTGCTTCCTTATTATATTCAACATTAATACCAGTTATGCCATTTAGTTTCTGATATACTGAATCAAAAAATGTAATAAATTCATTATATTTTAGTTGGTTTGTATCATTAGTTAATGTATATGAATAATCTTGACTATTTGTAATTATAACATTATCTTCACTTTTTATTTCAATATTATTACTTATATTTATACCATTATATAAACTTGTATATGTACATGTTAATGTACTTTCAACTTTCTTCTTAGTAGTTGTTATTGTAGTAGTTCTCTTATTAAATATCATGTTTGAATATTTACTAATTATGCCAATATAATCAACTTTATTATATGTAAAATATATTAGTAAAACAATAATGGCTGCAAGTATTGCAAAAAAAGGAAAATGTGGTTTCTTATCTTTAATAATTACTTCGTTTTTAGATACTGGATCAATTATTACAGTTTGATTTATCTTACCATCGTATAGTTCATCTAAATTAACACCTGTATCTTCTAATTTTTTATTATCATCATTCATGTATTATCACCTATTTTCTATATAATTTTAACACATAAATATAAATATTACAAATAAAAAAAGTAACGAAGTTACTTTTCAATATTTTCTTTTGGTTTTAATATTGGGTATAAAACTACATCTTTTACATTATATGAATTTGTTAAAAATTGTACTAATCTATCTATACCCATTCCCCAACCAGATATTGGAGGCATACCATATTCCATGGCAGTAATATATTCATAATCTATTTCCATTGCTTCTTCATCACCATTATCTTTTAATCTATTTTGTTCAACAAATCTTTTTGTTTGTTCAACTGGATCAACAAGCTCAGAATATCCATTAATAATTTCCTGTCCATTTATAATTAAATGGAATCTATCTGTTAAACTATTATCATCGTCATTAGCTCTTGCTAGTGGTGATAAATCAATAGGATGTTTAATTAAAAATGTTGGATTTATAATATTTGGCCTACTTACCTTTTTATATAATTGATCTATTAAGTTACCTCTTCCAAGACTATCAATATCTTCAATATCAAGACTAATATTTCTATTAAAAATTTCTTTTCTAAGTTCTTCGGCAGTATTATACTTACTAATATCAATACCACAATCTTTTAATATTAAATCATTATATTTAATTACTTCCCATTTACCAGAAAAATCTATTTCTTTATCACTAATATTTATTTTATGTGTACCAAATAAATCATAAATAATGCTTTGCATCATTTCTTTCAAAAACTCCATATTATTTTCATAATTCCAATATGCACTATAACCTTCTATCATAGTGAAATCTTGTAAATGATTGGGATCTACACCTTCATTTCTAAAATTTCTACCCATTTCATAAACATGTTCAAATCCACCAACAATTAATTTCTTTAATGTTAATTCTGGAGATATTCTTAAATACATATCCATATCAAGTGCATTATGATGAGTAATAAATGGTTTAGCTATTGCTCCTGATGCTTTATTTTGTAATATTGGAGTCTCTACTTCAATAAAATTATGACTATCCAAATAATTTCTAATTAAACGCATTAATTTAAATCTTAATAGAAATCTATCTTTTGATTCTTGATTCATTATTAAATCAAGATGTCTTTCTCTATATATTATTTCTTGATCCGCTACCCCATGAAACTTATCAGGTAATGGTTTTAAGCACTTACCTAAAAATGTATATTCCTTTACTCTAAGTGTTTTTTCTCCTGTCTGCGTAGTAAATGTTTCACCAACAACTCCTACAAAATCACCTATATCTAATGTCTCATTAATTTGTTCATAAAGTTCTTCACCAATTTCATCTTCTTTAAAACAAATTTGCATTCTTCCTTCAATATCTCTTAACTCAGCAAAAGTAATCTTACCAATTTTTCTTTTTAACATAACTCTTCCAGCTATAGAAATATCTTTAATACCATCATCTAAAACATGTGCCTCTTTTAACGAATGAGTTTTAGTATATTTTTCTGGATATACGTTTACATTTAAATCCATTAATTTTTTTAATTTTTCTTCTCTAACTATTTGTTGTTCATCTTTTTCCATAATAACCTCCGAGATTTTTTTATTATATCATATAACTAAAAAATACCATATAGTATTTTTATTTTACACAAACATATCCTTGATTTTCATAATCTAATATGATACTTTTAATATTCATTTTTTTAGAAATATCAATAAGTGTAACTCTACTTACATCATTATTTAAAGGATTATCGTTATTTTTAGTTAATACTGAATCAATATTTATTTTTGATAAATTATATCTAGCAACAATATTATATTCTGTGGTGCTAATATCTGAATTGTATGAAATACCATTATAACCAATAGAATTAGCTATAACTGCATTATTATATTCTGCTATACTATCTAAAACTATGTAATCATCTGAAACATAATTATAAGTACTTGTAATATAATTTATTAAATCAAATCTGTATCTAAATACATGAGTTATTTCTTCACTATAAGTATCGGGTTCATTTGTTTTTGTACAAGTTACTTTTTGATTTATAAAATATGTTTTAATACTATTAATATTTATTACATCATTTTTTATACCAAAATATACTGCAATTATTACAATAATTAGTATTGATACTAAAAATATTATAGTAATATCTTTCTTTTTCTTTGGTTTCTTTGGATTCATAATTGGATCATATTCTATCTTTTCTTTTTTCTTTTTCTTAATATCGATATCTAAATTAATTTCATTTTCATTAGATATTTCACTATTTTCCTCATCATTAAAATTATTTTTTTCTTCTTTATTTTCCTTTTCTTCTTCATATTTAATTTCATCAAGTTCTGGAAATAAATCATTTTCATTATCCATATTATTACTCCTTTATTATATATTAATATATTAGCATAATAAGTACTATTTAACAATATTATTTTCTATAGTTTTCAATAAACTGTTTCTTATATTCATCAAATCTATTATTTCTAATTGCGTCTTTTATTTCTTCAGTTAATCTTGTTAGAAATCTAATATTGTGTATTGATAATAATCTACCACCTAAAGTTTCTTTAGCTACTATCAAATGACGAATGTATGCTCTTGTATAGTTTCTGCAAGTATAACAATCACAATCATCTTCTATTTTATTATAATCATATTTATATTTTTCATTCCTTATATTTAATTTACCAGTTTTAATAAAACAATTACCGTGTCTTGCTATTCTAGTAGGAAGTACACAATCAAACATATCTACTCCTCTTTCAGCTCCTTCTAAAATATCAATTGGTTCTCCAACACCCATTAAATATCTTGGTTTATCCTCTGGTAAATATTTTATTGAATCTTCAATCATCTTAAACATTACATCTTTTGGTTCTCCAACACTTGTTCCCCCAATTGAATAGCCATCAAAATCTAGATTTACTATATCAATTGCACTTTTTTTCCTTAAATCTGTATACGCTCCACCTTGTACTATTCCAAATAGTGATTGATTTTCATTATTAAATGCTTTTTTGCCTCTTATTGCCCAATTTAAGGTCCTATCAATGCTTTTTTCTATATACTCATATGTAGATGGATATTTTACACATTCATCAAAACTCATTGCTATATCTGAGTCTAAATCATTTTGTATTCTTATACTCTCTTCTGGTGTTAATAATAAATCTTTACCATCTAAATGACTTTTAAATCTAACACCATCATCATTTATATCCTTTTCTTTAGCTAAAGAAAATACTTGAAAGCCACCTGAATCAGTTAATATTGGCCCATTATAATTCATAAACTTATGTAATCCACCAGCTTTTTTAATAACATCTTCACCTGGTCTTAACCACAAATGATATGTATTTGATAATATTACTGATGTCTTACAATCAATAAGCTCGTTAGATGTTAATGTTTTAACATTTGCAAGAGTACCAACAGGCATAAATATTGGTGTTTCATAATCACCATGGTTTGTCTTTAATAATCCTAATCTTGCTTTTCCATCTTTTTTTAATAACTCATATTTTATTTTCATATTTACTCCTATTTAATTAACATACAATCACCAAAAGAAAAAAATCTATATTCATTATCAATTGCTTCTTTGTATGCATTTAATATATTCTCTTTACTTGCAAATGCACTTACTAGCATTAGTAATGTGGACTTAGGTAAATGAAAGTTTGTTAATAGCATATCTATTGCTTTAAATTTATATCCTGGGTATATAAATATATCTGTAAATCCTGTTTGTTTACTAAATACATTATTACTAATATTTGTTTCAAGTACTCTTACTGTTGTAGTACCTATTGCAAGTATTTTTTTATTACTACTTTTAGTACTATTTAATACTTCTGCTGCTTCACTTGATATTTCATAATATTCACTATGCATAACGTGATTTTTAATATTATCTACTGTTACTGGTCTAAACGTACCTAGACCAACATGAAGTGTTATATAAATAATATTAATACCTTTTTCTTTTAATATATTTAATATTTCAGTAGTAAAATGAAGACCTGCTGTAGGTGCTGCAGCACTTCCAAGATTCTTGGCATATACAGTTTGATATCTATCTTTTTCTTTTAACTTTTTATGTATATATGGTGGTAGAGGCATTTCTCCTAATTCATCAAGAATTTCCATAAAAATACCACTATATATAAATTTAATATGTACTATTCCTTCACTAAAAATATTTATACACTTGCATGATAATTTATCAGAAAAATTAACAATTGTACCAACTTTTAACCTTTTAACTGGTTTTGACAAACACTCCCAAACATTATCACCTAAGTCTTTTAATAATAATATTTCTATTTTTGCATTAGTACCTTCTTTAATTCCTAATAATCTTCCTGGTAATACTTTACTATCATTTAATACAATTGTATCTCCTTTTTCTATATAATTAGCTATATCTTTAAAAAAAATATGAGATATATATCCAGTTTTTTTAT
>ENA-UOWO01006847-UOWO01006847.1-activated-sludge-metagenome-genome-assembly--contig:-NODE-6847-length-11504-cov-3.636562_pt1 | contig 11504 bp, 8 predicted proteins | sample MGYA00238148_ERZ761564 | MGnify/ENA primary metagenome ERZ761564 (study PRJEB28885, sample SAMN05720194) | activated sludge metagenome | isolation source: Anaerobic digester | place: USA...
CACCCGGAGTACCAGGCTGTTTTATGTTCTGGATAGTGAACCTGGATAAAGCGGGCCAGGCCAAGAACTTCCGATGGAGAGGCATCGCCCCCCATAAAACAAAAGCAGGTGATGGCCCGGGCGTATTGATCCATTAAGGCAATGATGCGCGCTTCGTTGAGCTCTTCTCCAATATCCTTCTGTAAATGCGGACTGTGACAGCCTTTGCACCGGTTGGGACAATTGGTAAGGTTAACCGCTAACGTCACTTCATCCGGAATTTCCTGAAAAACAATATCGTAGTTATAGTATTTAAGCATATTCTTCAACCCTCATTTCTTCTTTCTCTCCTATCCAGTTTTTCGCATAGTGTCTTTTAGCGGCTTCTTTTTGGCGTGCATCGGAAAAACTGCTGATTCGCTTCATGTAGCCGATAATGCGTGTCAGGTAATCGATGTTTTTACTATGGCAATGGGGGCATGCTTTCAAAAAGCGTTTGTCAATATGTCCGCAGTCATTGCAAACCGTGTTCGGTATATTGAATGTGAAGTAGTTACAACCTTCCATCGCCGCAACCCGGAGCAAATGGCGATACTGCACCTCGCTTAAATGTTCTTCCAGATTGACGTGCAAAGCAGAGCCTCCGGTTAAATGCTCGATGTAATTCTTTCCGTGAATGCGAAACTTGTCGATCACATTCAGTGACTCGTCTTCAACAATATAGAAATAGCTGTTATAGCAATCGCGTGGAACAAAATAGCCATCTTTGCGGTCCCATTTGGCATGTTTTACCCCCACATTTTCTGCCGGAATCATTTCACAGTTGAACAAGATGTCATTCGAACGGTATTTTTTGTTGTATTTCTCGATTAATCCCAGAACTTCCCTTGTAAATTCCGAATACTCAGGATTATCATTGATTTCAATCCCCAGGAATTCGGCAGCTTCGACCAAACCGTTCACTCCAATGGTAAGGTACTGGCGCCCCATATTGATGTAACCGGCATCGAACAAGGGGAGCATCCCTTTTTGGTGCAACTCTTTCAGGTTTTCGTTGTAACCCAACTGTACTTTATGCACCAGGTCAACCACTTCTTCAAGAAAATTGATGTAAGGGATGTGCTCCCGTTTAGCCTGCTGCACACAGCGGTTCAGGTTAATGGTCAGCACGCTTTTCGAACCTGTGGAACCGCCGCCCGCACCCAGGGTGTAGCTAAAACCGTTGTCCTGAATCTCGTTGCGCAAACGGCAGCACGAGCTCAAACTATCGGCATTGTCGCTCAGGTAGGTAAAGAAGGAATGCCCTTCGGCGTACATTTTTGCTGTGAAATCACCATACTCTTTGTCTTTTACATCGCCATTATCTGCCAGCAAAGCCATCGTTTCTACCGGGAAAGTCAACACCGTTTTTGTGCGTTCCTGATTAAACCAGGCCATGAACCGCTTTTGCAGCCAGCTCAATGATTCCCATTCGGGCTTACTGCCATCGGGAAAGACGAATTCACCGAACAAACTTTCGAAATAATACTTGTCGTAATAGGCAATGTTCCAAAATACGGCCTGAAAATTACGGGCTCCGGTTGGCTGGTTCAGCGAATAGACAATCTGTTCAAAGCAGTCGGTAATCACTTTGTCAATCGAGCGTTTCCTTTTCGATAGATCCACAATTTCGTCGCTTCGCAGGTGATAGTCCTCGCCATATTCCCTGCCAATGAAATAATTCAGGTACATTAAAAATTCGGGTGTGGCGCAGGCTCCGCTCAACATGCTCGAAACAATGAATACCATGTTAATAAAACCTCCGCAAAACGACTTCAGATTGGTTGGCGCAGTGGAATTCCCGCCAATTTTAGAGGTCCCTTCCAGCAGCCACGGGTACATGGTTATACTGGCACAATACGGGGCCAGGCTGGTCTCGTCGTTTTTATAAATAAAATGCTGGTTCAGAAAACTGCGGTATTTATCAGAAAGTTCCTTGCCAAACATATCAGAAAGCCGGTCGGTCAGCATTCGACGGTTCAGCCGGATGAAATTCCCTTTGGGAAGTTCGCCAATCAATGTCGCAATGTTTTTCTTGTCCACATTGGCATTGGCGTCGAACTTACTCCTTGTTGCCGCATTCCCGGCAGCGCAATAGTCAATCAGAAAGTTTACGCGGTCACGGGTTTCACGGTCTTCCGAATGTTTCTGCCGGTAAAGCATGTACGACTTTGCAACCGCGAAATACTTCTCGGCCATCAGCGAGCGTTCCACCTGGTCTTGAATCTCTTCCACACTCATCCCGTTGCGGATATTTAACCGGTGGAGAATGTTGGTCAGCTCTTCATCGCTGGCAAAACTGCCTACCGAAAGAAAAGCTTTTTTAATGGCATTCCTGATTTTTTCGATAGAGAACGGTACGCTTACCCCGTCCCGCTTCACAATGGTTATTTCTGTACTGCTCATAACTTTACCCCTTTCCTGAATGTTGGTTATTTTTCTTTTCCCAATCCAATACGTTTTACGTTTCAATAATCTGACTGATCATGATTCTGCCTTTTCACATGCTTTCCGGGAAAAGAGGGGTGCGATGACTGAAATGTCCGATACAAAAAGAGACGGATATCATCCCAAACCAGACCCTTATTCCCGAAAGTCTAATTAAAAAAAACTGGTTATGGCAGGTCTTCTGGCTCGTCCGGTCTCCTTGACGCCTTCCCATTCCTCCCGATTGCTATCGGAATCGAAACAGTGGCCAGGTGTGTCAAGAACCTTTTGCTGGACTTACAGCTGCGGGTACAGCTCCCGATTTGCACGGGATTCCCTCTTTACTGCCGTACAAGGGAAATTGTACGACAAACCAATAACCAACTTCTGGTTGCACAATTTTACAGGAATTTTATAATAGAATGAAACGGAGATGTCAACAATAGATGCGTAATATCTAAAGAATGAGTATGTTACGTTGTTTATTAATAATAATCAGACCTTCAGTCATCAGCATGCTGTTTTTGAAAGGCCTTAATGTAATGCACTTCCGGGTTGCAATAAATGGATAAGGTCATGAGATGAAGTTGCCTCATGGCCTTAGCGGCTGCTCTGTGATGGGGTCATTCGCAGGGCGCAGAACCGGACACTCACGTCCACGCTACAACCTGTTTAGTGCGAAGCTGCAGGGAAGGTTTCTTTCTGACAGGAATAATTTAGGATTCAGGCCTTTTCCTTGTTGGGAGCCACGTATTTGTAGACCAGTCCGGCCAGTATAGCACCGATGATGGGTGCGATCCAGAAGAGCCAGAGCTGGCCCAGGGCCCAGTCACCCACGAAGAGGGCCTGGCTAGTGGATCTTGCAGGATTCACAGAGGTGTTGGTCACCGGAATGCTGATGAGGTGGATCAGGGTCAGCGCCAACCCAATGGCCAGTCCGGCAAATTTCTGCGGGGCTTTGGGATGGGTGGCGCCCAGGATGACGATCAGAAAGAAGAAGGTCATGACGATTTCACTGACCAGGGCGGCCAGCATGCCGTAGCCTCCGGGGGAGTGCTCGCCGTAGCCGTTGGCGGCAAAACCACCCAGCTCAAAACCCGGTTTTCCACTGGCAATGAGATAAAGAATGGCTGCGCCAGCGATTCCTCCCAGGACTTGGGCAACGATATAGGGTAAAAGTTCTTTTTTGTCGAATCTTCCGCCCATCCACAGGCCTACCGATACGGCGGGATTAAGATGACATCCCGAGACATGGCCGATGGCGTAGGCCATGGTGACCACCGTTAACCCGAAAGCCAGTGCCACTCCGGCAAATCCGATACCCAGTTCCGGAAAGGCAGCCGCCAACACGGCACTGCCACAACCTCCCAGCACCAGCCAGGCGGTCCCGATAAATTCAGCTACCAGTTTCTTCATAGTTTTAAGCATTTTAGAGTAAGATGTTCAAATTTATCCTTTTTACTTCTAAATACCGATCATTCGTGAAAAAAGTTTTTCAGAGTGCCCGGTTTCATGAAGTAGTGCCCGGCATTGTAATCCCGGGATCATGGAGGATAAAAGGATACGGAGTTTCCTTGGTGAACCCTTCTGAAATCTTCTGCCGGTTTTCGAAAAATCGGGGATTTCAGTCATTTGGTCTGATGAAATGGGGAAGTTTTATGCAGAATGACAATTTATTGCCCTAAATTAGAACTGAAATCCAACTGGAGGGTTTTGGAGATATAGGTATAGATAAAAATTTGAATTATGAACACTAAGGTTTTGATTGCGGCGCTGGCAGGAGGTGTGGCGGCGTTTTTCCTGGGTTGGGTGATCTGGGGAATGGTGTTGATGGGCTTTATGGAGGCCAACACGACGGTTTACCAGGGATTGGTCAAACCGGAAATGAACCTGTTGGCCATGTTTGTGAGCTGTTTGCTGTGGGGTTTCCTGCTCGCGTGGGTATATTCCCGGTTTTCGGGAAAGAAAAACCTGGCCGGCGGGGCGGTCACCGGGGGGATCATCGGCTTGCTGGTGGCTGCCGGTCTCGATCTGAACTTTTTGGCCAACTGGAATTTGTATACTCCTGCGGCCCTGGTGGCCGATACCCTGGCCAATGGGGTTTATTCAGCGGGAGTAGGAGCCGTGGTGGGATGGGTCCTGCGGGATAAGCCCCCGGTGGCAGCCTAAGGGATATGTGGGGAACATCTGTGCCCCGGCCACGCAGGGAGATTCTCCTTTTTCTTCAGGGTTCCACTCCCAGCAGTAACAGGGGAACAGGAGGATCGCCTGCACCGTGGCGCATCAGGAGATAGGCTTCCGCCTCAAAAAAGGTGGCCGTGGGACTCATCTCCCGCTGCATTTTTCGTGTGGCCAGGATCTCAATGCCCGCTATACTCATGCCGGCAGTGACAAAGAGGGCGTGTTTGGCATACAGGTCGGTCACCGCCCGGGTATGGTGCCCCAGTTGGACTTCCACCGTCACACGCTCTTTTTTGTAGTCGGTTTCGCCGTAACGGTACAGAGGCTCCTTCACGCCGTGCCGGATCAGGATTTCTTTCTGCTGAGCGGCGGGAAGCCCCATGATTTCCTGCATCAGTTTTTTGTCGGCGGTGAGATAATAGCTGCAACGTGCGGAGGTCCATCCCCGTTGCGCGAACTGCCTGTCAAAGAGTTTCCCCAGAATCAGGCGGTCATAGAGCAGTCTCTGTGGATTTTGGTGATCTACCCTGGTCTGCGCTTCTTCGGCGATGACGGCCGCCACCGATGCCATCACCTCCGCCAGCAGTCCGGGATACTGCCCCTTCAGAAGCTCTTCGGCCTGTTGGTGTGCGTAAGTACTTACAATTCTCATGTGCATGGATTTAGATTAACATTCAGGTCAGGTGCACTCACGCCGGCAGGGCACTTCTCCCCGCAGATGGGGTGCAGGTCAAGCAATTTAAGGATTTTTCAGGAGATGATCAAGTGCTTTCTTTAGGAGGTGAACCCTTTTCCCGATGTGTCATGTTTCTTTTTCCCAAAAGATTTTATATTTGCCTGTCTTTGTGGAAAATCATCATTAAAAACTGGAATTATATGTTTAAAGATCATCCAAAAGGTTTATTTGTGGCGTTTTTCTCCAATATGGGGGAGCGCTTTGGTTTCTACACCATGATGGCCATCCTGGTGCTTTTTCTGCAGGCGCGTTATGGTCTGTCGGAGGCACAGGCGGGCGAAACCTACAGCTGGTTTTATTTCGGGATTTATGCCCTTGCGCTGATCGGTGGTATCCTGGCCGATGCCACCAGGAAGTATAAGCTGGTCATTCTGGCCGGGATCATTGTGATGTTCGCCGGGTATCTTATCATGGCCATTCCCGGAAATCCCCTGGCTCTAACCCTCGTCGGACTCTTCACGATTGCTTTCGGAAACGGCCTCTTCAAGGGGAACCTTCAGGCGGTTGTGGGGCAGCTCTATGACGATCCGAAGTATTCGAAGGTGCGTGACTCGGCCTTTATGATCTTCTACATGGGGATTAATGTCGGCGCATTCTTTGCTCCGTTTGTAGCAAACGGGGTACGTAACTGGTTCCTCCGTTCACAGGGTTTCGAACATGACGGCAGTCTGCCCGCCATGTGCCATGCCTTCAACAACGGCACCCTGGAAGACATGAGCAAGTTTCAGGAGCTGGCCGACAAGGTTTCGGGTACCGCGGTGACCGATCTGGCCGCCTTTGCCAACCAGTATCTTGAGGTGTTTGCCAAAGGGTATAACTATGCCTTTGGAATCGCCGCCGTGGCCATGATCATTTCGCTGTCGGTATACATTATTTTCAACAGACTTCTTCCCACGGTGCAGAAAGTCAAAGCTGCTGAAACCGGTAAGCCGAAGGCGAACACCAACCTGATCAGTTTCCTGCTGGCAGGCGGACTGATGATTACCACGTCTGTGATCTTCTACCTGGCTATGGATGACCTGGCTCTGGGCGCCGCCGTGGGGCTTTTTATCGGATTTGTGGCCATGATGTTCCAGATTTCCACCAAGGAAGAGCGCCCCAGGGTCACCTCCCTGCTGCTGGTCTTTTTCGTGGTCATCTTCTTCTGGATGTCGTTCCACCAGAACGGACTGACCCTGACCTTCTTTGCACGTGACTATACGGTCAAGGAGGTTGGCCCCTTCACCAATATCTTCTTTGATCTGGGGTCCATCCTGGCTTTCATCGGCACCGTAGCAGGTGTAGTGCTGCTCTTCAACAAAAAAAGAACCATGAAATTCATCGGTCTGGCCATGTTTCTGGTGCTGGGGGCCATTACCTGGTGGCTGGTTTCAGGCTGGGGAGCGAAGAATCCGATTGCCCCGGAAGTCTTCCAATCGTTTAATCCGCTCTTCATTGTGTCGCTGACTTTCCCGGTGATGGGTGTATTTACCTGGCTGCGCAACCGCAACCAGGAACCTTCCACTCCCCGGAAGATTGGTATCGGGATGGTCATCGCCGCCCTGGGGTTCCTGGTGATCCTGGTTGCCTCGGTCGGACTGGTATCGCCGCATGAACTCCAGTATGTTGATGCTGCCGGCGCCACCAAGTATAACCCGGTGCCCGACACGTCACGTGTGGTGCCCTACTGGCTTATCAGCAGCTACCTGATTCTTACCATCGCCGAGCTGTTCCTCAGCCCCATGGGACTCTCCTTTGTCTCGAAAGTGGCGCCCGCCCGTTTCCAGGGTCTGATGCAGGGAGGATGGCTTCTGGCTACCGCTGTGGGCAATAAATTCCTCTTCATCGGAAGCGACTTCTGGGGGAAACTTGACCTGTGGCAGCTCTGGCTTATCTTCATCGTCTGTTGCCTCCTGTCGGCCCTCTTTATTTTCAGTATCCTGAAAAGACTCGAGGCCGCCACCAAATAGACCGCCCGGAGAACCGATCTGCTTTACATAGTGAAGTTAGTTGCTGCTCAACCCCGGGAATGATCTGGCCGGGCAGGGAACCTGCCCGGCCCCGGATGATCACCGTTCCCGCCAGGCGATGTGCATAGCAAAGTTTACGGCTTAGGTTTTCTGCTTTTTCTTTTTTGCGGAAGGGAAGAGCACATTGTTGAGGATCAGCCGGTAGCCGGGAGAGGTGGGATAGAGACTGAGGTCGGTGGCAGGATCACCCACAAGGTGGCGGTAGTCTTCGGGGTCGTGGCCCCCGTAAAAAGTCCAGAACCCCTTGCCCAGTTCTCCGTGGATGTAACGGGCTTCCCCGGCGGCCTTGTTTTCGCCCATGATCACCACCTCAGGCTTGACCAGCTCCTTTTTAAAGGCGGTGGTCTGTCCCATGAATCCCTTAATCAGGTTGTTGTGGTTCTGGCACAGCATGGTGGGGATGGGATCCCATTTCGCGGAGAAGTCAAAAAGGGTGAAATAGTCGTTTTCACGGATCACCTTTCGGCTTTCGGTCACGTCAATGTCGGAGAACTCATATTCATAGGGGTTGGTGACCAATTGGAAATTCCGGAAGGCAAAGGTGCGGGAATAGTCTAGTTTACTGTTCATGTCCTTATCAGCAGGGTCTCCGTCAAACATAGGCTCACAGATATCGATTCCCGCGGCGGAGAGGGCGATGTCGTAGGTGTCGGTGGCTGCGCACATGGCAAAGAGGAAGCCGCCGTTCATGACATAATTGCGGATTTCGCGTGAAACGACTGCTTTCATCTCTGACACCTTGAGGAAGCCCAGTTTCCGGGCCATCTCCTGGTTGATTTCCACGTCCTGCTGATACCAGGGCATGTGCTGGTAAGTGCGCCAGAATTTCCCGAACTGGCCGGTGAAATCTTCGTGGTGGAGGTGGAGCCAGTCGTAATCGGCCAGCTTCCCTGAAATGACTTCTTCGTCATACAGGAGGTCGTAATCGATTTCGGCGTAGGTCAGGACCAGGGTAACGGCATCATCCCAGGGTTGTTTGTTGGGGGGGGAATAGACGGCAATCCGGGGGGCTTTTTGCATGCTAACGGCATCCTGGTTCACCCCGGGTGAAGCGATTTCCGCCAGAAGTCCTGCCACGCGGGAGTCGCCCGGAGTTTCAAAGGTGACACCCCGGATCACGCATTCGGCCTGGATGTCGGGTTGGAGATCCATCAGGAAGCTTCCACCTCGATAGTTGAGGAGCCATTTGACCTCCATCCCTTTTTTCAGGGATAGAAAAGCGATTCCATAGGCCTTGAGGTGGTTTTTCTGGGCTGCATCCATGGGGATCATCAGCCAGGCGGCGCCAGACTGCAGGGACCACAGCAGAAGCATTACGCCGGTCAGGAAAACCCTGAGGCGTGGGCTGAAAACCTTCGGGCCTGGTCTGTTATCTCTTGTTTTTTCTTTCATGTGTTTCGATTATGCCACGGGTGACGGATCAGAAGGGGTCGGGGCCTTCGGCGCGGTAATCCCTGCTGTCGTCTTCACTGCGGCGCCCTGCGCCGGAGAATTCACCGTCTTCATTCATCTTCGAGGAGTAAGTCTGACCCTTCATGCCGAAGGTGGTGTTGATATGGGTTTCCATATCGGTGAATTTGGCCAGGTCCTTTCGGAAGGAGAGGTTGATGTCGCCCGTTGCCCCGTTACGGTGTTTGGCGATGATGATTTCGGCCACACCCTTGGTGGAGTTCTGGTGGTCGTCTTCGGTAATTCCGTAATATTCGGGCCGGTGGATGAAAATGACGATGTCGGCGTCCTGTTCGATGGCCCCTGATTCCCTCAGGTCAGAGAGCTGGGGTCTCTTGCCTTCGCGTGATTCTACCGAGCGGTTAAGCTGCGACAGGGCAAGAATGGGGATGTCGAGTTCCTTGGCGATGGCTTTCAGGGAGCGGGAGATGGTGCTCACCTCCTGTTCGCGGCTGCCGCGGTTGTCCATCCCGGCGGTCATCAACTGCAGGTAGTCGACGATGACTCCCTGGATGTTGTGCTGCATTTTGAGTCGGCGGCATTTGGCGCGCAGTTCGAAGATGGAGAGGGCCGGGGTGTCGTCGATAAAGAGAGGGGCATTGCTGAGCCTGCCGATTTTATTGTGGAGCAGGGTCCATTCCCAGTCCTCCAGTTTACCGCTTTTGATTTTCTGGGAGCCGAGTTCGGTTTCCGAGGCGATAAGCCTGTTGACCAGCTGTAATCCCGACATTTCCAGGGAGAAGATGGCTACGGGGCGGTTGTGGTCGACGGCCATGTTTCTGGCCATGGAGAGTACGAAGGCGGTCTTTCCCATGGAAGGGCGGGCGGCGATGATGATCAGGTCGGTTTTCTGCCATCCCAGGGTGATGCGGTCGAGGGCCGTGAAGCCCGAGGGTACTCCATGGAGGCCGTCTTCGCGCAGGCGGGCCTCCTCGATAAGGTCCAGGGCGGCCTTGAGAACCGGCCTGATGGGTACCGTCTCCTTTTTAATATTTCCTTCGGCCACCTTGAAAAGCGACGATTCCGAGAAATCGATGAGGTCGTCGACATCGATGGTGTCGTCGTAGGCTTTGGTCTGGATCTCTCCCGAAACCCTGATCAGCTCCCGCTGGATATATTTCTGGGCGATGATGCGTGCGTGGAACTCGATGTGTGCGGCGGAGGCCACCCTGCGGGTGAGCTGTGCGAGATAGGCGGGGCCGCCTACTTCTTCCAGCTGGTTACGGTCTTTCAGTTCCTGGGTAACCATGAGCAGGTCCACGGGCTTTTCATTCAGCGATAAGGCCTTGATGGCCTCGAAGATCTTCTGGTGCTCATCCTTATAGAAACTGCCCGTGTCGATGATGTCGGCCACTGTGACATAGGCGTCCCTTTCCAGCATCAGGGCTCCCAGTACCGCTTCCTCCACTTCAGGGGCTTGCGGAGGTACTTTCCCGAACTGGGCGTTGAGTTGTTCCAGGGTGGTGGAGGTCCTGCCCTGCCAGGAGCTGTTTTCTTTTTTTGCCATAGATTTCAAAATTAGCGAAAACCGCCGTAGAAAGAAAAGCTCTTCCCTGAATTCAGGAGGGTTTCTCAGATTTTTCCCTGATGACCAGGGTCAGGATTTCGGTGAGGGTTCTCCCCATGGCTCTGATCTGCTGCGGTATGAAACTGGTGGCCGTCATGCCGGGGGTAGTGTTGACTTCCAGAAAATAAAAGGTATCGCCATGGAGGATGTAATCCATCCTGACGATTCCGGAGCAGCCACAGAGGTCATAGATGCGGCAGCTGAGCTGACGGCAGGCTTCGGCCAGTTCTCCGGGGAGGCGTGCCGGGGTAATTTCATCGGTGGCTCCCGGGGTGTATTTGGCTTCGAAATCGAAGAACTCGTTTTTGGGGAGTACCTCCGTCAGGGGAAAGACCAGGTGGCGGCCTGTGGTTTTCACCAATCCGCAGGTATATTCGGTGCCGGCGATGAACTCGTCGACGAGGGCTTCGGGGCTCTCTTTCCAGGCGGCCTCAATAGCTGCTCTGAGTTCCTCCGCCCGTTTGACCTTGGTGACCCCGAAGCTGGATCCCCCCGCGTTGGGCTTCACAAACAGAGGAAGCCCCAGTTCCGCGGCGATCGCTTCCGGGTCAAAGGAATCGCCCCGCGTGAGCAACCGCGTGCGCGCCATGGGAATCCCGAAATTCCGGAGGAAATTATTGCAGTGCCATTTGTTGAAGGTGAGTGCCGATGAGGGCAGATCGCAGGTTGAATAGGGAATGCCCATCATGTCAAAATAGCCCTGGAGAATGCCGTCTTCTCCCGGCGTGCCGTGGATAGTAATATACGCAAATCCGATTTTGATCTTTTCACCGCGGATCACAAAGGAGAAGTCGGACTTGTCGACCGTGGCCACGGGCACGCCGTTTTCGATCACCTGCCAGTTCTGTTCCTTCATGTGAATCAGCCAGGGAACGAAAAGTGTGCGGTCGATGGCTTCCCAGACGTTTTGTCCGCTTTTGACCGAGATGATGCTTTCGGAGGAGTTGCCTCCGGCAATGACCGCCACATGCGGTTTTGAAGTGCTATTCATAGGATTCTTGTTTATCGCGGTGGGCAATGTAGTTTCTCCATCGGTCGATGACCTGGGCCATATCGGCGGGAAGGGGTGTCTCAAAGCGCATCATTTTCCCGGTGACGGGGTGGAGGAAGCCCAGGC
>ENA-UOWO01006848-UOWO01006848.1-activated-sludge-metagenome-genome-assembly--contig:-NODE-6848-length-11503-cov-21.679071_pt1 | contig 11503 bp, 10 predicted proteins | sample MGYA00238148_ERZ761564 | MGnify/ENA primary metagenome ERZ761564 (study PRJEB28885, sample SAMN05720194) | activated sludge metagenome | isolation source: Anaerobic digester | place: USA...
AAAAGGGCTGCCATGGATCTTTTTTAAGTCCATAACCTGAAAAAGGTGGAAATGTGAAACAGGAATTTCTGAAAGGAATGGAATCGCGCAACGGTACTCCAGGCGCTAAATGACGTCAGCAGTCACAGGAGTACAGCACACGTGTGCCGTACTCCTGTGCATACTTGCAGCCTGGATGTATTGAAAATGCCGGGCGCGAATTCAGGCAGCCGGCGGCCTGAAAATGCCGAAACGCGGGGTGTCTTCCGGTCGGCGAGTAGCGAATCGCGGAGATTCACTTTTTATGATGACAGGGATTTCAACTGTCGGAAGGGCAGAAAAGGGCTCCAGGAACAAGGTCATATCCTTGATCAGCCGAAAACCGGCGGGTAACGAAGGGGCATCCGTCGGACGTTGTTCGCTGGCAGCAATATTTTTTTCCAGTACGCACTTACCTGAACAAAGCAACTCCGGCTTGTCCCGGTTGACGCAGTTTTCCAGGTAAACGGCTTTTCTCCACTGATAATGCAGCATCCAGGCTGTGCGCACGAGCGCCTGGCCGGTAATGCCGATCATAAATAGGATGATAAAAAGCCGTTTCATATTTGATTTTATAACGACCGAAAATTAGGTCAATCTTGATTTATTCTCTGCACTTTTCCATGATTTCATGGAAAATGTCGTGCGCCATCGTAATGGAAGCGGTCAGTTCTGCGTCGGACTTTCCTTTTTTTACGGCTTTGTTCACTTGTTTGGTTTGTTTTACCAGCCGTTTCAGAACAGCGGCAGTTTCTTCGGGTTTGTAACCGGCAGGAACCGCAGATGCCTGCCACGCTTTGGCACGCTCTACAAGCAGGCCGGATTTTTCTTTCAACGGCGCCAGGTTTTTGTCTTCTGCCGAATGGAAGGTTACGCTCATTACTTCATGGAATTCCATCATTTCTTTCCATTGCGCTTTTTTGGCAGTTTGAGCGGAGGCGCTAGAGGTGGCAAAAAGCAGGGCCGTCAGGGCAAGTAAGCCGAATACGAATTTTTTCATGTCAGGTCAAAAAATAAAATTGGTTAGAATTGGTGGCAAAAATAAAATGAAAAAGTTTGGCTGCAATGCGCAGGCACTTCTTTGTATCTGTTTCAAATAACAGTACATTTTCGGGAGCGCCTTTTGCCGCGAAAGGTCACTTTACCGCGTATTTGCCTGGGTTTTCCTGGAATTTACCCTTGCAATGCGCACTACAGAAGCCATATACCTTTCCCTGGTAGTGAACGGTATCTTCAGCAGTTTCGTCGACATCCATTTCGCAGATCGGATCGGTATGGCTTGCCCACGGCAAGGCCGTTTGCGCTGCTGCAGTTTGCGCGGCGGGTGTTTCCACTGCCGTTTGCGGCGCTTGTGAGGTGGTTTCGGATGCTTTTTGGCGGCAGGCAGACAGCAGTGCAACGCCGATAGAAATCAGGTAAACGAGTTTGAATTTCATGATGTTATTACTTGCGTAAACGATTGATTTTAAATGATGTAGAAATGGGAAGTGCACGCTTCTTGACACAAGGCAGCGTGGTATGCAGGGAGGGAAAAGGGTGTTTCGTTTTTTGTGTTTGGTGTTTAGGATTTGGTTGACTGCTAATCCTTACGAAACACGAAACACAAAAAACTAAACACACTCGTATTTTGCCGGTTCAAAAGTATAACTGCTCACTGATTCAGCATGATTTCTTTCTCCTGTTTAACGTTCGATCAACTTACGCCACCAGAATTGTACGAAATCCTGGCCTTGCGGCAGGAAGTTTTTGTGGTGGAACAAAACTGTCCGTACCTCGATTGCGACGGAAAAGACCCCCGGTGCTGGCACCTGATGGGCCGGAATGAGGCAGGACAACTATTGTGCTACACACGGCTGTTGCCCGAAGGGCTTGCCTATCCGGGTTATACTTCCATCGGCAGGGTCGTTAGTTCCCCGCTCGCGCGCGGCACCGGCGCCGGTAAAATACTCATGGAGCGCAGCATAGACATGTGCAGACACTTGTTCGGCGACCAGCCCATCAAGATCGGCGCGCAGTCGTATTTGCTGAAATTTTATGAAGGTTTCGGTTTCCGGTCGACGGGTGAGGAGTATATGGAGGATGGGATCCCGCACACGAAGATGATTAGAAAGTGAGAGGGTGAGAGAGTGAGAGAGGTGAGAGGGTGAGAGAGGTGAGAGGGTGAGAGCCGACTTCGATTCCACCTGAATACGTTTGGCTTTCGGAACGCATGGGCGAAGTTCCAATCATCCCGGTTCAAGAGCGAAGCGGTGAAATCGAAGTCGGCTCTCACCCTCTCACTTCTCTCACCTCTCTCACCCTCTCACGTCTCACTTCTGAATTACCAGCCTCTCCATCCGCATCACACCCCCTGCGCTGTATTTGGCCACATAAATTCCGTTCGGAACGTCAGTTAACTGCAGGGTGGTATTGCCGGCTTGAACGCGCGCAGAAAACATTCTTTTCCCTTGGTAATCAAGGATTTCCAGCATTCCATCTTTCGGCAGGTTTTTTACCGTCAATACGTCGTGCGCCGGATTGGGCGCCATTTCCAGCCTGTCTTTTTCGGAAGGATCGGAGGTGCTCACCGTTCCGATCTGCTGGAATCCGAGGAAAAACAGCACCGTGCTCGTCATAGCCGGATCGAAGCAGTCGCCATGATCGGCGGCAGGGTTTACGTCGCTTGCCAGGAAATCAGGCGCGCCGGCAGCGGTAAGGGTGTCGCGTGCTATAATGCTGTTCATAAAAGGTACCTGGTCGTCGGCCATGCAATAGAAGAGACGCATAGGGGCCTGGGGCGTCCAGTTGTTGTAGGTGTCGTTGGCGCGCAGGGCTACGTTGATCGGGTGGTTGGGATCGTTGGAAATGGCTTGCACCACGCTGTCCTGAAGCATACGGTAAGGCCGGCAGGAGCCTTCATTGTTGGTGAGCGCTGTGATCAACTGCGTGTTGAGCGCGCTCAGGGTTTTGGTGCCGTTGAAAAACGGCGTGATCAGATTGGCATACACCGGCTTGAAAATATCCGTCATTTGTGTAAAAATGTTCCCGTAAACGGTCTGGAATGACAGCGCGGTATTCGGAATGTACGCCGGGTAGTAATACACCGTATCCGTCAGGATCAGGTGGCGCATAGCGCCGGACAGGCTATATGGGCCCGACAGCGGTGCTGCTGCGGTCACCGTGAATTCGTCGGCGTGTTCCTGCTCGATGTTGCGGTGCAGGGCCATGGCAGCGTGGCCGCCCTGCGAGTAACCGGTGATGAACAACTGGTCGTTTGTCAGAACCGGATTCAAGGCTTCGAAAGCCGTTTCAGCCCGAAGCATATCCAGGGCTACCGAAGCCTCGCTGGCAGCATGTACGTACGGGTGGAATCCGTCGGAAACACCCAGTCCGAGGTAGTCGGGCAGCAGTGCCACGTAGCCCAGGCCGCCGAACAGCAGGCCTACCTGCCCTTCGCCGCCATTGGTAGTGAAGGAAGGCACGTCATTTTTTGACCCGGAAGTGCCGTGCTGATACACGACCCTTGGAAAAATTTTGTTCGGGTTATTGGGCACCACCAGCAATCCGGAAACGGTATCCAGCGCATTTTGCACATCGGTGGTGGTATAGGTAATGCGGTAATATTTTACGCCGTACTGGATAAACGGCACGCCGAAAGTGGACAGCAATTGCGACTGCGTTTTGGTGCCCAGCAGGGTGGTGGAAACGAGGTTTTGCGCCGAAAGGGCGGTCGTAAGGAATAATGCAAGAAAAAAGGCTGTTCTTTTCATATTTGGTTGCAAGCGTAGCGGTGAACTATTTTAAGTTGTTCAGGTAAAGTTTCAAAACGTCCCGGAGTTCTTCCGGTTTAATACGTTTCCTTAAAATATGCTTGTTTTTATCCAGCAGATAAATGACAGGCAGGTTATTGGTGAGGTATTGTTTTTCAAAAACATTTTTTCCGGCGGGGTCGGCCAGGTCGTGCCATTCCCAGTTCTGCTGGCGGATGAATTGTTGCCAGTTGCGGTATTGTTCATCTACCGAAATGGCCACAGCCTGCACGCCGAACGTCCTGGAATCCAGCCAGGTCTGGTAAATATCGGGCATGACCGTCATACAATGGTTGCAAAGCGGGCTGTAAAAAACAAGCAGCGTCAATTTTCCCGCGACTGTATCGAGCCGGAATGCCCGCCCTTCTTCATCGGAAAGGTCGAGCGGGGGCGCCACTTTGCCGGTCAGGACGGGCCGGAAAATATCTGCCTTGTATTCCAGCCTTGTCAGCGTAGCAATATCGAGCCAGGGTGTTTCCTTGATTTTGAGGTAATTATCCACCATATGCACGAAAATCAGGTCGGCGCCGGGCGCATCGCTCATCTCGAAACTTTGCATAAAACGCATCACACCGAAACGGTAAAACGCGCCGTTTTTGGGCATCTGCTTCAACACCTCATCTACTGCCGTTGTAATGGAATCCGGAATGGCCGTGATAAAACGATCGAAGTAATTATCGAAAAAGGTCGGCCAGAAGGGGTTGTTCAGCAGGCTTTCGTCTGTGAAATCGGTGTGATCCCAGTAGTGCCTGCGCATCCAGCGCCTGTAAACGGGGTTGGACTTTCCCTTTAACGTGGGCGTCAGGCTCTTCGGCGGATCGGGCGGGCGCACCGACCGGAGCATGTGCGCGTACAGATGGTGCGGATGCTGCACGATGAACGCTCTGGCCATCGAATCGATCTGCCGGTAGTAGCCGTCGATCTCTTTTTCCAGCGGCTTCAAGGCTTCCGGATCTCTGTTGGTGGCTTTGCTCACCATATCGTACATCGACTGTCGGGAAATAATCCTGGCTTCCACTTCCTGGCGCTGTTGCTCGAAACTGAAAAACGCGGTGTTCTGCAAAGAACCGGTCGCTTTCAAATCGACCTCATCGCCAACAGTTCCAAAAATGGAAAATGTATCTGCCGCTGTCGGGAGTACAAAATCGAACAGGCGGCTTTTGTCGGCCGCCACAAAGTAAATGCCCGGTTTCAGGTCGGCCTTTATCAATGTAAAATGGCCGTCCGCACCCACTGCTACGGAATCGACCCGGTAGGTAGCGCCCGCACTGTAATAACCGATCAGGGCAGCAGGCGCTGGAAATCCCGACACATGAAAATCAATCCGTGCATTCGTCTGGGCAAATCCAGGTGCGCAAACGAGCAGAAAAATGCAGAAAGCCAGGGTACGCTGCATAGAGAGGGTGGTGGGTTGATGAGTTTATGGGTTTATGGTTTATGAGTTTATTTGTTGATGAGGGTTTATAAGGTTGATGAGGGTTGATAGGTCCTTCGCTCCAGTATCCTGATAAACAGGGGGCGAAGCGGCGTACTCGAAGTCGGCTCTCACCTCTCTCACCCTCTCACCCTCTCACCTCTCTCCCCCTCTCACTTCTCTCACCCTCTAACTTGTCCGTTTCCATACGCCATCCACTTCTCCGTCACTAATTTTTCCAAAGCGAACGGTCCGCGGGCGTGCAGTTTCTGCGTAGAAATACCGATTTCCGCACCGAGGCCGAATTCGCCGCCGTCGGTAAAACGGGTCGATGCGTTGGCGTATACCGCTGCGGCATCCACCGTTTCCATAAAATACTGGCAAACGTCCGCATCTTCCGATACGATGGCTTCCGAATGCCGGGACGAAAACAGGCGGATGTGTTCCAGCGCCGCATCCACGTTGGGTACCACGCGTACGGAGCATTTGAAATCCAGGAATTCACGACCGAAATCTTCGGCTTGAGCGGTTTGTAAATGCGGGTATCCCGCCAGTTTCAAAATAGGGAACGAGGTGCTGTCGGCAAAGACCTCCACATTCCAGCGCGCCAGTTCGGGCGCCAGCATCGTGAGAAATTCCGGGGCGATGGCTTCGTCTAACAGAATGGTATCCAATGCATTGCACACCGAAGGGCGCGACACTTTGGCGTTTACCACAATGCCGAGCGCTTTTTTCAGGTCCGCTTTTTCCTGCACGTACGTATGACAAACGCCGGCGCCCGTTTCGATGGTCGGTACCAGTGAATGCTGGCGGACGAACTGGATCAGCGATTCCGAACCGCGTGGAATGATCATGTCGACGTAACGCGTAGCGGTCAGCAGTTCCTGCACCAGCGCGCGGTCGGTGGGCAGCAGGGTGACGGCCGCTTCCGGCACGTCGAATTCGCGTAAGGCCTGGTGAATCACTTTTACCAGCGCTTCGTTGCTGTGCCAGGCATCGGAACTTCCGCGAAGCGCTACGGCATTTCCCGAACGCAGGCAGAGGGCGCTCACGTCGAGCGTTACGTTGGGGCGCGACTCGTAGATAATGCCCACTACGCCCAGCGGAACGGCCACTTTGCGCAGCAGAATACCATTCGGCAGGGTGCGTTCCGCCAGAATTTGTCCGGCAGGGCAGGGGAGTGCCGCCACGTCGCGGATGCTGGCGGCAATGCCTTCGAGCCGGGACGGGTTGAGCAGCAGCCGGTCTTTTTTAGGGTCGGCATCGTCTTTGCGGTCGAGGTCGGTTTGGTTGGCAGCCAGAATGTCCGCCTGGTGTTCCAGGACGAGGTCGGCGAGCCGGAGCAGGAGGGCCTGCTTGTCGGCATCGCTCAACCGGCGGACGGCGGCGGCGGCGAGGTGCGTTTGTTCCAGAAGCGGTAGGATCGATGTCATATCAGTACGATGTCGTCGGCGTGGGCGATTTCAAAATTTTGTGTCCGGAGGTTTTCCCGGATGGCTTCGGCGCTGTGCTTAACGCGGGCGATAGCGATTACATTGGATTGAGCGTCGGAAAGTTCTATCACGTCTCCTTTGTCGAATTCACCTTTTACCTTGCGCACGCCGACTGCGAGCAGGCTTTTTCGCTGCTGAACGGCTGCCAGGGCGCCCGGGTCGAGTATAAGCCGCCCGGCGATAATACTTCCGCTGCCCAGCCATTTGCGGCGCGCATTGAGGCTTCCGTTGTGGTGCGATTTGAATACGGTGCCCGTTTCCGATTGCAGCGCTTTGAGGATACCGTCGGGCGTGCGCACGTCGAAAAATACTGTGCGGATGCCCATGCGGGTCGCCAGTCGGGTATAGGTGAGTTTGGAGAGCATGCCGCCCAGACCGAGTGCCGATTTTTCATTGCTCACCAGTCCGAAAACGGTACTGTCCACTTCGGCTACTTCCGGAATGATGCGGCCGTCGCGGTCGAGCAGCCCGCCCACAGAAGTGCTGATGAGCAGGTCGGTGGCGCCGAAACCGGCGGCCATGAGCGTGGCAAGTTCGTCGTTGTCTGAGAATTTCAGTTCGAGGTTGCTCACCACGTCGTTTTCATTGGCGATGGGAATGATGCCGTTTTCCCACAACGTTTCATAGGTTTCCTTTAACTGCAGAAACTGGCGGCGCTGCGCGAAATGGTGGCGTTCGCAGAGGCTTTGGGCGATGGTGATGCCGAAGGGCTCGAAGTGCCGCGCATACATTTGCAGCAGTAGCGGGTTGCCCACGGCTGCTGCTGCCTTGCGTTCGGTGAGGGTTCCCTTGTATTGCTGCAAGCGGCGTTTGCCGGCGCCTACCGCCCCCGACGAAACGAGGATAATGCGGTAACGGCTGCGCAGCATGGATACTTGCCGGGCAATTTCCCGGATCACCGCTTCTTCCGGTTCTCCATCCGGCGTGGTGATGGAGCCGGTTCCAAATTTGATAACAATGACGGGTGTGACAGACATGGCATTACATTTCCGCACGCAAAGATGGGGATTTTACAAAGAGCAACCGGAGGGTGTTTGGTTTTTCGTGTATAGTACTTTGCCACTCAAGTTTTTTGAGTATTTGAAGATGCGAGTATTCGAGTATTTGAATGACGACGAATCATTTATCCTCAAATACTCGCATCCTCAAATCCTCAAAAACTCAGTAATTTAGATGAATATAGGTTACCCAATCACCTCATTCAGGTCGGGCAATTTGCCGAACCGCTGCAGGGTAGCAAAATGCGAGCGCAATGCGTGGCCGAGGCTTTTGTGTTCCAGGTAGGGCACGTTGAATTCTTGCGCCGTGCTTTGCACGATTTCGGCAATTTGCGGGTAATGCACATGGCAGATTTTCGGGAAAAGATGGTGCTCCACCTGGAAATTCAAGCCGCCGACGTACCACGACAGCAGTTTGTTGCGGCGCGAAAAATTAACGGTCGTTTGCAATTGGTGGATGGCCCATTCATTTTGAATAATACCATGCTCATCGGGGCGCGGAAAAACGGTTTCTTCCACCGTGTGCGCCAGTTGGAATACGACGGTCAGTATAATGCCGCCCAGCAGGTGCATAACCATAAAGCCGGTCAGGACTTCCCAGAAAGGCAGGCCCACGGCCAGTGGCAGGAAGGCAAAAACCGAGAAGTACAACACTTTAATTCCGATGATGCGGATAAATTCGATCGTGTTCTTGGCAGGCTTGTTTTTATTCACACCATTGCGTTTGTACCGCGCAAACTGCATGAAATCCTTGGCCGTTACCCAATACAAGGTGACGAGGCTGTAGATCATCAGGGCGTACGCCCACTGGAAGCGGTGTATTTTTTTTACCTGTGTGTGCGGCGACAGGCGCAATGGGCCCTTGTCGTCAATGTCCTCATCGTAGTGAACAATATTGGTAAACGTGTGGTGCAGGTTATTGTGCTGCATTTTCCAGTTGAAGGCCGAACCGCCGAGCATGATGAGCGAACCTTCTCCTATCAACGTGTTCAGCCAGGGTGTGGCAGTGTAGGCACCATGATTGGCATCGTGCATGATGCTCATTCCCATACCCGCCATCGCAACGCCCATGACTGCCCAGAGCAGCAATGACCATCCGAAAGACGGCTGAAAAAGCAGGATCACTACGAAAGGAACTACGTAGGTAGCCGTAAGAATGACGGTTTTTAAAATGACGCTCAGGTTCGCATATTTCGGAATACCGTTTTTCTGAAAATAAGCGTCGACCCTAGCGGTCAGCGTCTGGTAAAATTGCGATTTATCCTTGCTGATAAACCTGATGGGTGCATTGGCCGCCATTGGCTGTAAATGTTTGAATGAAATTATGAATCGGGAAAATATATAAAGCCAGGCGTTTTCATTGCAAGTGCTCTTTGTGGAAGGATAATGTACCTGGGATATGCTGGGACTTAGCAAAAGGAGCACGTAATGTACGAAGTTCTGACAAACCTCTTATTCAAAACGTCTGAAAATGACAACAGTTGCAAAAATGAGGCTAATTTTCCACAACAGTCCTCCTGCGCGTTCATGCGATCAGCCGTCCCAGGCGCTTTAAACCCGATTCTATGGCATCCGAATACGGCGCACCGAAACCGATCCGGATATAGTTGGCGTATTGTCCCGACAAACTGAACAACTGTCCCGGTGCAATGCCGATCTGCTGCCGGCGCGCCCGGTGGTATACGTCGAGTGCATTTACTTTGCGCGGCAATTCGATCCATAGCACGTATCCGCCCTGCGGCCTCGAAATACGTGTTTCTTCCGGAAAACAAGCCGCGATGGCCTGAGAATACCGCAGGCATTGCGTGTGCAGGGCCTTGCGCAAATGCCGCAGGTGCAGGTCGAAACGCCCCGTTTCGCAAAACAGCGACAACGCATCCTGCGTAGGCGTGGCAGTGGATAGACTTTGCGAGAGTTTCAAATTCCTGACTTTACTCAAAAACCGGCCCGGCAGGCACCAGCCGACGCGGTAGCCCGGCGCCAGCGTTTTGGAAAAAGAGCTGCATTGCAGCACCAGCCCGTTGCGGTCGTAACTTTTACAGGTGCGCGGCCGTGTTTTGCCGAAATACATTTCTCCGTAAATATCGTCCTCGATCAACGGGATTTCCACCGCAGCGAGCATTTCCACCAGTTCCTTTTTGGAAGCGTCGGGCATGAGGCTCCCAATCGGATTATTGAAATTCGGCGTCACCAGGCAGGCTGCAATGCGCTTTTTGGGGAGGACCGTCTTCAGGAAATCCAGATCGATACCCGTTTCCGGATCGGTCGGGATTTCGAGGGCGTGCAGGTGCAGGGATTTGAGCAGGTTGAAAATGCCGAAATAGGTGGGCGACTCGATGGCAACGGTATCGCCGGGCTGCGTGACGGCGCGCAGGCTCAATGCCAGCGATTCCATGCTGCCGTTGGTGATCACCACTTCGTCGCTGTCGGTTTTGCCGCCCCAGTTGAACGACAGGCGCGCTACCTGCCGCCGCAGACTTTCGCTGCCACTGGCGTCGGCATAGTTCAGGCAACTCACCGGGCTGCGGCGGACGGCCTCCAGCAGGCATTTGTTCAGTTTGGCAGCGGGCAGCAGGCTGATATCGGGCGCGGCCAGCGAAAACTGCATGATGCCCGATTCGGACATCTTTTCATACACCTCGGCGACCATTTCCTCCAGCGTCCACTGCCGGGTTTCCTGCGGCGTAGATGTGAACCGGGGCGCTGCCTTTTTGGACAGAAAACGCACGTAGTAACCCGATTTGGCACGTGCCTCGATCAGGCCTTTACTTTCCAGCGCCGAATAGGCCTTGAAAGCCGTGCTGTGACTCACCCCTTGTTCGCGACACAACATCCTGATCGACAATAGTTTGTCACCCGATTTCAGGGTTCCGGTTTCGATCATGTTTTCCAGCCGGTCGGCTACCTGGTGGTACAGGAAATCTTCGTCTGCTATGCGCATCTGTTATGCTTTAAAAATAAAAAACTGCATCTGTTTTAGTTGGGGCAAATCTAGGACCTTTGTGGCTTCCATTCAAAAAAGAGTGAGTGAAACAAAAATCATCTATAGATTTATGTTCTCTCACATATAAAGACATCTGTAACCATGAAAATTACCGGCGCCCAGGCACTGGCAGCACTCGGCCGAACCGACAAACCGTTTACTGAATTGTTCCGCCATGGAAGTCTCTCCGTGGAAATGTACAAACCGCAGGGGACCGATCATCAGACACCGCACGACCGCGACGAAATTTACGTGGTACTTTCCGGTACCGGGCAGTTTGAATGCCGCGGGAAAACAATGCATTTCGGTCCCGGCGATTTTTTGTTCGTTCCTGCATTTGCACCGCACCGCTTCGTGGCGTTTTCCGAAGATTTTGCCACCTGGGTGTTCTTTTACGGACCTGCCGGCGGCGAGCAAAATGGCGCTGTGGAAATCCGCGGCTGGGACCCTGCATTCCGCGAGGCATTTTTCCGGCTCAACAAGGCATGGATCGAAGTGGATTTCGAACTCGAACCGCTGGATATCGCCGTTTTGAGTAACCCCGAAGAACATATTATCGACAAGGGTGGCTCTATTCTGTCGGCGCTGATCGACGGCGAAGTGACCGGCGTGATCGGCCTGCGCCCGTTTGGCGAAAACTGTATGGAACTCACCAAGATGGTGGTCGACGAGCGCTGGCGTGGGCGCGGCATCGGCGAAAAACTGATGCAGGCCATACTGGAAACTGCCCGGCAAAAAGGTGCCGAAAAAGTGGTGCTTTTTTCCAATTCCATCACCGCCGCCGCTGCCGTCCGGATATATTACAAAAC
>ENA-UOWO01006852-UOWO01006852.1-activated-sludge-metagenome-genome-assembly--contig:-NODE-6852-length-11502-cov-7.265135_pt1 | contig 11502 bp, 9 predicted proteins | sample MGYA00238148_ERZ761564 | MGnify/ENA primary metagenome ERZ761564 (study PRJEB28885, sample SAMN05720194) | activated sludge metagenome | isolation source: Anaerobic digester | place: USA...
ACCACGGTCAGGGACAACTACCTCCTTTCGCATAAGTTGACCCTGAACTTCTAAGCGCGGATTTAAAGACCAATATTACAATTGGTGACGCCCCGGAGACCTGAACTTCGGGGCGTCGTTTTTTTTCTTACCCCAGGTGGATCTGTTCCGCGTCGATCTTGATGTGACCTTCGGCGGTGTGCATGGTGTTTCGGGTCTGCATCGTCAGGGTCCCCTCGACGAGCATGCGGGTGGAGGCGGACTGCACCTCCTCGTGTTCCTCGATGTAGCGGTACGAAGAGGTAAGGCGCTGGACGACCCGGCGGATGACCGTATCGAGGGTGTCAGCGATGTGCCGCACCGCTTCCACCCGGCTCTGGAAGCATCGGCCGAAGAATGAAAAGTCCTCGATTCTCGCCTCGCCCTTCCCTGCATCCACTGTCAGAGCGGCCGTCGCCAGGGCGATTCCCCGCTTTGCCGTCAGGGAGAGGGCCTCGTCGGCGGCGATGTTCAGGCCGCCCCGGCGGATACGGAGCTTTACCTGGCCGTCGAGGGAGAGGGTCTTCGGTGCCTCATCCCCCCCAGGCCTTTCCAATACCGACAGGATATAACAGCGGCCGGCGGCGTTGAAGGAGAGGAGGACCATGTCACCCTTCTCCGGGGATATGAGGCAGCTTACCGCTGGCCGCGCCTCGTATATCTCCCCGTCGGTGAAAACGAACAGGACGCCTTTATCTGCTTCCGCGACGATTCCGTATTCCAGAATCGGGGAGGCTTCTTTTTGTTTTTTCGCAAGACTTTTCATGCCTTCTACTCCTCTTCATTTGGGAAGGAGCGCCGTTCGCTCCCTTTTCCGCCTCCGGTAACGGCCGCGGGGCAGGCCCTTGCCGTCGATCACCTTATCGGCATCTTATCTTTTCTTGCCGAAATCCGGGTTCAATCGTCCTCCGCCGCTGCGAGGTCGGGGTCCGTTTCCAGAGCGGCCTCCCGATTCGCCCCTTCCCATTTGGTGTGTTCTTCCCTGATCCGATGAAATTTGGCCCGGAAGAGCTCCGCCCCGGAAAAATCCGCCGTCCGGAGATCGGCATGGGAAAAATCGGCGTACGTGCACCGGGTCCACGCGAATTTCGTCCCTGGGCAGATCGCCCGGTTGAACAGGGCCTGCTCCAGATTGGCGCCGGTGAGATCGGCCCGGCTCAGATCCGCGCCTTCGAAGCAGGCTTGCGCGAGATCCGCATCTCTGAGACTCACACCGGGCAGGATGGCGTCAAGAAATGCCGTCCGCCGTCCCTTTACCTTTTCCAGGTTGGCCCCGGTAAGATCGGCGTTCATGAAATTGGTCATGGTGATATCGGCGCCGGTGAGGTCCGCGCCCCGCATATTGGCCCCGCCGGCCTGGCACATGGTAAATTCAGCCCCCCGAAAGTCCTGGCCTGAGAGATCGCTGTTCCGTAGAAATGTCTTGAAGAGCTTGGTCCCCTTGAGCCTGGTCCCGCTCAGATCGGCCTCGAAAAAGATCGCCCGGGAAAGATCGGCCCCGGTGAGATCGGCCCCCTTGAGGGAGGCCCGGTACAGCATCGTCCGAAAGGTCTTGGCCCCGGTCAGATTGGCATTTTCCAGCTTGGCGTTATCCATCACGGCCCGGGAAAGGTCGGCGCCGGATAGATCCGCTTCCGAAAAGTCGGCGCCGGAGAGGACGGCCCGTTCCAAGGTTGCCCGGCGTAGGATGACCCCCCGGAGGTCCATACGAATCCAGAGTACCTTCGTCAGATCGACGTCGTTAAGGACGGCGCCGAAAAGGTCGCAGTGTTTGAATCCCGTCCGCCGGATTCGGGCGCCGGCGAGGTTGGCGCCCCGGAAGGAGACGTTTTCAAATCGCGCCCCGGAGAGGTCCGCTCCCGCCAGGTCCAGGCCGCTCAAATCGATGTTCTCGATCGTCTCGTCCCGCGCGATGGCTGCCAGCAACTCAACTTTCGTCACGGAGCCTTCCCTTCGTCAATGATTTCCGATAACTGGCGGGGCAGTTCATGATCGCTTTCCTTTCCATCCCGACCCCAACCTCCCCCTTCAAGGGGGAGGCAAGGAGGGGGATGGGTCAATGTTGTTATCCCAAAACCAGGACCGTTACCTGGCTTGGGGCCAGAGCCACGCCGGGGGCGTTCATGCTCACGCCATTGTGTCCCGTTATGCTGGTCAGGCGCTGGGCCGGCGCCCCTTCCTTGATGACCGTTACGCTTCCGAGGATGAATTCCGTGGGCCCCATGACCAGCCCCGAAGCCACGCCCATGTTGACGCCCGCATTGTCGCCGTTGCTGATGGGGATCATGGACATCTGATTCAGGGAAGGCATTCCGTCGGTGAGGACCGTCAGGGCCGTCGTGGCCGGATTGGCCGTCGCTCCGGTGGTAGTGTTGGGATAGGGGACGGGAATTGGTCCCACCGGGGTCGGCGTCAGGCAGACATCGGGAAAACCGAGGTTCATCCCCCCGGCGTTAGTCAACTGAAACATCTTTTCCTCCTCATCTTCAGGACGTTATTCATCAAGGATCGTCTTCTTTGCCTTACGCTCCGGCAGCAGGTCGGTGCGCTTGTGGAGCTTGGTCATTTTCAGGTTGGCGCCGTCGAATTTCGTTTCTCCCACGCCGGTGCGGAAAAACTCCACCCCATAGAGATTGGCGTTGCGCAGATCCGTCCGGACGAGTTTTGACTTTCTGAGGGAGCCCTGGAACATCTTCATGCCCCGGCAGTTGGCGTCGCTCAGGTCGGATTTGGTGAACCGGGCTTCCCGGGCGGACACCCCGGCCAGGTTGGCCCCGGCCAGGCCGCACTCCTGGATCAGGCCCCGCTTGATCTCCAAGCCGGTAAAATCGCTCCCCGCGAGGTCCGAATTCATCCACGCGGCCTTGTGGGCCTTCGCATGGTGAAAAATGCCGTCCGGGAATGCCGATCCGTTGAGAATCCGTACATTGAAGAGGTCGGCCCCGGTAAAATCGACGTTTTTTCCCCCCGATGCCACGAAGAGAACCTTCGCCGCTGTGGCCCCGGAGAAATCCGCTCCGTCAAGGGTCGTCTGCTGGAAAATCGCCTTGGTCAGGTCGGCCCCCGCGAAGCTTGCCCCGGCTGCGTCGGCGGAAATGAAATAGGCCTGCCCGGCAGCGGCGCCGGTCAGTTTCGTTTCCTTGAGCAGGGCCTTCTCGAACAGGGTCTTGTTGAGAAGGGCGTCCCGGAGATCGGCCCGGGAGAGGTCCGCCTCGGTCATCACGGCCTTGGTGACATCGCTTCCCGTGAAGTCGGCGCCGATGAATTTCGCCTTCTGGAAGATTCCCCGGGGCAGTTTCGCTCCCCGGAGCGAGGCGGCGGTGAAATCCGCTTCACCGGCCAGGGCGTTGGTCAGATCCGCGCCGTCGAGGCGGCACCCCCGAAGATTTGTCTTCATGAGCTTGGCCTTGCATAAGTCGGCCCCGGTCAGATCCAGCCCGCCCAGATCCAACCCGGCGAGATTTTTCCCCGCCAGGCTGAGTCCCTGGCCATGCCGGGCGATTACCTCTTCCCGGGTCAAGGGTTTCAGCGCGGCCGGATCGTCGGGATCGATCCCCGTCCGGGCCAGCAGCTTCTTCGCCCAGGTGGGCAGGTCGGCGGTAGCCTTTTCCTCTGCCGCCTTCAGACGGGCCATGCCTTCCTCATACTGGACGGCCGCCCGGGAGAGGACGTCGTTGTTGATCTTCTCCGCTTCCGCAAGTTTCTCCGCCAGTTGCGGGGAAAGCCCGCCCGTTTTTTCCAGGTGTTGCCGCATCTTCGCAATCTGTCCGGCGTTTTTCTCCTGAACCGCCTGGAAGGGATTGGCCTCGTCGAGGAGGGACTTTCCCGGGGCCTTGAGTAACTCGTCGAGATCCTTGCCCCGGGCGGCCAACTGCCGGCGGGCTTGGTCCATGACCTCCTTTTTCCCGGCCTCCAGACGGTCGAGATCGGGTTGGATGCGGTTCGAGATCTCCTCCCGCACCTTGGCGATGATGGCCGCGACATCGATAACGGGGATCATGGCTGCGACGGCCCCCGGTTTGTTCAGGTCCACATCCCTAAGTTCCATCTCCGGAGGGGGGGCGAAGTCCGGACACAGGGCGTCGGCGATCCATTTCCGGAGATCCGCGCCGGCCATTTTCGCCTCATAGAGGTTTCTCCCGGTGGGGAGGGTCAGGGGTTCCGCCTGGGGATATTTCTTTTTCCAGAGATCGCTGCTCCGGTTGCAAGCTTCCGGCAGGCCGGGATAGAGGAGGACAAGAAACCGCGGCGCCTCTTGGAGCAAGGCTTCCGAATCCTTCTTCAGATTTGCCCCCGGATCTCCCAGGGCCGCCACGGTGCACCAATCGCCGAGTTCCTGATTGAGGAGGATCGCCTCGAATTCATAGGCCACGCGGATCCATGGTTTTCCTTTTCCCGCCGCGATAACCATGGCTTCATCCCCCGATCCCTCGACGATATTGTCCCGGGTGATCTCCCTCCCGGCCGTAAAGGTCAGGCTGGGGAAATCCGGGGGCGGGTAGATCTGTTGGCGCAGGGAGCGGATCTTGATCCGAAGCAGTTCCGCCTTGTGGAAGGTGGGAACGATGAGTCCGGGCGGCAGGGTAAGCTCCCGGGGGTTCTCCCGGGCCGGATTCTCCGCCGCCAGCCCCCAGGCCGTGGGGTCGCATCCGCTGAAGCTGGGATTGACACCGATCCAGAAGCGTTTGATCGTATAGCGGCGGATTCCCAGCGCCGTGAGCATCTTCATTATCTTGGGGGCGAAGGCCAGGTTGTTTTGGCATCTTTCGAGAAAGCGCATCCCCTGCTCTTGCCAGGGGTCGGGCGTCGGCATCCTATACCGCTCCACGTAACCCGCCGGGTCGTCCAGATTGTGTTTGGCCAGAAGAGAGGGGTCGATCTTCCCCTGGAGGCTTTGCACCTTGTCCTTGACCCCGGCTAAAGCCTTGGCGAGGTCTTCGTGGGCCGTGGTCGCCATACCGGGGAGGACGGCCAGCTCGTCCCTGGCGGCGGCCAGCCCGGCGCGCCCCCTGGCCAAGCCGCTCAGGTCGATCTTTACCAGATGGCCGAATTTTGCCCTGGTCTTCTTCAGGCGCTCTTCCGCGTCATCAAAGAGACGCAGCTTTTCGTCGATGTTGGCCTGGGCGCTCGCCACCAGCTCCGCCGCCGTCTTTATGGGACTGGGGGCAAGTCCCAGGCCCCGGGCGACGGCGTCATCGATCTCCCGGGGGAGATCCTGGAGGCGCTCCGCCAGGGCGGCCAGCTTGGACTTGCCCTCGGCCTTGGCGGCGGCCGCTGCGGCCGCGGCTTCCGCTGGCATTTTGCGATTCAGACGCTTCCGGAATTCCTCATGATAATACTCGATACCCTGGGGATTGTCCGCCGGTTTTTCCGTAACGAGATACAGTTGCCGGACATCCAGGGCTTCGTCGTCGGCCACTGCGGCGGCCCCCCGGAAGACGGCGATCCCCCGTTCCACGTGGGGAAAGAGCCAGATCGTTTCCAGGCGGGTCTTTACCTCCTTGAAAATTTGCTCGCCCCGGGGATCGTTGCGGTCGGCCAGGACGTTGAGAAAGCACCGCTGGCGGAGTGCCGGCAGCCGGGATTCGATGTGCGGCCTGTCCTTGTGGAGATGCTTCAGGATCATTCTTTCCCCGCCGGCGAAGAAGTCAAGCTGCTGCTGGTCCTCCGGGGCGACGTTGAAATAGCCCCAGTCCATGTCTTCCGGATAATCAGGCCAGTGGTTCTCGAACCAGTGCCGGTCGTAAGTGCCGAGTTTTTTCACTCGCTGGGGCCAGGTGTAGTCCAGGGGGCCGACGCCGGCCGGTTCGGGACGGTCGGCGGGAGCGGCGATGAGATGCCGGGGATTCTCCAGGTTGGGGAGCGGATGTACTTCCTCCCCCCGTTCATTGCGCAGGGCGGCATATCCCTTCCCCAGGGGGTTGCGTTCCCATCCCGGACCTCCGAAGGCTCGCTCGTAAGTGAGAGGCATGACGGTAAAGGGCGCCGGGTCGGAAATGACGGAGAGGATATTGCCCCTTCCTTGCCAGAACCGGTCTCCGAAGACATAGATGGTCTTGGCGATGGGGCCGATGCGAAACTCCACGGGTAGGGCGGCAACGGCTTTTCCCTGGGGGGCGAAGGCATAGCCGTGGATCAGGACCTCGCCCTGAGGTTTGGGCATGGCCGCATCGAGGATGGCGTCTTTTCCCAGTTCCTCCTGGACGAGAGGCCACAGCTCCTGCTCCGGCAGGGCCTCGTCCGGGGCGGCGAAGGAGAACAGTGACATGACGGTGACGGCGAGATAGCAACGGCCACGAACCTGAAAGTGGTTGAGAAGCAGCCCCTGGTTGGTTTCCTTGATGACCTTCATGGGTTCGCCCGTTAATTCTGGGAGATCAGGGGGGCGTCCGTGGCATGGATGCCGGCACTGTTTATCGACAGTCCCATATCCTTGATCTCCGTCCCAATGGTGGAGGTGGCGGTGCCCCCTTCCTCGACGATGACACCCATGGTGGCGATGGCCATGCCCGTGTCCTCCACGGCCGTTCCCAGGGCCTTGATCTCGTCGGCGCAGGCCTTGATCGAGGAGGTATTGGCGGACAACTGGGTGTTGATCGCCCTGATTTCGTCATTGTGAGCCCGCACGTCCCGATTGACGGCCACGACCTTATCATCGACGGCTTCGATCTTCTTATACACCGCTTGCAACCTTTTCATGACGAAGTCGTATTGATTCCGTCCGACGCTGCGGATCTCGTCGGCCAGCTCCGTTTTTGTCGCCGCCGTGGCCTCCAGGGTCTTGACGTGGGCCTCCAGGTGTTCCGTGTTCACCGTGGCATGAAAGTTTTCCAGCTTCATCTTTTCCGGGAGATGGACCTCGAGGATCCCTCCGAAGACCCAATGGAGGTATGCCCCCAAGACGATGCACCACTCCCAGCCGGCGATGAAGTCGTTGACCCCGCCGCCGACGATAGTCGTTTCCTCACCGAGGATGACCTTGTTGGATGCCTCCGCCGAGATGGTGAGGAGTTTGTTGGTGAACAGTTCGATTCCCCAGACGTCTTCCGACTTCTCCATGGTTTCGTATTCCCCGAAGGTCTCCTTCATCCATTCCACGTAGTTGTCGAAACCCTCCTTGATCTTGTCCAGATCCGCGGGGGTAAAATAACTCCACCGGCTGCTCCCAGCGCCCACCGTAATGGAACTCCCCTTGTTGGGCGTTTGAAGGTGGATCTGTTCCTTGCCCGCTTCGTCCTCCACGGCGATCTTGTTGTGACTGCCCGTCCTGATTATGCCCTGGGTCTGGTTGGCGTCTCTTACCGGGCTCGGCGTTTCGGGGTTGGGGACCGCGCCGGCGATGATGGGGCGGTCCGGATCGCCGTCGAGGAAGGTCAGTAGGACCTCCGCGCCCTTACGAAGGGGGAAGTGCATACCCGCGACCCCGCCTCCATAGGGCTGAGCCATGCGGATCCGGGCCGAGGCGGTGCCGTCCTTCCTGCCGGAGGTGTCGAAGGGGAGGATCACCTTGTACCGGCCGTGCCCATCGATTTCCGCGTACTGACCCGAGCCGGCGGCGTCGATTTTGCCGGTCAGGGTTCCGGAAATCCGCGGCTTTTCCGTGCGCCGCTCGGGGCGGAACTGAACGCCCGCCGGGATGGCGGTGAAGGAGTTTCTATAGAAGATCCGATTGTTCCCTCCTTCTTCCGTATACGCTTGCAATCCTCCGGTCAGATAGCCGGCCTGAGAGCCCTCGTGATGAACTTCGGTAACCAGGTAGCTTTGATTGAGGGAGGCCTGGAAATGATCCTGAATGCTGAAGGTGAATCCGGAGGTAAGATAGGAGACGGAGCTTTGGCCGTGGAAGGTCTCCTGGCGGCAGCGCAGTGCCTCGGCCTGAATGGCGGCGAGCCGGGCGCCTTCTTCACTGGTAAGGAAATGGTCGCCGTAGCGGTAAAGCCTACCCCGACCCTTGCCATCCACCGATGCGGCGCCGCTGATCTCGAGGGAGGGGCGGAGATAGTTGTAGTCCTTCAGCAATACCTCGGCGGGTACCAGATGGCAGCGGCGGTGGAAGCCGGTGACGATCTCATCGGCATGATGCCGGTCCAGGCCGGAGGGCGTGCGATAGAGCAGGGATTGTCCCTGGGGGAAGGCGGCATGGGCGATCCGGGTGTCCGTGAAGACGACCTTTTCGCCGCCTTCACCTTGTTCGAAGAAGTAGTAGATCCCCTCCCGCTCGCACCAGCGGGAAATGAATTGCAGGTGGCTCTCTCCGTACTGGCATACATACTCCCGGGGTGCGTAGGTGGACTGCAGGCGCAGCTCAAAATCCAGTGTCGTCAGGCCGGCGTCCCGGCAGCAGTCCGCAATGATCTCCGGAACGGTTTTATCGAGGAACACCTGGTGGTGATGGGTTAACGACAACCAGAACAGGCGGGGAACGATGCGGGTGCGATAAAAGATATACCGGTCCACGGCATGGAGTTGCTCGAAGAAGAGGGGGTACCCCGCGAAATCCACCGTGGCTCCGCCTTCCCTAAGGAAGGAGATCCGAACCGAATTGCGGGCTATTTCGGGGATGTCCAGATCCCCGCGGTCCGAAATCAAGAGGACATCGAAACCGTAACAGGTTGAAAGGCCCTCTTGTCCGGAAAAATTAACCACCCCAAAGGTTTCCAGGGGCAGATTATGCGCATGAAAGGTAAACCGCTGATCGACCAGACCATCCATATCCCTGTTCTCCTTAAGCTGCCGGCGATACCAGTGGCGTCTTTGTAAGAATGATGCCCCCCTAAAAAGTCGCAAATGACCCTCCCCTTGAAGGGGAGAATCGGGTTGGGCGATATGAGGTTTTAGTTCCCTGCTGTTCCCTCCCCTTCAAGGTAAGGGCCGGGGTGGGGATTGGTTTAAACCTCCCCCCGTCATCAGCGGTTATGACCCCATCCCCCTCCTAACCTCCCCATTTAAAGAGGGGGGAGTGAAATGACTTTTTGCGACACCGTCAAAATATAGTCTTCTTGATGAGCGGACAGTCCGAATCCAAGGTGTTTTGCTGCCCATACGGAATCGGGAGTCGTATTTTCAAGATGGGCCAGTTTAGGCAGAATGGCCGCTTGTGTCAATTGAATATTATGGGCGGATGGTTGAACTAATCTCTCCAGGGGTGAATGTGAATAAAAAGATTTATCCGAATTCTTGCGTACTGTCTGCTATGCATAACAAAATAGAGGGCGCCGACCGGCCTTGTCTCTAAGGTGGAAACGCACATCTATGAGGCCGCAAATGCAGCCCGCATCATGTTCAGTGAAATAGGCGGCGACTTTGCGAAATGTCTGGTGGACGAGGAGAAAAACAGCCAAGACCAGGGGGTCGTCTTGTTTTTCAGGTTCATGTCAATCTCGCCTCCCCCTGGGTCGGGGAGGCGGCAGCAGAATTGCAGCGGCGGCGCTACTTCTTCGGCGGCGCCTTCCCACGCTGGTTTGACGGCGCCGGATTCATGCTGCAGCGACTCCTCTGTCCTGCCGATTTTGAGGTTATGGTCCTGATTCATGATGATGCAAAACAATTGTTCGAAATTATCAGAAAAGATTGGGAACAGACATTCGCCTAAAATCCTGCCTTCGACAGTCATAGGTAATCGGGATTCCCCAAGGCCACGTCTTCCCTGATCCACTCCTCAGCGCCTCTTTTGGAATCTGGGGCCAAGGCGCGATTGGCCACCATGGCAAACGTTGCCCACTCCACCGGAGACGTAAACGACCGATCCTTAATGCACTGAGAAAGAGCTTCAGGTATCCCCAACTGTTCCCAAAGGATACGCAAGAGATACGCGCCACCCATGGGATAACTCCTGATAAAGCGAAGCGGCATACCACCATCTGCCGCCCCTTGAATTTGCAAAGCTTCCTCGGGAGAGAGAAAGCGGGAGAGGCTCTTGGTCAGTCGCCTGATCGCATCAACATCCAGGGTGTCGGCACGCCCGAAACTGTAAAGAACATCCGCCCGGGGCTGCCCGGTTTGAGGATCACGAACATTATGGGCCAACTGGACATAGGTCGTAGTGGATCCGCCTTTATTCTTCCGAGAAATTGTTCTAACGTACATGCCTACTCAAATAACACATACTACCCATAATATAAAAAACAATTATATAATTCGCATGCCTACATGTTTTCCAGTTTCTCGGAAACCCGACCACGTGTTTTCAATAACTTACGCCTTTCCAAAGGCCAAAATGTGCCTACTGCTGTCGAATGTCGGGTTCAAATACAAAGCGTCACCCAGCCTCTTCGGGCGAGTAAATTGAAACCGGTTTGAAAACACGAATGTCTGATAGCCTTTTGCGACGGTCATACTTCATCTGCCTCATCGTTTCTCAATAGCAATATTAATTTCAATGTGATAGGAAAAAGCGCGTTATGTAACGCTAACGATGAAGAATCCTGAACCAGTAAACCATGTGTGAGGATGCTATGGAATAATTACAGAACCCCATGTCTCAAAAAGAGAGCGGGGTTTTGTGTTTGTCGGGATTTGAATAGCTTTTCAGGCGATCTTTGAATTCATAACTGTCATACCTTCAAGTAGATGGGACTGAATGGACGTTTTTAACCTTCGTAATCGTATTGTCAGGGACTACGCATCTTTTGTCCAGAGTTTCATTCACCTTCGAGATCCAATCATAAGCAAGAAAGTTTTTGACAGCCTGACCGAAGGCCTCCTATGGCCCGATCCTCTTACACAGCTCAACCCGGTCTTTGAACCTGGCGAACAGATCGACGAACTCGTTGCAAAAGGCGTTCTACACCCTGAATGCAGAAGAATCTTTCGCATCAAACCTGAAAAATAACCCTAAAGGGTAACGGGAAACTTAAAATAGCTACTCACAAAATCTCTTTAAACAGGCTTAAATAGGGAAAACCTATGAAAGATCAATTCAAGACAAAGCAGGCACTGATCCAGGAACTTGCTTCTCTGAGACAGAGAATTGCGCAACTGGAAGAATCAGAATCAGAGCGAAAACGGGCGGAGGAAACGCTCAGGGAAAACAAACAACGGTATAATGCAATATTTGATTGCTCGCTCGACTGCATATACGTAGTCGACTTTGATGGGAACTTTATCGATGCCAACCCAACAGCACTGACTCTGTTAGGATATGAACTGACAGATATCCGCCCTCTAAATATTTTTTCTTTGTTAGACGAAAGGGACCTTTCTAAAGGACTGAAAGATTTCAGTGAGATAATACAGGTTGGTTTTCAAAAAGAAGTTGGTGAATATAGATTAAGGTGCAAGGATGGTAGATATATCACCGTTGAAAACAAAGCATCTGTTATATATCATGATGACAAGCCACCTTCAATCATTGGAATCGCCCGCGATATCACCAACCGCAAGCAGGTTGATGAAGATCTGAAAGAAAGCTCAGGCAGATACAAAGAATTATCAACCTTTTTCGAATCCCTGTTCAATGCCATCCCGGATGTTTTGGGTATCCAG
>ENA-UOWO01006853-UOWO01006853.1-activated-sludge-metagenome-genome-assembly--contig:-NODE-6853-length-11501-cov-7.281059_pt1 | contig 11501 bp, 9 predicted proteins | sample MGYA00238148_ERZ761564 | MGnify/ENA primary metagenome ERZ761564 (study PRJEB28885, sample SAMN05720194) | activated sludge metagenome | isolation source: Anaerobic digester | place: USA...
AATGGTGCCCCCTGCCAGAGTCGGACTAGCGTTTGAGCATTACCATTGCTCCGTTCTACCGTTGAACTAAGGGGGCGTCGAGATGTATTATACAATAATAACTTTTCGCTTAACAAGAATATTTGTTTCTAATCTCGTTTCTTTTTGCTATATGCGCGCTTCGGCGAATATTTTGCTTTGCTTTTCTTCACTGATTAGAGGTGTGGCTTCTTCTTTCATTTTCAATGTAATTTCATGAACTCTATTATTTAATTCAGCGATGCTATCTTTTCTTGCAAGAGAAAGATTTGGCCATTCTGGCTTACCGATTGAAATGATGACACACGGATAGCCATGTCTTTTCCATAATTTAAAGATTCCTTTCGCGGGGCGATAAGAAATAGCAAGAGGAACAACTGGAACGTTGTTGTCATAAGCAATGGTAAAAGTGCCATTTTTGTAGTGTCGAATATCTTCTTCGTAATACCACATTGAAGCTTCGGGATAGACATGGAACCATCTTTTTTCATGAAGCATGTCTTTAATATCACGATCAAACTTTTTTAACCCTTCATAACAATAGGGAATTGGGATTGAGCCGGTCACGCGCATCAATTTACCTAATTTTGAGTAATGATTGTTGATCCAAACAAGGAAATAACCTCGTCGAGGAAACATGCTGGCTCTAACGCATAGGTAATCCCAATCAAAGACATGGTTACATGTCGTAACAAATCCATTTTTTATTTGTTTAGCAAACTTGCCGCGGATATTTTTTCTTCCTTTCACTTTTAGGCCATAACGTAAAGAAGCGATAGGAATTGCCACGATGCAAAACAAACAATTCATAACATTTTGAAAAAATCGAAACAATTTTGAGGTGCGATAAAAAGGATAATCGCCATCTAAAGATACATTTCTGACCTGTTTGGGGTCGATCATATGCCCATCAATTTTATCCGGGTAGACAAATTTTAATCCAGTTTGATATCGAACCATAAATCGTAATAGAGAATTTTTATAACAAAAATTAACAATATATTATTGAATAAGTAAAAACTTATCAATAAAATATCGCTTTTAGACAATTTCTCCGATTAAATCATAGACAAAAGCTTCGGTGATTTTTACTTTGACTTTGTCCCCGAGATTTAGCTTTTTTTCACTTTTAACAAAAATCTTCCCATCGACATCATCAGGAGCGTTCCAATAACTGCGGAAAAGATAGTTTTCCTTTTCTTTTCCCACGACCAATCCTTCCATCACTTCGTTGATGTGATTTTTATTTTTTCGATAGGAAATTGGCTGTTGGACTTTCATGATTTTATCGAGGCGTTGTTTTTTAATTTCTTCATCAATTTGATGGGGAAAATGGAAAGCAGGCGTATCCTCTTCTCGAGAATAAGCAAAGGCTCCTAGATGATCAAACTCTATCTCCTTGATAAAAGATACTAAACCTTGGAAATCTTCTTCTGTTTCGCCAGGAAAGCCCACCATAACGGTCGTTCTAAGAACAGCGTGAGGGACTTTTTGACGGATTTTTTGAAATAGAGCGATTAAGTCACTCTTATCTCCGCGTCGATTCATGGCTTTAAGAATCTTGTCTTCACTATGTTGAATCGGAATATCAAAATAAGGGGTGAGGCGTGGCTCATTAGCGATTAAGTCAATCAATTCATCGGTGATTTCATCGGGATATAAATAGAGCAGACGAATGTACTCAAAATCTTTGATTTCTAATAATCCCTTTAATAGAGAAACGATATTATCAGGCGAATTTAAATCAATTCCGTATTTCGTGGTGTCTTGTTGCAAAACAACAATCTCTTTAATTCCTTGTTTCGCTAATTTGTTGGCTTCATCGATAATATCAGCGTATGGACGAGAAATAAAACCTCCACGAATGAGAGGAATCGCGCAGTATGAACAACGATTGTCACATCCCTCACCTATCTTTAAATAGGCTGATACGGGTCCGGTTGAAATGATACGATATTTATCTGTTAAACCTATCTTTTCTTTAGGAAATGAAGAATCGACTTCCTCCAATAATTCATTGAAACGATGGTATTGGGAAATCGGGATGAATAGGCTGACTTCCGGAATTTCTTTTTTTAGTTGGTCATGGTAACGTTCCGCTAAACAGCCGGTCACCACGACTTTCTTATCGCTGGAAAGGGTATCGAAAATTGTTTCAATCGATTCTTTTTTGCTAGCTTCAATAAAACCGCACGTATTGATGAAGACAATATCGGCCTCCTCAAGATTGGAGGTGATTTGGTACTTGTCGTGATCAAGTAAACCTAAAATGTTCTCGCTATCAACGAGGTTTTTGGCGCACCCTAAAGAAATGATTCCAACTCTTTTCATCATCAACGATACCGAACGAAGTGGATGACTTTATAAGTGGCGAGGGCAATGGTGAATAAAAAGAATATTATGCCCGCCCATTCATCAAAATCGAGCTTAATGATACTGCCAAATAGATAAGCGAATTTTGCAGAATAAACAACGAGGAAAAGCACCGCAATTAGTTCAAAGACATTGGCCAAGGTTCGCTTTTTTAATCCTCGCAAGACAAAAGTCACGATTAAAGCGATAAGGGCGCAAATGATACCGATAAAAGCAATGATGTCGTACATAGATTAATTTTCCTCCTATTCAGTTCTTAAAGCAATAACAGGGTCCTTATGAGCGGCTGCTCGCGAAGGAATCAACCCAGAAATCAATGTTAGAATAATTGATACAGCGATAATAATTAAAGCATAGTTCCAAGGGAGAATAACCAAGGCACCTAAACTGGCCAAATTATTGATGATGATGTTTATGATGATACATAGTATATAAGTCACAGTGACTCCAAATAAGCCTGAGGCTAATCCCTCGATAAAGGTCTCAGCATTAAACAGATTGCTAACATCATTTTTCCGTCCACCTAGTGAACGAATAACTCCAATCTCTTTGACTCGCTCCAAAACGGAGACATAGGTGATAATGCCTATCATCACCGTTGAGACAACCAACGAAAGAGAAGTGAAACAAACTAAAGCTATTGTGATAATGTTTATCATTGTGTTAATCAAAGAAATAATCATCTCAAGGCTATCGGAGTATGTGATTTCTTGACGTTGATGAGAATAAATGGTTTTTTCTTGACTCGTTCCTTCTCTTAAAACAATATTTTCATCGCCATTCCACTTATCGAGGTAATCAGTGACGAGATATTTTTTATCGAAGTTAAAAGGATAAATTTTTACTCCTGCAGCGAGTGATTTACCACCTACTGAACGAATCGCGGTGTCAAATTGATTTTCAATGCTGTAAGAGCCACCAAATAAATTACCAAAGGCACCTCCAAAAATGCCACCTCCTCCAGAAGATAGACCATCCATATTGACAATCGTAATCGCGGAAGACATATTTTCAAAAATTGATGAATTACGAACTTCGATTTCTTCGGTCTCTTCATTGTAATGCTTGTAATTAAACGAATAACTATAAACCGCTGAAAGACTATAAGAAGATTGCCATAGGACTTTTTCTTCTAGAGTTAAAGGCACTCCATCAATTTCTTCAGGAACATTAGAATAGGTTTGATCATATGAGTTTTGTAGAACATCGTTGATGCCACTTGCTTCCGCATCTTCAAGAATCATCTTTTCAAAAGCAGGAGAAACGACAAAACCGGTTTCTAAACATCCGTACTGAACATTCTTTTTGGCGCTTAAAATGCCAGATATCTTCATCGTTTTGCCGCCGTTATCTTTTAAATCTTGGAGACTGTCGGCTTCGCCATTATATAAATAGGGAACATCAGCTACGACGTCGTTGTTCTTAAAATTTGTCTCAATATTCGCTTGGGTATTTGTTGGATTAGGAGCGAATGTATATCCTGTGGAATAAGGAACATAGACGAATTCTTTATTCATCAACTCTGCTTCGGTAAAACGTTCCGGAACATCTTCTTCAGGGAACGGATTTGAAGATCCATAGGCATACTTATTCACCAACGAGACAAATTGATCTTGGGTGTAGTATCCCAATTGCCCTAAGAATATATCTGTCACTTCACGATCTTTAGATACGACAAGCATCATCTCGTCTTCATTAGTGGCGATATCTCCGGCTAGTAAATCATATTGGGAGAGAATATAGTCTGGTGAATCAGGAGCGGAATAGAAAATATCGGTCAATAAAGAAATCACACTGGCATATTCGCTGAAAGAGGTGCTTTTAACAATCTTGACATACATCGATTCTAACTCTTCAAGAGAAAGGGTTTTATTAACACCAACACTACTTCCTGTGGAATCGGTGAGATTAACATCAGTGTACATGTTTAATTTGAAATTAATTCCATAGTCTTTTTCCATCGCGGCATAATACTCTTTGGGCATTTCATCGACAAAGTCGATATAGTCTTGGTTGATCTCATTATTAACCATAAAACTCTCGAGATTATTTTTTTGTGCGGTTAAATATTCAATCATATAGTCAACGTTAATATATCCATCTTCATAGGCTTTTGCGACTGCCTCAGCTTGCGCGGTTTGGCTAAATGAAGACATCAGACTAGCAAAGTCTAAAGAGCTCTTTTGAATAGCGATCGGATTTCCTGATAGCATATCGTCTTGCATATCATGAATATAGGATTTGACTCCAGTGGAGACCGCTAAAACAGCAGAGACACCGATAATGCCAATCGATCCAGCAACGCAGACCAAAGCAGTCCTTTTCATCTTGGCTAAAAGATTACGGGCAGATAGTCCAAAAGAAGTCAATAAAGACATTTTCGATTGAACTCTTGGTTTAAAACTCTCGCGATGACTTCTCACACTTTGCATCTCTTCTTCATCGGAATAAGGGCGAGAATCACTGGTGACAACGCCATCTTTTAAACGAACAATGCGGTTGGCGTATCGATTAGCCAATTCAGGGTTATGGGTAACCATAATGACTAAACGGTCGCTCGCGACCTCCTTTAAGAGATCGACGATTTGCAATGAGGTTTCGCTATCCAACGCTCCAGTTGGTTCATCAGCTAAGACGATTTCTGGATCGTTAACTAAAGCGCGGGCAATAGCCACTCTTTGCATCTGACCACCACTTAATTGGTTGGGCATCTTTTTATACAAGCCTTCGAGACCAACTTTATCGATGGCTTCCATGGCTTTTTTACGTCGTTCGGCCTTTTTATATCCGCCGATGGTCAAGGCTAATTCGACATTACCTAAAACCGTGAGGTGACTGACAAGATTATACGATTGGAAAACAAAGCCAACCGAGTGGTTGCGATAGGTATCCCAATCACGGTCGTTATATTGTTTAGTTGATCTTCCTTCGATAATGAGATCTCCACTGGAATAACGGTCTAAACCACCAGTAATATTCAATAATGTCGTTTTACCACATCCAGATGGACCTAAAATAGCCACGAATTCATTGCGGCGAAAATTAATCGTAACATCCTGTAAAGCATGTACAGTTGGTTGATCCTTGAGGGGATAGTCTTTGTTGATATTAACAAGTTTAAGCATTGTTTACCTCCCAATGAAGTATTCTTCATTAATAGTATCTATTATTGTCACTAATTATTGTTAATAAAGTCAATGAATATGAAAAAAACTCTAAATTAGATTAGAGTTGCAGCCAGTATTAGTTTTGTTGAGCGAACGAAGAACTTAATTGCTTTTCTTTTCGTTGTTCTTGGAAATGATTAATTTTCTCAAGTGAAAACTTTCAGGTCCGGGTTTCATGATATTATTATCGGTTGGCTTAACCTTCAATTTTCCAAGCAATTCATCTCCCTCACAATATAATTCTTCCAATAATGAGCGCTTTTTGCCTCGAGTGAAAACGAAAATGAGTAAGATGAATAGAGCGATAGAAAAGCAAAATAGCGCAATAATCAATAGGAAAATCATGTAGCTATAGGCTTGTAAAAAGAGCCAAGGAATCAGAAAGGCCAATCCGACGATGGTCCATATAATAAAAGAGAAGGGAAAGGTTGTTCCGATAACACGAGATTGGAAACTTAAAGAGCGAAGGCGGCGATAGTTGGGATTGCTGCGATCTCTTTTCATGACCAAATAAACAAAAGTACCATTATTGTTCAAAGAGTTGGATACAAATTCCCACCCAAAATGCTCGCGATTAGCAATTTCTTTTTCGAGATTCTTTTGAACAACCTTCCAAGTTTTAGTTTCGTACTTCTTCATTTTTTAATTCCTGTACCTTGCTCAAGTATGAATTATATCTCTCTTCCCGATTAGAAGCATATTTCAAGGATTGACGAGTTCTTAAAATGGCCAAAACTCCTAGCCCACTCGCGGATAGAACGCCAGGTAAAAGGGCTACTAAAAACCATAGAAGATCATTGCTATCAGGAGCCACAAAACTCATCACTAAATAAAGAGTCAAAAAGAGAAAGGCTAATCCAGCTAATACAAACAATGACCACATTGGCACAGATGATGTCTTATAGTAAGTTTTTTCAATCTTAATCAATTCTGAGTAGTACTTTGTTTCATTGTCTCTTTGCAAAAATAATTCAACTTTTTCACCGGCTGATTTTTCTTCTAACAATTCCCAGTCAAACAAATGAGCATCTCTCAAGACGAAAAAACGACTATTGGGTTCAATGGTGATGTTTTTCTTTTCCATATTGCCATTTTATCGTTAATAGTCTTGTTTAACAAGAAAAAGCAAGATTATCCTTTTATTTTACTACGCAGACAACGATAGTTTCTTGCTTCAACTTATGAAAAAATTTCTTAATCCATATATCTTCTTTATTGAAATTCGCTTATATGAATTATTGTGCTAAAATTTTGTTGAAGTTCATGTAATGTGCTGAATTGAGTTTCGGACCCTGAACTTCTTTTTTAATAACTTTTGTATTTTAAGGTAACAATGCTATAATTTCATTGCGAAAGCACCATCTTCGTTTGGTTATTAACGATGCCCTAAAGGGAACCTGTTAAACAGGCGCAGCTGAGAGATTGAGATATCTCTCTTTTTTATTAAAAAACGGTATTTTTGATACCGTAATATTCATGGTGGTCTAGGAGAGATTTGCACTCCCGACACGTAGATTTTCAGTCTACTGCTCTACTACCTGAGCTACCAGACCATCAACTAAAGCGCTGGCGGACCATACGGGAATCGAACCCGTGGTCTTCTCCGTGACAGGGAGACATGTTAACCGCTACACCAATGGTCCACTTGCTAAGCGCTTAAATATTATTAAAGAAAAATTGAAAAATTGCAAGTCCTTTTAAGCGCCCTATTTTAAAAAGAGTAAATATTTGGTTTTTCGACTATTTTTTTCAATATTTCTTTTTGTAAAAAGGAATAAAAAGACTCCACAATATTTGCGGAGTCAATTTTAGACAACTAACTATTAATAATTAACAGCTCTGAGTTCGAAATAACTCATTGGATGATTGCAGGTCGGGCAAATGGCGGGGGCATCTTTTCCGATGTGGAGATGACCACAGTTACGACATTTCCAAACCACGACATCAGGAGCAATAAAGACTTTGCCTTCTTTGACATTTTCAAGAAGTTTGAGATATCTCTCTTCGTGTTTAGCTTCAATATTGGCAACTAATTCAAATTTAGCACCGATCTCGTAGAAACCCTCTTCATTAGCAACTTCGGCCATGTGTTTGTACATGTCAGTCCACTCATAATGTTCGCCTTCAGCCGCATCTTTTAAATTGTCCGCGGTTGTTGGAATATCACCACCATGGAGGTATTTAAACCAAAGCTTAGCGTGTTCTTTTTCGTTTTCAGCAGTTTCCAAGAAAAGCTCAGCGATTTGCTCGTAGCCTTCCTTTTTAGCCTTACTCGCGTAGTAAGTGTACTTATTTCTTGCCTGGGATTCTCCAGCAAAGGCAATCTCTAAGTTTTTTTCAGTTCTTGAACCTTTTAATTCCATATTAAATCTCCTTAGTATGGTTTTATTATATCATGAGATAAAGAGATGACAAAGCAGATGCACCACATTATCAATTAATTATTTGAAATGAGTGTATAGTCGCTTAAATTAGGGTATAGATATTTGATATCATCATCAAAATTGATGGTTGTCTTATCATATTCCACATCATCAGAGTATTCGATTTTGACCTTTTTAAGAAAGTTGTCTTTCCAATAATATTGACCAACTCTCGCAGCTTTTGAAGATGATATAGTTCGATATTTTATTCTCAATGAATCACTCGAAGAGGAGGTTGTTTTAATGTTGACATAATCATAGTTTAAATTGAATGAGTCGCTCAATAACCCATCTTGTTCATTTAATAAATCGTTTTTATATTCGGTGCCTTTATAGGCAGTAATGTAATAATTTACATAAAGGGAATAGATGAATGAATCCTCGGAATCGAAATTATCGTATTTTGCATATTCACGAGTATAAACTTCATCGCTATATTCCTGAAATACGATATAAAAAGTTCCGTCTCGTAGAAAGGCATAGACCAAATCGTCAGCTACTATTTGGTCGTTTAATTTAGAGACATTTTTAAAATAGAAATAAGACTCAGGGCAGCTGATGAATACAGATATTGATTCCGTTGTTTCATCTTTCGTCGAGATAATAGATTGATAGTCATCATAATCGTAAGAAAAAACTAAGGTATTGTTATCAACTATTTTTTGAGCATCATAAATTCCGTTCAAAATGGTTTTGGCCTCATTAGTGGAGATGACTTCTTCATTCTCGCAAGCCACAAGCGAGAAAATGCTGAGAAGTATCATAGGAATGCTTAATTTCTTATTCATGGATTTTATTCTAGAATAAAAGATAAGATTAATCAACAAACGGAGGGTTCAACTGAAGAAAAAAGGTGGATTGTTCCACCTAATTTCAGTTTATTCGTGTTTATGTTTTGCTTTGAGCCAAGGCTTTTGACCATCAAATCTTTGATACGTTTCGATGAGCATTTGTTCCATTCGATCCATACATAGATTGATTTCGAATTGTTTAGCAAAGTTGCTGTATTGAACTGAGGCCTTAGCTTTTTCTTCAGGGTGTTCAATCCACCAATCAATCTTTTTAGCTAAGTCCCGAGCGGATCGATAGTTGAAGGAAGATTCTGGCCTTAAGGCAAATCGATTAGTCGCGCTTCTGGGGGAATTGGAGATGACCGGAACTAACCCACAAGACAGCGCTTCTAGACAGGAAATAGCTTCGATTTCAATTAGAGAAGTGTGAACATACAAATCAGCGCATCCAAGAATTTGATTAACTTCCTCATGTTTATATGACCTGAGAATTGCTGGATTTTCTTTCATGTGACGATTAATCCATTTTTGTAGTTTTTTCTCTTTAGGACCACTACCTGCTAAGACGATTTGCAGTTCTTTTTTATGTTTGCTCAATAAAGCGGCTTTAAGAAGCAAAATTTGTTTCTTCTCCGTTGAATAACGACCAGACATAACGATGAGGAATTTGCCTTTGAATTCTTCCGGCTTTTCTTTGCGAATTGACAAATTAAACAAAGAGGCGTCAACGCCATTCGAAATCGCGTACGGAACTGGCCCATTCATATAGCGACGAACATAATCGCGTATGAATGAAGTAGGATAATGTATAGCGTCGCACATGCAATAATAATGTGACCAGAAATTGCGATAGATAGCTGAGTTAGCTAAAGGAAAATTCATCATGAAAACATGACTGCTAAGATTTTCTGCTTGAGCGTGGAATCCACTGGTAAATGGAATGTTATGTTTTAAGCAATATCGTGCAGCAGCCCGTCCAGCCGAGAATGGCAAAATGGAATGGACGATATCAGCACCTTCGACGGCTTTTTGAAGAATGCTCTCATCAACTTTTGCCAGGGCGACACCATTCTTCTTCACATATCCTTCCAAAATACCAAAATTAAGTGTGGGGATAATAAAATACCCATCTTGATTGGCATAGTTTTTATCACAGCAAAGAACACGTACATCATGTCCTTTACTTTTTAAAGAATTAATAAGATTTAAAGCAGCGAGGGTAGTTCCATTATTTGGCTTTCCTAGCACATCCGCGATAATCGTAATGACCATAAGAGTGTCCTCTCTTTCTTATCGTTTCAATTATACAGGATAATAATGTATTATTCGACAGTAACAGCTTTCGCTAAATTGCGTGGTTTATCAACATTGAGTCCTTTTTTCAAAGAAACGTAGTAGGCGAAATAGAAAGCAATGGAGGATATCGCCACGCTTGATAAATACCGACGATAGTCTTCCACAACAAGATAATCCCCTGGAAGAGCGAGCTTTTTAGTGGTAACAACAAACACTTCCGCACCACGAGCTTTAATCTCTTGAATGTTGTTTCTCATACTTAATGCAGTGACATCATCAGTAACAAAAACAATAAATGGCGTGCCAGGTTCAACAAGAGCGATGGGGCCATGTTTTAATTCTCCTCCTGGAATCGCTTCGGAGTGAATGTAACTGATTTCTTTTAATTTCAAAGAGGCTTCTAAAGAAAGATCGTAATCATATCCTCGGCCAAGGAAGAAAATATCTTTACTATTTTTTAACTTATTTGCCATCGCTTCAATCTTCGATTTATGAGATGTCCGAATCTCGGAAATGACCGAGCAACTTTCATTCAAATCACGGATGATATTATGGCGATCTTGTAAAGAATTGGTTAATAGAGCAAGGGCAGCCACTTGTGCAGCATAAGCTTTAGTGGAGGCGACAGAAATCTCAGATCCAGCATTTAAAAAGATGGAATAATCAGAGGCTCTTTCTAAGGTCGATCCTTGAACATTAGTGATCAAAAGCATTTTTAAATCGTGCTCATGAGCAACCTTTAAAGCATGGATCAAGTCAGCAGTTTCGCCCGATTGGGAAAGCATGATAATAAATGGTTTCTCACCCATGATTTGGGGATAGAAAGCCCACTCACTTGCGATAAAGACGGAGGCATTCTTTCCGATGTGACGGAAGTAACGGGCTCCAATCAAGGAAGCATGATAACTTGTTCCACAAGCAATAAAGATTATGCTGTCACTTTCTTTGAGAGTCCCCAAAAGGTTTTTATCAAAAAGGAACTTATCTTCAGGATGAAAGGTAACCATTAAGCGACGAACAACGGACTCAATCTCTTCAATCTCTTTTAACATATAATGGGGATACCCGTTGAGATCGCGACATATGAGAGTAGCGTCTTTCGTGACAAAATTAATTTCAAGAGGCTGAAGGTTAATATCAAACAATTGAAATGAATCGCTACTGATAATCGAAATACTGTCATCAGGAAGATCAAAAACCTGATTGGTATATTTCACTAACGGAAGAGCATCGCTCGCCAATAAGTGAAATCCTTCTCCTTTCGCAACAAGGAGGGGAGAACTACGTTTTATGACATATATTTTATCAAAATCCCCATCGATGATAATGGAGCAGGCAAAACTGCCGTGTAACAAGTGCATCACACTGGCTAATACGTCAACTACGTTTGGGTTTTGTGACAATTTATACTCGATAAGACAAGCGATAATCTC